>JGI24806J26614_1000140_pt1 | contig 16447 bp, 9 predicted proteins | sample Kansoi200umMDA_FD_26614 | JGI IMG/M metagenome (IMG submission 26614)
AAAAAAAATGTCGTTGGTTTTGTCATCTGCTTTAAGCCATTCGGTGCGGGCTTTTAAGTAAATATCGTCCATCGTAAGGGCATCGGCGGCATCATTGGGATGGGTATTTAAGGTAGCTGCATCTTCATGCCAGGTTGCAACAGTATCGGCTTTATTGGTGCCATCATTACGCGATTGAACCCGGATATAATCGCGTGAAACAATTTTACCATTATTTACGGCTACTTTGATAGTAACTCCAAAACCTACCCACGAACCAAAAACTGTTGTATACGAATAAGAGTTTTTGCTGCTGTTTTTGAAACTTATCCAGGCTTTATAGCTGTTATCATATTCGCTTTGTTTGGCGATGTTTTCTTTTTTGCAGGCAGTGATCAATAGCAACAGGATGATGGTAAGCAGGTACAGGTTTTTCATGTTGTTTTTTTAACCCTTACGCAAAATTAAAACCGGTTGCTACAGTAAATCACAAATAATCTTATTTACTTTGAAACCATAATAACACGCATAATGAAAACTGAAACTATAGCCATACACGCAGGTAACCACGTAGACGGATCGTCACGGGCTGTTATACAGCCCATTGTGATGTCAACCACATTTGAACGCGGCGAAGATGGCGAATTTCCCGGCGGGCATATTTACAGTAGGGCATCAAACCCCAACCGCGCATTGTTAGAAAACGTGATTGCCCAATTAGAAGGTGGCGCCGATGCGGCCTCATTTTCATCGGGCAACGCGGCAGGCATGTCGGTATTTCAGTCGCTGGCCCCGGGTACCCATATTATTTGCCCGGATGATATGTATCATGGCCTGCGTAATCAGCTTAAAAACCTGTTCGCGGGTATTTTATCTTTTGACTTTGTAGATGTTAATGATATCGAAGTTTTGACCCAACACATCAGGCCCGAAACCGGGGTGATTTGGGTTGAAACGCCATCAAACCCACTGCTCAAGATCACCGACATAAAAAAAGTGGTTGCCTTTGCCAGGACGAACAATATTAAAGTAGTAGTTGATAATACTTTTGCCACTCCTATTTGCCAGCAGCCATTAGCTTTGGGTGCCGATATGGTAATGCACTCGGCCACTAAATATTTTGGAGGCCACAGCGACCTGATGGGCGGCGCATTAATTACTGCCGAAAAAAACGATTGGTGGACAAAAATCCGCCAGGTACAGGAAATGGGCGGCGCTATCCCCTCCCCAACCGATTGCTATTGGCTGGTGCGCAGTATTAAAACCCTGCCCTACCGGGTTAAGGGCCATGTAAACAATGCACAACTATTAGCGGAGTTTTTAGAGCAGCATCCTATGGTAGAAAAGGTATTATACCCTGGCCTGCCATCGCATCCGCAGCATCAAATTGCCAAAGAGCAGATGCTGGCCTTCGGCGGCATGCTTTCGTTTATTATTAAAGGTGATGAAAATGACACGCACAACATCATCAATAAACTCAAAATATTCACTAAAGCAACCAGCTTAGGCGGGGTGGAAAGTTTAATTGAGCACCGCGCAACTGTAGAAGGCCCGGACACCAAAACACCAAGGAATTTATTGCGGGTTTCGGTTGGATTGGAGCATATTGATGATTTGGTGGAGGATTTGAAGAAGGCCCTTTTTTAGGTTAAAGGCGAAAGGTGAAGGGTAAAAGGTATTTTATGTTAGAACAAGATTTAACGAAGGAACCCTTTTACCTTTCTCCTTTTAACTTTTACCTTCACCTAATAAAAATAAAATTTGGTATTTAAATAAATATCCGCTTATCTTTGGAACATTATTTGGTAGCGATACCATAGTCGATCAATTCTCCGCATAGTTCGGGTATTGATTTATAAAGAAGCGGCGAGAGATCAGGCTCAATGACCCGCTGGCAACCCTTCAATTTTGAAGAAGGTGCCAATTCCTGTCCCGGCAAATAACACCGGGGAATATAAATTTATAGCCATGAAAAGTTTAATTACAATTACTAAAAGCAACATTTTTAATACCCAAAACGGTAACATACAACGTATTAGCCCATTTATCGGCAATATTTGTATGTGTTGCTGCTGTTGATGCTTTAATACGTCCCTTTTTTCAATCCCTGAAAACATACGTGTTGTAAAACTGATAAACATTTTATCAGCTTGCTAAAATCCATCTAAACAACAAAATTTAATTATAACCTTTCAAAATCTACAACTATGTCAGCCTTAAAATTCGAAACCTTACAATTACATGCCGGCCAGGAAGTTGACCCTACTACAGGTTCGCGCGCGGTACCGCTTTATCAAACTACTTCGTACGTATTTAAAAGTGCCGAACACGGCGCCAACCTGTTTGCATTAAAAGAGTTTGGTAATATTTATACCCGCTTAATGAACCCCACTACCGATGTGTTTGAAAAACGCATAGCGGCTTTAGAGGGTGGTGTTGCAGCTTTGGCCACCGCGTCGGGCCAGGCAGCGCAGTTTATAGCGTTAAATAACATATTACAGGTCGGTGATAATTTTGTGACTTCGCCATTTTTATATGGCGGCACTTACAACCAGTTTAAAGTAGCCTTTAAACGCCTGGGCATTGATGTGCGTTTTGCCAAAGACGATACCGCCGAAAGCCTGGAAGCTTTAATAGATGATAAAACCAAAGCTATTTTCCTGGAAACCATTGGCAACCCCGGCTTTACTATTGCCGATTTTGATAAAGTTGGCGCGTTGGCAAAAAAACACGACCTGCCGCTAATTGTAGATAATACCTTCGGTGCAGGCGGCTATTTATTTCGCCCGTTGGAGCATGGCGCGAGCATAGTGGTACAATCAACCACCAAATGGATTGGCGGCCACGGTACCAGCATTGGCGGTGCAATAGTTGACGGTGGCACTTATAACTGGGGTAATGGCAAGTTTCCTCAATTTACCGAGCCATCCGAAGGTTATCACGGTTTGGTTTTTGCAGATGTGTTTGGCATAGGCGGCCCATTTGGCAATATCCAATTTATTATTCGCGCCCGTGTGGAGGGTTTGCGTGATTTTGGCCCTTCGCAGTCGCCATTTAATTCGTGGTTAAATATACAGGGACTCGAAACGCTGTCGTTACGTGTGCAGCGCCATGTAGATAACACACTGGAACTGGCTAAGTGGCTTGATCAGCATCCACAGGTAGCATCGGTAAATTACCCGGGGTTAGAGTCGTCGCCGTACCACGAGCTGGCAAAAAAATACCTGAAGAATGGTTTTGGCGCGGTATTGTCATTTGAGATTAATGGCGATAAAGCCGATGCCGGTAAACTGATAGATAGCCTGAAACTGGTAAGCCATTTGGCCAATGTGGGTGACGCCAAAACACTGATCATTCAGCCGTCGGCAACAACCCATCAGCAGCTATCTGATGCCGAACAGCTTTCGGCAGGGGTTACACCAAATTCCTTGCGGGTAGCAGTGGGTATTGAACATATTGATGACATTAAAGCAGATTTTGAACAGGCATTTGCCAAAATAAAAGAGGCGCAGGCCGAATTAGTTTAAAGTCTTGGGTCGAAAGTCTTAAGTTCTAAGTTAAAAAAATTAATGACTTAGAACTTAAGACTCAAGACTTTCGACTGAAAGTAAGATAGAATGAATACAGAAACATTTAAGTACACACAAACTTTTGAGCTGGAATCGGGCGAACAACTACAGCAACTGGAGATAGGTTTTCATACTTATGGGCGCTTGAACAAAGAGAAGGATAACGTGGTATGGATATGCCACGCCTTGACAGCCAATGCCGATGTTTTTGACTGGTGGAAAGGTTTTGTAGGTACAGGAAATAAATTTAACCCCGAAGAGCATTTTATAGTTTGTGCCAACATTTTGGGCTCGCCATACGGCACAACTAACCCTTTAAGCACAAACCCGGCAACAGGTGAGCCATATTTTTTGACATTCCCTCAATTTACCATTAGGGATATGGTAAAGGCGCACCAGTTATTGGCCGGCCATCTGGATATCGGGAACATTCATATCCTTATTGGCGGTTCGTTGGGTGGCCAGCAGGCTATTGAATGGGGTATTATAGAACCAGACCGCATTAAAAACCTTATTTTGATAGCTACCAACGCGCGTCATTCGCCCTGGGGCATCGCGTTTAATGAGTCGCAGCGTTTGGCTTTAAGTGCCGACACGACTTTCAACAATAACACTATTGAAGGTGGCCAAAATGGATTAAAGGCCGCCAGGAGTATTGCGCTGCTCTCCTACCGCACCTATAAAACCTACGGTATAACACAACAGGAAGAGGTTGATAGCAAAACCGATAATTTTAAAGCATCAACCTACCAGGATTACCAGGGCCAAAAACTGGTGAACCGGTTTAATGCCTATAGCTATTGGTATTTAACCAAGGTGATGGACTCGCACAATGTGGGCCGCGGCCGAAATGGTGTGGAGAAGGCATTAAGCATCATCAAAGCCCGTACCCTGGTTATCGGTATTAAATCGGATGTATTATTCCCCGTCGAAGAGCAGGAATACTTGTTCAGGCATATCCCCAAATCGGCCTTTGCCGAACTGGATTCGTTTTATGGCCATGATGGTTTTTTAATTGAAACAGAAGCATTAACAAATATTATCACATCGTTTTTTAAAACCGATGTAAAAGGAAAAATTATAGAATTGCAACGTACAGCGTAATGAGTAAAAAGTTAAGTATAGGATTATTTGGATTTGGCGTAGTTGGACAGGGATTATATGATATCATCAAGACAAAAAATTTAAACATCGAAATTGTAAAATTTGCCATAAAAGATCCGCATAAAAAGCGGTCATTACCGGCAGATTTTTTTACGACAGATAAGGAAGAGTTGTTAAACAACCCGGAAATCAATACCATTGTGGAACTGATTAACGATACCGAAGCAGCTTTCGAAATTGTATCAAGAGCATTAAGCAGTGGCAAAAATGTAGTTTCGGCCAGTAAAAAAATGATAGCGCTGCACCTGGATGAGTTGATTGAACTACAGCATAAACATGGCACATCTTTATTATATGAAGGCGCGGTTTGCGGTAGTATCCCTATTATCCGCAACCTGGAGGAGTATTATGATAACGAGTTGCTGCACTCCATCAGCGGCATTTTTAACGGATCATCAAATTATATCTTATCTAAAGGATTTATTGAAGGCCTTGATTACAACAGGGCCTTGCAACAGGCGCAGGATCTTGGTTTTGCCGAAACCGACCCCACCAGTGACGTAGGTGGTTTTGACGCCAAATATAAACTGGTGATAGCAGCCGCGCACGCTTATGGTGTGGTTGTAAAACCCGACGAGGTTTTTAATCTGGGGATCCAGAACCTGGCCGCGCACGATTTACAATACGCCCGCGAAAAAAACCTTAAAATTAAACTGGTACCTGTAGCCAAGGAACTCGACGATAAAAATGTAGCCATGTTTGTGCTGCCGAAGTTTGTGAACAGCAGCGAATTTTTATATAACGTGGAGTACGAATACAATGGAGTAACCGTACAGGCCGCCTTTGCCGATCAGCAATTCTTTTTTGGTAAAGGGGCGGGTGGCCACCCTACCGGATCGGCGGTGTTATCTGATATAGCCGCGTTGCGCTATAGCTACCAGTATGAGTATAAAAAAGCCAAAGAAAAAACCGAACTTCAATTTACCAATAACGTGGAATTTGATATCTATTTAAGGTATGATGACGAGCGTTTGGTAGAAGATTTGAAATTTATCTCCATAAAAGAACGCTATTATTCGGGCGATTATAAATTCGTTATCGGAAAAGTTAATTTACAAAGCCTGATCGATAATCAATCACATATAGCTGAAAGTAAGGCATTTGTTGCCTTTGCCGGTCAGCTTACCGGGGTTAACCTGGCATTGGTATAAGGCAGGTACGAAAGTCCTGATGTAGATTTTGCTTTGTTTCTTTTACAAAAAAGGCCCCAACCAGGGGCCTTCTTTATATCGAGGATTTATATTCTTATTATTTCGCAAAAAAGGCGGCAATGCGTTTGCCAAAGGCAACAGTTAAAATACCTACCAGCACTTTTGTTACAGATGACATAACCGCGTTTTGATCATTTCCGCTGGATATATTGTATAACCGGTAAAGCAGATCAGGAACGGTATTGACAATAAGCAAGCCCCCGATGATGATAAGTGCTATCTCATAAATCGTTTTACGCTCAGCAAATAATTTTACGTTTTCTTGCCTATCGGCTATATTGGTGATGAGCCGGGTAATCAATTTTGTTCCGGCTATTAAAAAAACGGATAGGGCCAGCAGGAATACAAAATTAACGATGTTTAACCAAAACAAGTTCATTTGCGCTGGAGCATGGTCGGCAGTCGAAATCGCGCTGAAACTTTTTAAAAACGTAAAAAAACCGGGAATTTTGGATAGGTTGGAAACCAACAGGTAAACACCAAGGATTTTTATGGTTATTTCATAAATATCAGATTTCTTCATTTTTTATTTTAGGGTATGGTTTATAATTAATCGGGACGACTAAGATAAACAAATGCCTAACATATGCTATGAAAAACAAACCTTAATCCAAATAATAATGCCTTAACTGGTTTAACCCGTGATCAAGTTCATAAACCCATGGTGTGGCGGTTGGTATTTCCAGTTGGGTTACCTGTTCGTCGGTAAGGCAATCAATATATTTAATTAACGATCGCAGGCTGTTGCCGTGGGCTACTACAATTACTTTTTGATTGCGGCGCATGGCGTTTACAATGGCTTCGTTCCAAAACGGCAGCACCCTATCCATGGTCTCGCTCAGGTTTTCGGTTAGCGGTAATTCACGATCAGTTAAATCTTTATAACGCAAATCATGACCTGGGAAACGAGGATCATCACGGGTTATGGCTGGTGGGTGTTCGTTAGGGTCGCGCCGCCACTTTTGAACCTGTTCGGCACCGTATTTAGCTATCGCCTCATCTTTGTTCATCCCCTGCAAAGCGCCGTAAAAACGTTCATTCAACCGCCATGATTTTTCAACCGGGATCCATAAATGATCCAACTCCTCCAATATAAAATGCATTGTTTTGATTGATCGTTTTAAGTACGAGGTAAAGCCAATATCAAAGTTGTAACCGTTCTTTTTTAGGATCTGCCCTGCTTTGTGAGCTTGCTGGTAGCCATTTTCGGATAAATCCACATCTTCCCAACCGGTAAAACGGTTTTCGAGGTTAAAAACACTTTCGCCGTGGCGTATCAGTACTATTTTTTGCATAGGTAATTGCTTAACGCAAAAGTAAGCGCAGAGTTGTAAATAAAATTGTAAAATATTTATAAATCAATTAGCTTGCGTTATAAACCAATTAATACTAAACTCACTATGATCCCTACTACACCTGCCCCTGTAAAGGATGGCATTGCTAATCCGGCGCCGCTTGGGCTTTGTGCCTTCGGTATGACCACCGTTTTGTTAAACATCCATAACGCCGGCTTTTTTGAAATGAACAGCATGATACTGGCCATGGGCATTTTTTACGGCGGCCTGGCCCAGGTTATTGCAGGCGTTATTGAGGCAAAAAAAAATAACACCTTTGGGTTAACCGCTTTTACCTCCTATGGATTTTTCTGGCTGTCGCTGGTTGGCTTAATTGTTATGCCCAAACTGGGTTGGGCTACAGCACCATCCGAAGGCGCTATGTGTGCTTATTTAGCGGTTTGGGGTGTATTCACGTTGCTTTTATTTTTTGGCACGCTAAAATTAAACCGCGCATTGCAATTTGTTTTTGGAGACCTATGCTGTAGACGTCAGGGGCGACGATATATACGTTGGTATTAATTCTTTTTGGGATAAGCTGAAGCAGGCGTTTAAGTGACAGGTTGATTAATGGAATTAAATGGGTTTAATATAATCGGGATACTATGTATTACCAACAATCTGTGCGTACCTCCTGGTAATGAAAGTCAGGGTGTACCAGGGTATGCCATCCCGTACCGGTACACACACACTTTTGGGCTTGTAATGCTTTGTTTGATTAACCACCACGCTGTTGGGATGAGGGGGGGGGGTAAGTTTCTGTAATACAGATATATAAGTTCTTTTATTTAAACATAAAAAGCGATGGCTATAAACCATCGCTTTTTATGTTTAATATCTGCCATTAAGCAAGATGCTCAAGGAGTTTATTACTCGCCTTCAAAAAAGTCTATCAACCCGCCGAAATAGCTATGGGTCCAGCCATCGGCAATATCATCAAAATCCTCATCGGGAATGTTGGTGTGCCTGACTTCGGCAGATGTGCCTTGCTTATCGGGGTGTAGTTTTATGGTAACTATCGAATCATCTGATTTACCTTCAAAATACCATTGCTGTACAATCTTTTTGCCGGGCTCAAATTCTATGTTTTTGCCAACAATGCTGCCATCCCACATGGAGAATTCCGAACCTGGTTCGGTGCTCATTTGGGCGGTTTCACCTGTCCATAACTCAATAGTGATGGGGTTGGTAAGGGCTATATAAATTTCGTCGGGCGTTGCCGGTATGCTGTAGTATTTTTTAAAATCTTTCACCTGCGCAATTTAGCAAGATTATTTTAAACCTTTACCGGGCCAATTGGCAATACAACGCGACCGTAAACCTCGTTCAATACATTGGCAATACCAGTATAAATGGCCGATGCGCCGCAAATAATACCCTCATAACCAGCCAGGTGTTTAATGGTTGCATCGCCGGTTGCATCACCTGCTACTAATAAAAAGAATAATATGGTTAACGAGCCAAAAACAAATTGCAATGCGCGGTTTAATTTTAGCGTGCCAAAAAATAAAAGCAACGTGAATACACCCCAAACCGCTAAATAAGCACACATAGCGCCTTCGGATGGTGCTGTAGCCCAACCCAGTTTGGGCATAACAATTAAGCCAACCAGCGACAGCCAGAAAAATCCATAGGAGGTAAAAGCGGTTAACCCAAAGGTGTTATTTTTTTTTGCCTCAATAACGCCTGCAATAACCTGGGCCAGGCCGCCGTAAAAAATGCCCATGGCCAGTATCATGCTGTTCATTTCAAAAAAGCCGGCGTTATGGATGTTTAACAAAACGGTGGTCATACCGAAGGCACAAAGCCCAAGCGGCGCCGGATTAGCAATGCCATCCTTTACAGGGGCAGGTGTAGTAGGGATCATAGTGAGTTTAGTATTAATTGGTTTATAACGCAAGCTAATTGATTTATAAATATTTTACAATTTTATTTACAACTCTGCGCTTACTTTTGCGTTAAGCAATTACCTATGCAAAAAATAGTACTGATACGCCACGGCGAAAGTGTTTTTAACCTCGAAAACCGTTTTACCGGTTGGGAAGATGTGGATTTATCCGAAAATGGCTACCAGCAAGCTCACAAAGCAGGGCAGATCCTAAAAAAGAACGGTTACAACTTTGATATTGGCTTTACCTCGTACTTAAAACGATCAATCAAAACAATGCATTTTATATTGGAGGAGTTGGATCATTTATGGATCCCGGTTGAAAAATCATGGCGGTTGAATGAACGTTTTTACGGCGCTTTGCAGGGGATGAACAAAGATGAGGCGATAGCTAAATACGGTGCCGAACAGGTTCAAAAGTGGCGGCGCGACCCTAACGAACACCCACCAGCCATAACCCGTGATGATCCTCGTTTCCCAGGTCATGATTTGCGTTATAAAGATTTAACTGATCGTGAATTACCGCTAACCGAAAACCTGAGCGAGACCATGGATAGGGTGCTGCCGTTTTGGAACGAAGCCATTGTAAACGCCATGCGCCGCAATCAAAAAGTAATTGTAGTAGCCCACGGCAACAGCCTGCGATCGTTAATTAAATATATTGATTGCCTTACCGACGAACAGGTAACCCAACTGGAAATACCAACCGCCACACCATGGGTTTATGAACTTGATCACGGGTTAAACCAGTTAAGGCATTATTATTTGGATTAAGGTTTGTTTTTCATAGCATATGTTAGGCATTTGTTTATCTTAGTCGTCCCGATTAATTATAAACCATACCCTAAAATAAAAAATGAAGAAATCTGATATTTATGAAATAACCATAAAAATCCTTGGTGTTTACCTGTTGGTTTCCAACCTATCCAAAATTCCCGGTTTTTTTACGTTTTTAAAAAGTTTCAGCGCGATTTCGACTGCCGACCATGCTCCAGCGCAAATGAACTTGTTTTGGTTAAACATCGTTAATTTTGTATTCCTGCTGGCCCTATCCGTTTTTTTAATAGCCGGAACAAAATTGATTACCCGGCTCATCACCAATATAGCCGATAGGCAAGAAAACGTAAAATTATTTGCTGAGCGTAAAACGATTTATGAGATAGCACTTATCATCATCGGGGGCTTGCTTATTGTCAATACCGTTCCTGATCTGCTTTACCGGTTATACAATATATCCAGCGGAAATGATCAAAACGCGGTTATGTCATCTGTAACAAAAGTGCTGGTAGGTATTTTAACTGTTGCCTTTGGCAAACGCATTGCCGCCTTTTTTGCGAAATAATAAGAATATAAATCCTCGATATAAAGAAGGCCCCTGGTTGGGGCCTTTTTTGTAAAAGAAACAAAGCAAAATCTACATCAGGACTTTCGTACCTGCCTTATACCAATGCCAGGTTAACCCCGGTAAGCTGACCGGCAAAGGCAACAAATGCCTTACTTTCAGCTATATGTGATTGATTATCGATCAGGCTTTGTAAATTAACTTTTCCGATAACGAATTTATAATCGCCCGAATAATAGCGTTCTTTTATGGAGATAAATTTCAAATCTTCTACCAAACGCTCGTCATCATACCTTAAATAGATATCAAATTCCACGTTATTGGTAAATTGAAGTTCGGTTTTTTCTTTGGCTTTTTTATACTCATACTGGTAGCTATAGCGCAACGCGGCTATATCAGATAACACCGCCGATCCGGTAGGGTGGCCACCCGCCCCTTTACCAAAAAAGAATTGCTGATCGGCAAAGGCGGCCTGTACGGTTACTCCATTGTATTCGTACTCCACGTTATATAAAAATTCGCTGCTGTTCACAAACTTCGGCAGCACAAACATGGCTACATTTTTATCGTCGAGTTCCTTGGCTACAGGTACCAGTTTAATTTTAAGGTTTTTTTCGCGGGCGTATTGTAAATCGTGCGCGGCCAGGTTCTGGATCCCCAGATTAAAAACCTCGTCGGGTTTTACAACCACACCATAAGCGTGCGCGGCTGCTATCACCAGTTTATATTTGGCGTCAAAACCACCTACGTCACTGGTGGGGTCGGTTTCGGCAAAACCAAGATCCTGCGCCTGTTGCAAGGCCCTGTTGTAATCAAGGCCTTCAATAAATCCTTTAGATAAGATATAATTTGATGATCCGTTAAAAATGCCGCTGATGGAGTGCAGCAACTCGTTATCATAATACTCCTCCAGGTTGCGGATAATAGGGATACTACCGCAAACCGCGCCTTCATATAATAAAGATGTGCCATGTTTATGCTGTAGTTCAATCAACTCATCCAGGTGCAGCGCTATCATTTTTTTACTGGCCGAAACTACATTTTTGCCACTGCTTAATGCTCTTGATACAATTTCGAAAGCTGCTTCGGTATCGTTAATCAGTTCCACAATGGTATTGATTTCCGGGTTGTTTAACAACTCTTCCTTATCTGTCGTAAAAAAATCTGCCGGTAATGACCGCTTTTTATGCGGATCTTTTATGGCAAATTTTACAATTTCGATGTTTAAATTTTTTGTCTTGATGATATCATATAATCCCTGTCCAACTACGCCAAATCCAAATAATCCTATACTTAACTTTTTACTCATTACGCTGTACGTTGCAATTCTATAATTTTTCCTTTTACATCGGTTTTAAAAAACGATGTGATAATATTTGTTAATGCTTCTGTTTCAATTAAAAAACCATCATGGCCATAAAACGAATCCAGTTCGGCAAAGGCCGATTTGGGGATATGCCTGAACAAGTATTCCTGCTCTTCGACGGGGAATAATACATCCGATTTAATACCGATAACCAGGGTACGGGCTTTGATGATGCTTAATGCCTTCTCCACACCATTTCGGCCGCGGCCCACATTGTGCGAGTCCATCACCTTGGTTAAATACCAATAGCTATAGGCATTAAACCGGTTCACCAGTTTTTGGCCCTGGTAATCCTGGTAGGTTGATGCTTTAAAATTATCGGTTTTGCTATCAACCTCTTCCTGTTGTGTTATACCGTAGGTTTTATAGGTGCGGTAGGAGAGCAGCGCAATACTCCTGGCGGCCTTTAATCCATTTTGGCCACCTTCAATAGTGTTATTGTTGAAAGTCGTGTCGGCACTTAAAGCCAAACGCTGCGACTCATTAAACGCGATGCCCCAGGGCGAATGACGCGCGTTGGTAGCTATCAAAATAAGGTTTTTAATGCGGTCTGGTTCTATAATACCCCATTCAATAGCCTGCTGGCCACCCAACGAACCGCCAATAAGGATATGAATGTTCCCGATATCCAGATGGCCGGCCAATAACTGGTGCGCCTTTACCATATCCCTAATGGTAAATTGAGGGAATGTCAAAAAATATGGCTCACCTGTTGCCGGGTTTGTGCTTAAAGGGTTAGTTGTGCCGTATGGCGAGCCCAAAATGTTGGCACAAACTATAAAATGCTCTTCGGGGTTAAATTTATTTCCTGTACCTACAAAACCTTTCCACCAGTCAAAAACATCGGCATTGGCTGTCAAGGCGTGGCATATCCATACCACGTTATCCTTCTCTTTGTTCAAGCGCCCATAAGTATGAAAACCTATCTCCAGTTGCTGTAGTTGTTCGCCCGATTCCAGCTCAAAAGTTTGTGTGTACTTAAATGTTTCTGTATTCATTCTATCTTACTTTCAGTCGAAAGTCTTGAGTCTTAAGTTCTAAGTCATTAATTTTTTTAACTTAGAACTTAAGACTTTCGACCCAAGACTTTAAACTAATTCGGCCTGCGCCTCTTTTATTTTGGCAAATGCCTGTTCAAAATCTGCTTTAATGTCATCAATATGTTCAATACCCACTGCTACCCGCAAGGAATTTGGTGTAACCCCTGCCGAAAGCTGTTCGGCATCAGATAGCTGCTGATGGGTTGTTGCCGACGGCTGAATGATCAGTGTTTTGGCGTCACCCACATTGGCCAAATGGCTTACCAGTTTCAGGCTATCTATCAGTTTACCGGCATCGGCTTTATCGCCATTAATCTCAAATGACAATACCGCGCCAAAACCATTCTTCAGGTATTTTTTTGCCAGCTCGTGGTACGGCGACGACTCTAACCCCGGGTAATTTACCGATGCTACCTGTGGATGCTGATCAAGCCACTTAGCCAGTTCCAGTGTGTTATCTACATGGCGCTGCACACGTAACGACAGCGTTTCGAGTCCCTGTATATTTAACCACGAATTAAATGGCGACTGCGAAGGGCCAAAATCACGCAAACCCTCCACACGGGCGCGAATAATAAATTGGATATTGCCAAATGGGCCGCCTATGCCAAACACATCTGCAAAAACCAAACCGTGATAACCTTCGGATGGCTCGGTAAATTGAGGAAACTTGCCATTACCCCAGTTATAAGTGCCACCGTCAACTATTGCACCGCCAATGCTGGTACCGTGGCCGCCAATCCATTTGGTGGTTGATTGTACCACTATGCTCGCGCCATGCTCCAACGGGCGAAATAAATAGCCGCCTGCACCGAAGGTATTATCTACAATTAGCGGCAGGTCGTGTTTTTTTGCCAACGCGCCAACTTTATCAAAATCGGCAATAGTAAAGCCGGGGTTGCCAATGGTTTCCAGGAAAATAGCTTTGGTTTTATCATCTATTAAAGCTTCCAGGCTTTCGGCGGTATCGTCTTTGGCAAAACGCACATCAATGCCCAGGCGTTTAAAGGCTACTTTAAACTGGTTGTAAGTGCCGCCATATAAAAATGGCGAAGTCACAAAATTATCACCGACCTGTAATATGTTATTTAACGCTATAAACTGCGCTGCCTGGCCCGACGCGGTGGCCAAAGCTGCAACACCACCCTCTAAAGCCGCTATGCGTTTTTCAAACACATCGGTAGTGGGGTTCATTAAGCGGGTATAAATATTACCAAACTCTTTTAATGCAAACAGGTTGGCGCCGTGTTCGGCACTTTTAAATACGTACGAAGTAGTTTGATAAAGCGGTACCGCGCGCGAACCTGTAGTAGGGTCAACTTCCTGGCCGGCATGTAATTGTAAGGTTTCGAATTTTAAGGCTGACATAGTTGTAGATTTTGAAAGGTTATAATTAAATTTTGTTGTTTAGATGGATTTTAGCAAGCTGATAAAATGTTTATCAGTTTTACAACACGTATGTTTTCAGGGATTGAAAAAAGGGACGTATTAAAGCATCAACAGCAGCAACACATACAAATATTGCCGATAAATGGGCTAATACGTTGTATGTTACCGTTTTGGGTATTAAAAATGTTGCTTTTAGTAATTGTAATTAAACTTTTCATGGCTATAAATTTATATTCCCCGGTGTTATTTGCCGGGACAGGAATTGGCACCTTCTTCAAAATTGAAGGGTTGCCAGCGGGTCATTGAGCCTGATCTCTCGCCGCTTCTTTATAAATCAATACCCGAACTATGCGGAGAATTGATCGACTATGGTATCGCTACCAAATAATGTTCCAAAGATAAGCGGATATTTATTTAAATACCAAATTTTATTTTTATTAGGTGAAGGTAAAAGTTAAAAGGAGAAAGGTAAAAGGGTTCCTTCGTTAAATCTTGTTCTAACATAAAATACCTTTTACCCTTCACCTTTCGCCTTTAACCTAAAAAAGGGCCTTCTTCAAATCCTCCACCAAATCATCAATATGCTCCAATCCAACCGAAACCCGCAATAAATTCCTTGGTGTTTTGGTGTCCGGGCCTTCTACAGTTGCGCGGTGCTCAATTAAACTTTCCACCCCGCCTAAGCTGGTTGCTTTAGTGAATATTTTGAGTTTATTGATGATGTTGTGCGTGTCATTTTCATCACCTTTAATAATAAACGAAAGCATGCCGCCGAAGGCCAGCATCTGCTCTTTGGCAATTTGATGCTGCGGATGCGATGGCAGGCCAGGGTATAATACCTTTTCTACCATAGGATGCTGCTCTAAAAACTCCGCTAATAGTTGTGCATTGTTTACATGGCCCTTAACCCGGTAGGGCAGGGTTTTAATACTGCGCACCAGCCAATAGCAATCGGTTGGGGAGGGGATAGCGCCGCCCATTTCCTGTACCTGGCGGATTTTTGTCCACCAATCGTTTTTTTCGGCAGTAATTAATGCGCCGCCCATCAGGTCGCTGTGGCCTCCAAAATATTTAGTGGCCGAGTGCATTACCATATCGGCACCCAAAGCTAATGGCTGCTGGCAAATAGGAGTGGCAAAAGTATTATCAACTACTACTTTAATATTGTTCGTCCTGGCAAAGGCAACCACTTTTTTTATGTCGGTGATCTTGAGCAGTGGGTTTGATGGCGTTTCAACCCAAATCACCCCGGTTTCGGGCCTGATGTGTTGGGTCAAAACTTCGATATCATTAACATCTACAAAGTCAAAAGATAAAATACCCGCGAACAGGTTTTTAAGCTGATTACGCAGGCCATGATACATATCATCCGGGCAAATAATATGGGTACCCGGGGCCAGCGACTGAAATACCGACATGCCTGCCGCGTTGCCCGATGAAAATGAGGCCGCATCGGCGCCACCTTCTAATTGGGCAATCACGTTTTCTAACAATGCGCGGTTGGGGTTTGATGCCCTACTGTAAATATGCCCGCCGGGAAATTCGCCATCTTCGCCGCGTTCAAATGTGGTTGACATCACAATGGGCTGTATAACAGCCCGTGACGATCCGTCTACGTGGTTACCTGCGTGTATGGCTATAGTTTCAGTTTTCATTATGCGTGTTATTATGGTTTCAAAGTAAATAAGATTATTTGTGATTTACTGTAGCAACCGGTTTTAATTTTGCGTAAGGGTTAAAAAAACAACATGAAAAACCTGTACCTGCTTACCATCATCCTGTTGCTATTGATCACTGCCTGCAAAAAAGAAAACATCGCCAAACAAAGCGAATATGATAACAGCTATAAAGCCTGGATAAGTTTCAAAAACAGCAGCAAAAACTCTTATTCGTATACAACAGTTTTTGGTTCGTGGGTAGGTTTTGGAGTTACTATCAAAGTAGCCGTAAATAATGGTAAAATTGTTTCACGCGATTATATCCGGGTTCAATCGCGTAATGATGGCACCAATAAAGCCGATACTGTTGCAACCTGGCATGAAGATGCAGCTACCTTAAATACCCATCCCAATGATGCCGCCGATGCCCTTACGATGGACGATATTTACTTAAAAGCCCGCACCGAATGGCTTAAAGCAGATGACAAAACCAACGACATTTTTTTT
>JGI24806J26614_1000141_pt1 | contig 16444 bp, 8 predicted proteins | sample Kansoi200umMDA_FD_26614 | JGI IMG/M metagenome (IMG submission 26614)
ATAATTATAATAATCGTAAAATTGGAAAATGATAATTGGTACAACAATTACCTCAAGCAAATACCATTCTTTAACTAAAGATAAAGATGCCAGGAACAAAGTTGTAAAAACAAGCAACGCCCTGATAAATATATTCCAGCCAAAGCGTTTAGATCTCATATTTGCTTAATCTACGGTATAAAGCCGTTCTTGTAATACCCAGCTCTTTTGCTGCTTTGNTNNTANTNNNATTATTTTTCTCTATTACTTTTAAGATCGTCTGCTTTTCGATAGTACTTAATTTTGTTTCACTCTCTTGTTCTGATAAAATTTTTGTTCCTGTTTCCAAAGGTGAAAAAATAAGATCGCCAGGCTGCAATACTTCAGTATCGGCCATAATTACAGCGCGCTCAATAATATATTGTAATTCTCGTACGTTTCCCGGAAAATTATATTCCTCTAATTTTAAAAGTGCTTTTTCACTTAATTGGATCTCGGGTTTAAAATATTTATTGCCGTAAAATTTTAAAAAGTGTTTTGCCAAAACACTAATATCGCTTTTGCGTGAACGTAAAGGTGGAACAATTATTTCTACTGTATTGATACGGTAAATAAGATCTTTTCTGAATTTATTTTCGTTTGCCAGCTCACTTAGTGGTAAATTGGTAGCACATATCAATCTTATATCTAATGGTATTGTATTGTTAGTGCCTAAACGTGTAACCTGCCTGTTTTGCAATACTGTTAATAATTTTGCCTGTTGTTGTAAAGAGATGTTACCGATCTCATCCATAAATAACGTTCCGCTGTTTGCCGCTTCAAAGCGCCCTTCTCTATCCTCACGCGCATCGGTAAATGCTCCTTTTTTATGTCCAAACAATTCACTTTCAAATAAACTTTCTGTAAGTGCGCCAACATCTACTTTTACATATGGCCTTTCAGAGCGCATTGATCTTTGATGAATGGCTTTTGCAATAAGGTCTTTACCGGTACCGTTCTCTCCTAAAATTAAAATATTGGCATCGGTTGGCGCAACTTTTTCTATTTTACTGAATATGGTGCGCATCTCATCACTATCTCCTATCAAACCAAGCTCTTCGTAGTTTTGTTGTTTGTTTGAATTTTTTTCGCCATCTTTTTTATTCAAGATATCCCCGATGGTTTCAACCAATTTTTGGTTATTCCAGGGCTTTACAACAAAGTCAGACGCACCTTCTTTTAATGAACGAATAGCAAGATCAATATCCGCATATGCGGTTATCATGATCACACAAGTTGAGGGTTTGGTTTCTTTAATGCGCTTTAACCAATAAATTCCTTCATTACCTGTATTAATTGAAGCATTAAAATTCATGTCCAACAAAATAAGGTCGAAAGAATATTTTTTAAGAAGTGCCAATAAATTTTCAGGATTTTTTTCGGTGATCACCTCCTTAACATCTTTTTTTAAAAGCAAATTAATTGCCGTTAAAACATCTTTGTCATCGTCTAAAACTAATATGGTTGCCTGCTTTAAATTCATAAGAACTATTCCAACCATAAATATACCAAGAACGCAATTAACTGGTTTAAAAATCATTATAAAAATGAGGATAAAAAAGAGTGTATCAAAACCGAACACTTTATGTTCGGCAGCGTACAAAATTTTTATTTATAAATTACATAACTAATTGATTATCAGATAATAAAAAGCATGGCATGGTTATGCTATTCATTAAGCGTTATGTTATCATGTTTTAGAAATGCGTGGATCGTTGTAAATAAAAAACTAGCTGCAAATTAGTAAACAACATCCATGCATTTTATAGAATTATTAAATTGGTAGTATAACAACAAGCACTAAAATTTATGGATAGAGTTATTGAAAAGAAAAAGTGGCCCGCTAAAAAAATAATAATGGTAAGCTCCATTACAGCTGTTATATTATTAATAGTAGCGAGTTTTTATTTTACATCAGGTAAATCAAAATTAAATGTAGATACCGAGCGCATTACCATCAGCGAAGTTACAAAAGGCCCTTTCAGGGAATTTATTCCGGTGAATGGAATTGTATTGCCTGTTACAACTATTTATTTAGATGCACTTGAAGGTGGCCGGGTTGAAGAAAAATTTGTTGAAGATGGTGCCATGATGAAAAAAGGAGACCCGATCTTACGTTTATCAAATACTGATCTTGAGCTGAGCCTTGCCAACCAGGAAACTTCTGTTTTCAATCTTTTAACGCAAATGCAAATCTCGCGTAACGCTGCGCAACAAAATACAATTATGAAACTAAACCAGGGCTCTGATGTAGAGAGCTCTTTTATTGAAGCCGAAAGAACTTATAAGCTTAACAAACAATTGTATGAGCAACAGGCTATTTCGTTAATGGAATTTAAACAATCAGAAAATAATTACAACTACTATTTAAAAAAGAAAAACCTGACCGAACAAATTTTAAAACAAGATTCATCTTCTGTAAAAACAGAATTAAGCCAGGCAAATGAATCCTATAAACGCACACAGGAAGCATTAAAGATCATGCGCAGAAAAGTAGAAGATCTTGTAGTACGCGCGCCAATTGATGGCCAGCTTACCTCTTTAGATGTTGAAATTGGTCAAAGTAAAAATAAAGGTGAGCGCCTCGGGCAAATAGATGTGCTAAGTGGTTTTAAAGTGCGCGTAGATATTGATGAACATTATATCTCAAGAATTTATAATGGCTTAATGGGTGAATTTACTTTTGGTGGAAAAGATTATAAATTAAAGATCCATAAAGTATATACCCAGGTAACAAACGGCAAGTTCCAGGTAGATATGAAATTTGAAGGTGAAGTACCAAAAGATGTTCGTCGCGGACAAACACTGCAAATTCGTTTAGCATTAAGTGACGAAACACAAGCGGTACTTTTACCAAAAGGAGGGTTCTATCAGCAAACAGGTGGTAACTGGATCTTTAAATTAAATGAAGACGGTTCTGTTGCATACAAAATCGATATACAATTAGGCAGGCAAAATCCTGAATACTATGAAGTAATGCAAGGGCTGCAACCAGGAGATAAAGTAATTACATCGGGCTACGATAATTATGAGAATACACAAGAACTCGTCTTAAAAGAAAATAAATAACAGAAAAATATAAAATTAAAAACAGATAACATGATAAAAGTAACGAACCTCGAAAAAATTTACCGCACAGAAGAAGTAGAAACTGTTGCACTGAATAAAATTTCTTTCGAAATTAAAAATGGAGAATTTGTAGCTATAATGGGTCCTTCAGGCTGCGGTAAATCTACATTACTAAATATTATTGGCTTACTGGATGATCTGGATGAAGGTAGTTTTATGTTTAATGATACCGAAGTTGCCAAATTTAACGAACGCAAACGCGCAGAAATGCGTAAACATAATATTGGATTTGTTTTTCAAAGCTTTAACCTTATTGATGAGCTTACGGTTTTTGAGAATGTAGAGTTGCCTTTGATCTATACAGGTGTAAGTGCATCTGAAAGAAAACGTATTGTTGATGAAGTGCTGGATAAAATTCAGATCGCCCACCGCCGCAACCATTACCCACAGCAGCTTTCGGGTGGCCAGCAGCAGCGTGTAGCTGTTGCCCGTGCCGTTGTAAATAAACCCAAATTAATTTTAGCCGATGAGCCTACAGGTAATTTAGATTCGCGCAATGGCAATGATGTAATGCAATTGCTAACCGATCTTAATGAGCAAGGCACAACCATTATTATGGTAACACACTCCGAACATGATGCACGATACACACACCGTGTAATAAATATGCTGGATGGTCAAATTGTAACACAAAACATTAAAGCTTAATTTATCATGCTTAAGAATTATTTCATCATCGCTTTACGCCAGTTAAAAAAGAACAGCGGCTTTTCCTTACTTAATATGTTTGGTTTGGCTTTAGGTTTAACCTGCTCTATTTTAATATTGCTTTGGATAGAAGATGAAATAAGTTACGATGGATTCCATAAAAAATACAATACCATTTACCAGGTAATGGAAAACCAAACGTACGAGGATAAAACATTTACTTTTGCAGCCACACCGGGTCTTTTAGCACAGGCCATGAAAGCAGAAATGCCTGAAGTTACAAATACCGCACGTACCGGCTGGGGCGAACGTTGGTTATTTACTATCGGAGAAAAATCGATCTATGAAAACGGAAATTATGTAGATCCATCGTTTCTTGATATTTTTTCGTTTGATTTTATTTATGGTGATCCTAAAAATGTATTTTCAAACGATCACTCTATTATCATCAGTGAACAAATGTCAAAAAAATTTTTTGATGATACTGACCCTGTTGGAAAATATATTAAAATAAATAATTCAGAAGAATTTATTGTTTCAGGTGTTATAAAAGATCTGCCATTAAACAGCACCATCAAACTTAAATGGATGGCTTCTTTTAAACTATTTGAAAAACAAAATCCATGGCTTACAAACTGGGGAAGCAATGGTATAGAAACCTTTGCGGAACTAAAATCCGGCGTTGACCTTAAAGCTTTTAATGAAAAATTTCGTCCCTTTATAAAGAACAAACATAGCGAAGCTTCTGCAAGACCCTTGCTTCTACCAATGAAAGACTGGAGACTAAGAAACAATTTTGAAGAAGGAAAACAAGTAGGCGGAAGAATTGAATACGTAAGACTATTTAGCATTATAGGAGTTCTTCTGATCATTATTGCCTGCATCAATTTCATGAACCTTTCAACAGCCCGTGCGCAAAAACGCGCTAAAGAAGTTGGTGTAAGAAAAGTAATGGGTGCACAAAGAAACTCACTCATGAAACAATTTATTGGCGAATCTGTGATCGTTTCATTAATTGCAACCATTGTTGCTTGCGTTTTAGTTATTGTAACATTACCTTTCTTTAATCAATTGGTTGATAAAAAACTCGTATTAGGCATCTCTGATCCCTTGCAATGGTTAATATTTATTTCTCTTGCATTATTCTGCGGCATTATATCCGGTAGCTACCCGGCAATTTATTTATCATCCTTTAAACCTGTTTCTATTTTTAAAGGTCTTACACAAGGCAGATCATCCAATGTTGTTTTAATAAGAAAAGGGCTTGTTGTTACCCAATTTGTTGTATCAATAGTTTTAATAATTGCAACCGTTGTTATTTACAGACAGGTTGAACATGTAAAAAATCGTCAGCTGGGTTACAATAAAAATAACTTATTATTAATTGAGCAAAAAGGCAATATTAATAAAAACCTTGAAGTAATTCAGCAAGAATTACTGGCAACAGATGTTGTAAGGAACGTAGCTTCCAGCGCTCACCAGATAATAGAATCGGGAAGCAGCACAGGCGGTTTTAACTGGGAAGGAAAAGATCCATCTAAAGAGCTTTTAATTACTACAGATTATGTTAGCACTGATTATATAAATACTGCAGGTATGCAGCTAAGTGCCGGAAGAAGTTTTGAAAACACCAAACACGATTCTTTAAACTGCATAATAAACGAAACACTGGCAAAGCTCATTGCAAAAAAAGATCCTTTAAATATGATCTTAAGCCTTGATAGCACTAATTACCGAGTTATTGGTGTAGTAAAGGATTTTATTTATAACGATATGTATAAGAAGCCTGATCCGTACGTTATTTTTTGCCAACCTAATTCGGCAAGCAACCTGTTTATTCGCATTGCAGAAAACACTAATACCGAAGAAGCCTTAAGTAAAATTGAAACTGTATTTAGAAAAAACAATGCCGGTTATCCTTTCGAATATAAATTCTTAGATGACGAATTTAATAAACGATTTAAAAGCGAAATGCTCATCAGCAAATTATCAAGATTGTTTGCTACACTTACAATAATTATTTCGTGCATTGGTTTATTTGGATTGGCTGCTTATACAGCAGAACGCAGAACAAAAGAAATTGGCATTAGAAAAGTATTAGGTGCAACTGTTTCAAATATGGTGACACTTTTATCAAAAGATTTTTTAAAGCTGGTTTTAATAGCTATTGCAATTGCAACGCCTATAGCCTGGTATATGATGAATAAATGGCTACAGGATTATTCTTACCGCATCGAAATAAAATGGTGGATGTTTGTAATGGCAGGTACATCAGCAATTGTTATAGCATTGTTAACGGTGAGCTTCCAGGCTATTAAAGCTGCACTGGCAAATCCTGTAAAAAGCTTAAGAACTGAATAAATGTTTAAAAATTATTTTAAAATAGCAGTGCGCAATATTTTAAGGCATAAAAGTTATGCCTTTATAAATATCCTTGGTTTAGCCGGTGGCATTGCCGCCTGCATGCTCATCTATATGTTTGTGAACAATGAATTATCATTTGATAAATTTAATTCTAATTCAAAAAATATCTACCGCCTTGTTTTTGATTACAAATTTCCTGATAAATTGGATCATCTTGCCGTTGCTTCACCTATTGCCGGCATTACAGTTAAAAAAGATTTTCCTGAAGTCGTAAATCAAACTTCTATTTCACAATACGGCGGAAAACTATTAGTGAAATATGAAGAGAAGAAATTTTATGAAAGTAATATTTATGTAGCCGATTCTACCTTTTTTACTGTTTTTGATTACAAGCTTATCAAAGGAGAAAAAAGTACGGTTTTAAAAGATCCAAATACAGTAGCTATAGATCAAAGCATGGCTAAAAAATATTTTGGCAATGATGATCCTATTGGTAAAACGCTACAATACGATAACGGCGATGGTACATTTGCTTCTTATAAAATTACAGGTGTTTTTGAAGATGTGCCCGTAAATAGTCATTTGGTTTTTAATTCGTTGGTATCTTATAAAACGTTAGAGGTGCTTTTTGGTGTGCAGGGAGCAACCAACTGGCACAATGCCGGGTCGTTTGTTTATTTGCAATTAAAGGAAAATACTGATCCGAAAGCATTTGAAACAAAGATCACTCATTTATATGATAAGTATGCCGAACAGTATAAAGATGTAAAGGCCAGCATTAGTATGCACCTTGAACCATTAACGGATATTCACTTACATTCTGACAGATTATTTGACGCGGCAATTAAGGGTAATGTTTCATATGTATACATTTTTTCAGTAGTAGCACTTTTTCTTTTATTGATCGCGTGCATTAACTACATTAATCTTGCTACTGCGCAGGGTAAAGTAAGAATGAAAGAAATTGGTGTGCGCAAAGTAATTGGTGCCGGACGAAAAATGTTGATCCAACAATTGGTATTTGAATCTGCAATTATTGTTTTATTTTCTGTACTTCTTTCACAAATTATTTTATTTCTTTTTTTACCCTCATTTAATAATATGACCGGGCTCAACTTAACTTTTCTTGATATTTATACTTTTAAGAATTGTTCTTTTATTTTATTATTAAGCCTTAGCATTATTTTACTTTCCGGCATTTATCCTGCTTTTTATCTTACCTCATTTAGCCCTGCGGTTGCTATAAAAAGTAATTCTACAAGTGGTGAAAAAGGGATCACATTACGCAAAATACTTGTTGTTGCCCAGTTTACAATTTCAATTATTCTTATTACTTCTACTTTAATTGTGCATAGCCAGGTAAATTTTATGATGGATCACGACCCTGGTTTTAATAAAAATAATATTATGGCTATCCGCATGCAGGATACATTGGTTGTAAGCAGTTATAAAGCACTTAAAAATGATATGCTGCAATTAAAAGGTATTTCAAAAGTTTCGCAAACCTCAACTTTACCCGGCGATGCGCCGGATAGAAAAATAACACAGGTTGAAGCAAGAACGAATGGGGTAATAAATGAGATACCTGTAGAGCCAATTTGGGTTGATCCTGATTATTTTGCATTAATGCAAATACAATTAAAAGAAGGTCGTTGGTTCGATCTGAGCCACGGTTTGGATACCAGGCAATCTTTTGTTGTGAACGAAGCTGCCACTAAAAAATTTAACTGGGAGAAAAACCTTGGTAAAAAAATAATCTGGGGTCGTGGACCCAGGAAGCGTGACGGACAGGTAATTGGCGTTACCAAAGATATTTACACAGGCTCTTTAAAAAATGAAATAGAACCGATCGTATTTATTTGTGATGAAAATCCAAGCAAAGTATATTCAATAGGTTACTTATTAGTTCGCTTAAATAATGGCGATAAAGAAAATTCGGTTAAACAGGTTTGTGAAACCTGGGCAAAATATGATAAGCTACATCCTATAGATTATCGTTTTTTAGAAGACAATATTTCGAATTTATATACAGGAGAGCAAAAAATCAATCTATTATTCTTATGCTTTTCTTTCCTTACCATTTTTATTGCTTGTATGGGATTGTTTGGCCTTGTTTCTTTTTCAGTTTCGCAACGCATTAAAGAAATTGGTGTTAGAAAAGTATTAGGCGCCAGCGTTACAAACGTTACCACTTTATTATCAAGAGATTTTATAGCATTAGTTGTTATTGCCTTTATTATTGCCATACCTATTGGCTGGTACTTTATGCATAAATGGCTGCAGGATTTTGCTTTCAGAACAAACATACAATGGTGGACATTTTTAATTGCAGGGATCATTGCTTTTGCAATTGCAATCATTACTGTTTCTGTACAAGCCATAAAAGCATCATTAGCTAATCCAGTAAAAAGTTTAAGGACCGAATAATATGATAAAGAATTATTTTAAAATAGCCTGGCGTAATTTGTGGAAGAACAAATTATTTTCTTTCATTAATATTATTGGGCTTGCTGTTGGCGTTGCCTGTTGTGTGCTTATTTTTTTATATGTACAAAACGAATTAAGCTATGACAAGTATAACGAAAAAGCAGACAGGATCTATCGCGTTACATCTGTTATTTTCCAGGAGAAAAAAGAAGACCGTTTTGCTCCAACCTCACCCATCACTGCTCAAAAGATCCAGGATGGTTTTCCGGAAGTTGAAAAAATAGTGCGTCTTAATTTTGCAGGAAGATTAATATCTTATAAAGACAAGAAATTTTACGATACTAAAACCGTATTTGCCGATTCAACTTTATTCGATATTTTTTCTTTACCATTAATAGAAGGAAATCCACAAAAGGCATTAACGGCACCATACAGTATTGTAGTAACAGAAAAAATAGCTAAAAAATATTTTGGTAACGAGTCTGCAATTGGTAAAATGCTCAACCTCTCCGATACTATCAACATTATGGTTACCGGTGTTATGAAAGACATGCCCCTTAATTCACACTTTAATTTTGATTGCGTGATCTCAAGAAGCACCATGTTTGATATGCTTAAAGGTGTACCGGATTTTCGTGAAGAAAATGAAAAGAACTGGCTTAACTGTGATTCTTATTCTTATTTGCTTCTAAAAAACAAAGTAGATCCAAAAGCTTTTGAATTAAAAGTAAATAAATATTTAACCAAAGAAACCGCAGGTCTGAAAAAAGATATTGGTATGTGGATGAATGTGGCAGTACAGCCTCTGCTTGATATTCACTTAAGATCAAAGCTGGAACACGAGTTCAGGGGAAGTAAAAACAGTGATATTTCATATGTATACATTTTTTCGGCAACTGCATTTTTAATTTTATTGATAGCCTGTTGTAACTTCATCAACCTTTCTACAGCCAAATCATTGAACCGCTCAAAAGAAATTGGATTAAGAAAAGTAATTGGCGCAAAGCGTGGCCAGCTTATCTCACAATTCCTTGGCGAATCGGTTCTGTTCACCATTATTGCAAGCGTGCTTTCTTTATTATTTGTTTTACTTTTTATACCACTGTTTAATTCTTTCATTGATACAACACTGCATTTTAATACCAGTATCATATGGCTTTATTTAGCTATCATTATCAGTGTTGGGCTTCTTGCCGGTTTATACCCAGCATTACTTATGTCGTCCTTTGCCCCTATCCGTTCGTTAAAAGGAAAAATAAGTCATGGTATGGCCGATATTATTTTCAGAAAAGGTTTGGTTGTTTTTCAATTCTCAATTGCCATTGTTTTAATAATTGTAACTACTTTAATTTTAAGGCAGCTTGATTTTATTCAGAACCGCAACATTGGTTTAAATAAAGAACAGGTTCTTACAATAGAATTAAGAGGTATTGGCCCACAAAAAGGTGAGGTTTTAATTGAAGAATTACGTAAAAACCCTAAAGTTGTAAATACCAGCCTAAGCAATTTTTCTTTTAAAGGCATTCCTGATATTACAGTGTTGCCTGAGGGTTTTGCTCAAAATGAATTAACAGGTTGCCCGGTTATTTCGGTTGATGAGAATTTTTTAAAGACCATGCAGATCGAGCTTGTTGAAGGACGTAATTTTTCGAAAGATTTTCCAACGGATGTTAACGAAGCTTTTATGGTTAATGAAGCTGCAGTAAAATTCTTTAGATGGAAAACTTCAAAAAATGCCGTTGGCAAAAAAGTAGATTGGGCCTATGGTAAAAGCGGAAAAGTAATTGGTGTAGTTAAAAATTTCAATTTTGCTTCCATGAAAGAAGATGTAAAGCCAATGCTTATTCACATTTTTAAACCATGGCACGGAACTGTTCTTGCACGGTTAAAAACAAATGATCTGCCTGCAACTATGAAAGGAATTGAAGCAACCTGGAAAACAATTGCCGGTGATGCCCCTTTTAAAGCAACCTTCATGGAAGATGATTTTAATGCATTATACAAATCTGAACAAAATATGCGTTCGGTTTTAGGAGCCTTTACATTTTTATCTGTACTCGTAGCTTGCCTTGGATTATTTGGTTTGGCAGCCTTTACCATCAAGCAACGTTTCAGAGAAATTGGTATTAGAAAAGTTTTAGGATCTAACGTTTCAGGCATTGTTCAGCTTTTATCGAAAGATTTTTTAAAGCTGGTTATTATTTCCATTTTAATTGCAGCCCCGGTTGCATGGTATGCTATGCATAAATGGCTGCAGGATTTTGCTTATAAAGTAGATATAAGCTGGTGGGTATTTTTACTGGCAGGCGCTTTAGCTATCTTGATCGCTTACATCACAGTTGCATTCCAGGCAGTTAAAGCTGCTATTGCAAACCCTATTAAAAGCTTAAGAACAGAATAAGATGTTTAAGAATTATTTTAAAATAGCCTGGCGCAATTTGTGGAAGAATAAATTATTTTCTTTCATTAATATAACTGGCCTTGCTGTTGGTGTTACATGCTGCATTCTTATTTTCATGTATGTACAAAGCGAGCTGAGCTTTGATACACATTGGAATGATGCAGACCGTATTGTAAGAGTTAACCAAATATTCTCGATAGGCAATGAGCAGCCTGATCCATATGCGATCACTGCATTTGGCGTAGGGCCGGCATTAAAGCAAGCATATCCCGAAATTGAAGAAGCTATACGGATTGATGAATGGGGAACGCAAACAGTTTGGTATGAAGATAAGAAGTTCGATATAGATCACCAATATTTTGCTGATGCAGAAATTTTTGATGTATTTAATTTTGAGTTAATAAAAGGCAATCCTATTACATGTCTTATTGAGCCTCACGCAATAGTTATTTCAGAGACTGTTGCAAAAAAATTCTTTAACACTGCTGATCCAATGGGCAAAATGTTAAAGTATGGCGACAGGTTATGTAAAATTACAGGCATACTTAAAGAGCCAAAAGAACAATCGCGACTAAAACCCAATACATTAATTTCATTAAGCTCTTACGGCACAAAAAAAACAAAAGAGATGTTAGAGAATTGGTTCGGCGTTGGCTCATCTACTTTCCTTAAATTAAAAGAAGGCACCTCACTTAAAGGCTTTAATAAAAAATTGCATCAATGGTCACAAAAGGTTTTGCTTCCTGCAGCAAAAGCTGAGGGATTGGTTGATGTGGTAGAACTAAAAGCCATAGCGCTTTCTGATGTTTATTTTGATAAAGTTTATAAATACGACCAGTTCAAAAAAGGAGAGAAAAGCTATATCTATATTTTTGGCTGGGTTGCTGTTTTTGTTTTGTTGATAGCCTGTTTTAATTACATGAACTTGTCTACCGCAAGGGCTGTAAAACGTGCCAAAGAAGTAGGCTTGAGAAAAGTAGTGGGCGCTAGCCGCAAACAGCTTATTGCCCAGTTTTTAAGCGAGTCGGCTATTCTATCTTTCAGCGCTTTATTATTCAGTCTTATTTTATTAATACTTTTATTGCCTTCATTTAACGCAATTACCGAAAAGAGTATAAGCTTATCAAGCACATTTAATAATACCGGTTTTTGGTTAGCCATTATTGCTATTATGTTATTTATTTCGTTTGTTGGCGGAAGTTATCCGGCGTTTTATCTTTCAAATTTTCAGCCCGCAACCGTATTAAAAGGAAAATTAATTGAGCTTAAGAGTATTTCATTTTTTGGGAAACTAAAATTACGCCAGGTTTTAGTAGTTATGCAATTTGCTATTTCTATTATTATAATTATTGCAACCATTCTTGTATTTGATCAATTAACATTTATGAAAAATAAGGATCTTGGCTTTAATAAGGATCAGGTAGTTGTCTTAAATTATCCTTCAGAAGATAGCCTTGTAAATAAGAATATGCAAAATATTAAAAATGATTTTCTTTCAGATCCTTCAATTACAAAATTTGCAACTACCGAACAGGTTATTGGCTCTGCGAGCCGACTTGGCTTTTTTGTAAAAGATGGCGGAAAGGTCAATCAAACTGTTTTAAACCTAAGCGCAGGTGATTATGATTTTCTGGACATTTTAGATATAAAGATCATCCAGGGAAGGGGTTTTTCAAAAGATCTTAAAAGTGATACGGCAAATTTTATTTTAAATGAAACGGCCGTTAAATTTTTAAAATTAAAAGATCCAATTGGCACTGAACTTAATTTAGAGCCAAAAGATTATGGAAAAGTAATTGGCGTTGTAAAAGATTTTAATTACAAGTCACCCCACTCTGTTATTGAGCCATTAGCAATTGTTTTGCCAAGAACAAGCAATATGGTTGGGTCAAAGATCTTGCTTAAACTTGATGGAAAAAATATTAATGAAAGTATAAGTATAATCGAACAAAAATGGAAACAGTATTTTCCTCAATACCCGGTACGGTACTTTTTTCTTGATGATGAATTTAATAAACAATATCATAAAGATGATACAATGCTTACTATTTTCAGCTGTTTCTCAGGCTTAACTATTTTAATATCGTGTTTGGGATTATTTGGCCTTGCATCATTTACAACAGAGCAAAGAACAAAAGAAATTGGCATTCGTAAGGTTCTAGGGGCCTCTGTTTCAAATATTACTTACCTGATCTCGAAAGATTTTATTTTATTGGTTTTAATTGGCATATCAATTGCTTCTCCAATTGCCTATTACGCTTTAACGAAGTGGCTTCAAAACTATGCTTATCATACAAACTTAAGCGTTGGAATTTTTGTGATAGCGGGTTGCCTTGCACTTTTAGTTGCATTTCTTACTGTAAGCTCGCAGGCAATTAAAGCAGCCTTTACAAATCCAACAAAAAGCTTAAGAACAGAATAATAAAGTAGAAATTATATTTTACTTCATTACTAAAAAAATAAAAGACATGTTTAAAAATTATTTTAAAACCGCTTTCAGAACATTGCTTCGTAACAAAAGTTACAGCATTATTAATATCCTTGGTTTATCAATTGGTATTGCCGCTTGCCTTATCTTATTTTTAGTAGTGCGTTACGAATTAAGCTATGATAAATTTCAACCAAACTATCATTCTATTTATAATGTGATCACCAGGGATAATTATTCTGACGGTATTGATTACACTCCCGGCATTCCGTATCCGGAGGTGGATGCATTAAGGGCAGATCTTCCTCAATTAAAAACCGGCGCTTTATTTAGCAGTTACGGCAGCCAGATAAGCGTTATGGAAAATTCTGTAACAAGTAAAAAGTTCATTGAAGACATGGGTTTGTTTTTTGCTGAGCCTGAATTTTTCGACATATTTAAATACAAATGGTTAAGTGGTGACCAGAGTCTTTTAGCACAACCTAATACAGTAGTGCTCACCAAAAGTATTGCCCAAAAATATTTTAATGATTGGAAAACCGCAGTTGGTAAATACATTAAAATAGATAATAAATTAGATTTTCGTGTTGCAGGTATTTTAGAGGACGTACCGGGAAATTCTGATTTTCCCATCAGGTTGGTTGGCTCATATATTACAATTAAAAATAATCCTGTATATGGTTATACTGATGACTGGGGTGCTATCACCAGCAATTTGCAGGTATTCACCTTGCTTCCTGAAAACACAACGCAGGCCAATATTGAACAGCAGCTTAAATTACTGTCTGTAAAATATCACACAAAATCTTCAGGCAGTGAAAGGATAAATTTATTGCGTCCTTTAAGTGATATACATTTTGATACAGAGCTTGGAAACTTAGGAACACATATTACAAGCCGTTCAAGCTTAACAACATTAACATTAATAGGATTTTTGATCGTTTTAATGGCATGCATTAATTTTATTAACCTATCAACTGCACAGGCTGTTAATCGTTCAAAAGAAGTTGGTGTAAGAAAAGTATTGGGCAGTAACCGTTTGCAGCTTTTCTGGCAAATGCTTGGTGAAACACAATTAATAGTTTTAATAGCAGGAGGTTTGGCTATTTGTATCGCTTACCTTACTTTGCCTTTTATACACCATGTGATCTCTATACAGGAAAAATTAGATCTTTTTGGTGCACCATCGGTGTTATTTCTTTTATCCATTTTAATTGTTGTAACACTTTTATCCGGAATTTATCCATCCCTTATCTTATCTAACTTTAAACCGGTAGTTGCCCTTAAAAATAAAATTAACTCATCTACAATTGGCGGTATTTCTTTAAGAAGAGGTCTTGTAGTTGTTCAATTTGTGATCTCACAGATATTAATTATCGGAACCATTGTAGCCATTACACAAATGAATTTTATTCGTACAGCCGATCTTGGGTTTAATAAAGATGCTACTTTAATATTATATGGAAGTAACGATAGCATTGTACTGGCAAAGCAGGCAGCTTTTATGGAAAAATTACTTCAAATTCCGGGTGTTGAATCGGTTTCACACAATAGTGATTCTCCTTCTTCAGATAATAATTGGGGGGCTAATTTCTCATACGATAACGGGCATGATGAAAAATTTTCGATCTTCATAAAAGCGGTAGATGAAAATTATTTTAAAACTTTCGGACTTCAATTTTTAGCAGGCGAAGGCTATCAAAAAAAGGACAGTGCTAAAAAAGTTGTGGTTAATGAAACATTACTTAAAAAACTAAATGTAAAAAACCCGGAGGAAGCCATTGGCAAAACACTTCGTATGGGTAGAGGAAGCTGGAAAACTATTTGCGGTGTGGTGAAAGATTTTAAAACAAACTCCATGCGCGATGAAATACGGCCAATAATGTTCTTCCCGAATAAGATGCATTATATATACACTGCTGTTAAGCTTCATTCACCTAACATAGCGCAAACACAAAAGGCCATACAAAAGAACTGGGAAAGTTTTTTTCCGGAGTATGTATATGTTTCCACTTTTATGGATGAAACAATTGAAAGGTTTTACAAGCAGGAAGATCAAATGACACTCTTATATAAAATATTTGCAAGCCTTGCCATATTTATTTCGTGTTTAGGTTTATATGGATTGATTTCTTTTATGGTGTTACAAAAAACAAAAGAAGTTGGCATAAGAAAAGTTTTAGGGGCAAGCATTGCAAATATCATGTATTTGTTTTCAAAAGAATTTAGTATATTAATTGGTATTGCCTTTATTATTGCCGCGCCAATTGCATGGTACTTTATGAATGAATGGTTACAAAATTTTGTATTCAGAATAAATATTGGCCTGAGTGTTTTTGTTATTGCTATTTTAACTTCCATTGCTGTTGCATGGCTTGCCGTAGGTTACAAGGCCTTAAGAGCGGCATTGGCCAATCCTGTAAAAAGCTTAAGAACTGAATAATGAAGTGGAAATTATATTTTGCCTCATCATTAAAAAATAAAATATATGATAGAATTAAAAAATATATTTAAATGGGTAAACCAGGGATCTAATAAAACTTTCCTGCTAAGAGATATTAATTTAACCATTAACGAAGGTGAATTTGTTTCTATTATGGGACCTTCAGGTTCCGGGAAGTCTACTTTACTGAACGTAATTGGCATGCTGGATGGTTTTGATGAAGGCGACTATTCTTTTATGGGAAATTCTGTAAAAGATTTAAAAGAAAAACAACGCTCACAATTGTATAAAGAACATATTGGCTTTGTTTTCCAGGCCTATCATTTAATTGATGAATTAACTGTTTTTGAGAACATTGAAACGCCGCTTCTGTACCAGGATATGAGATCATCAGAACGTAAAGCGGTTGTTGCTGATGCGCTGGATCGTTTTAATATTGTTGGCAAAAAGGATCTTTTCCCAACCCAGCTTTCAGGTGGCCAACAGCAATTAGTAGGTATTGCGCGCGCATTGATAGGCAAGCCAAAATTATTATTAGCCGATGAGCCTACCGGAAATCTTAATTCAAAACAAGGTGAAGAGATCA
>JGI24806J26614_1000142_pt1 | contig 16422 bp, 19 predicted proteins | sample Kansoi200umMDA_FD_26614 | JGI IMG/M metagenome (IMG submission 26614)
GGACAAGGTATTGGAGGTACTTACAGGCCTTTCAGAAGTGATATTGGAGTTGTTTACGATAAGTCTTCAGGTAATTTATCCTGAATGTCAACGTAATCTGTAGATAATATTTCTGTAAGTAGGTAAGAGTGAGCATATGCCGGTGTTCTTACTTTTTCAAAATAATGATCTACACCTTTTCCATTATCCTCAGAATCATCACCAGGCGCATAGTCTGTAAGCCCATCTTCATCATGCCCAGCAGGTGAATTATTAAATGTAACATCTTCTTGAAAATTATTATAGGCAGGGATACCATATACATACCTTGCGCCATCATTCCTAAGGGCTGTAATTTCTGATATGTGGTGGGATGGATGATCTAATCGTGACGAAGTGACCGGTGCGTATCTGTTTATATAATCGCCAGATGTTGCCAAAGTATGACTACTATAACTTTCAATGTTTTTTACATAACCCACAGCTGAAGCTTCTGAAGCATTTAAAATGCTGATAGCTTCGTTTCTTCTAGCTCTCTTATTTCTTACAGTATGCGTAATTGGGATCTCATCACCATGGCTGTATGCCCAAGCTGACTTTGCCGAAACATTCGGAGAGATATTTTTATTTAAAGCAATAAATACCGGGCGAAATCCACCTACAGAATTAAAATGATCTATATCGGTTTCCGCAGTTTTCTCACCTGCCTGTTTAAAATAATAAGGCTCATATAAAGGATTATTATTTTCATCCTGTTTTCTGAAATATAATTGATTATCAGCTGAATTACTATTTTTCCACTTTCCGTTCTGTGAAACTGAAGTATTAACTGAAACGTTTACTCCAACCTTTACAACATTTCCTAATCCTATTTCCAAACCAAGATCACTTCCCTGTGAACCGGATAAATTACCTGAAGACTTATCGTAAACAACTCCAATATCACTTCTGAAAGGCCTGTAAGTACCTCCAATACCTTGTCCGTTAACAGAAAATACATCATAGGTTTGATAAGCCAAAGGAAGGTTTGGAGTATGCGGCCCTACCGCTCCATCTTTTTCCCTGTTGAAATCAAGCATTGCATTTTTATCGTTATTTGATTCCTGCAAATACATATATCCATAGGATTCATTATCCTGATGTTTTTTAGCCAAAAATTGTCCTGAAAAAGAACCTGTTAAAAAACATTCTGGGTTGTTATAAAATACGGAACCTCCTAATTTTGCTTGTATAGACAAACTAAGATTTAAATAATTTTTTCCGCTTGGCGGACAAAAAGTTGGGTTATTAAAGCTTATTCCTGTGCCCCCATTTAAATGATGTCCATTACCTTCAAAAGTTTGTGTAGTAACCGTTTCTCCATTTCGATCAGTCCGCGACTCATCTTTAAACGTTCCTTTTTGATAGGATGCGCTAATCGTTAATTGTTGAACACCACCTCTTGAATTATAGCTTAATCCAACAGAAGCATTAAATTTGGAATCATCTCCTTCTTTATTATCATTATTTTTTGAAAAAGATAATGAGGGTTGAATACCAACTCCACTCTCTGAGCTGGCAGATAAACCTAAACCAAATGTCATAGAACCCTTATTCGGATTTCCTGCGCTAATTGCAGGATTGGCTCCCATCGTAAATCCAACACCATTATAATTGTTAAATGAAAAACCAGCGCTCACACTTAAACTTAAGAAATCTATTTCAGCAAATTCAATGCTTGCCCCACCATCAATTCCATATGTTAAATTAGGTTTAACATTAAATGATTTTTCAATTTTATCTGCTTTAAAGTCATCCGGAATACCCCTCATATTTCTATTGATCTCACCAGGGTTTAAAGACCATCCTAATCCAACCCAACTTGCTTCGGCATCCATACCTTGTCCGGCTGAATAGCTTAAATTTATTGGATATCCACCAACGTCTAATAAAGGTATATTGTATTTAAAATCTCCGCTGAAGGCATCAACCATATCAGAAGTTCCAACTGGTGTAAATGCTTGCATTTCAGGTTGGCTAGGGCCTCCAGTCAAAGCTAAAGCAGCAGTGGGGTAAATGCCATCAAAAAAGATGGTTAAAGCTAAATAAATACAAAAAATGCGTTGTGCTCGTTTTAATTTCATAACCTAAATATTAATATCTAATTCAAAAGTATGCTTGGCTCTTTATCTAACATTTCCTTAGGAAACATTAGTTTTACTGTTCCGTTTTTAAAGATTTTATCTTCAAATACCAATGTTTTATCTTCCATTTTATTTTTCACTTCCGGAAAACCTAAAACAAAAGTTAAAATAGGGGCTAGTCCGAAAGACCGTTCAAAATGCAATAATTCGCATTTCGAAGTGTCTTTACCATTTAAAATGTAAAAGTCATTTTGTGCCTTAAAGGAAAAGTATTCAAGTCTGTTAAAATATTCTTCCTGTGACCCCGATTTATAGCGAAGCAATTCTTCATTTGTTTGATTGCAGGTAATTTTGAAAGTGAAATAATCCATTCCTGTATATGATTCAGTCGTTGCAATAAACTTTTTTTTATCAATTACTTCAATATTACCCAAGTCAATTAATGACAAATAAGATTTAGGTTTGAATAAAGCCAAATAGGTAAATTCATTAATGGTTTTTTCCTGAATAAATCCGTTTTCTGGATTTTCAATCCAGTTTAGATATTCTTTAGGAGATAAAGTTTTGTTATCAACATTGTTCCCTGAAAAAGTAAATTCTTTATTTTTTAATTCATTCTTAGCACTGTCATTATTTTTATCACATGAAAATAATGTAATACTAACGATTGCTAAAAAGAATAAAAGTGTTTTCTTAGTATTCATTATTTATTATTAATACCGCTGTATTTATTATTGATATAAGTGATTATTTCTTTAGTTAAATCTTCTGATTCGGCTCCATACATTAAAGAACCATTTCCTTCAGCACCTAAAATGAATTTGTAATTATTTTCTTTACCATAATCTTTAACATATTGATTTAACTGATTTAGAATCTGGGTATTAAATTCATTTTTCATATTAGCATTGTCTTCTTCTAACTGGTGTTGTTTTTCAACAAAATTCTGCCTTTGAAATTCAAATTTTGAATTTAATGCAACATCTTCTTTTTTTGATGTTTTAATTGTTTTATATAAGACTTTCAGGTCAAGCTCAAGACTATCAATAATTTTTTTTCTTGCTTCTTCACTCTTTGTATATTTTTTCTCAAGTTCTTTTTTATATTCAAAACCATTAAAAACTTGAGGAACACTTATCCATCCTGTTTTTTGCTTAGGAAAGAATACGTTATTTAAAATAAGAGCTAGAATTACACTTATTGAAATGATAATAAAATGCACAATAACTTTTTTCATTACTAAATTTTGGTTTAAGCTTTAATAAAAAATTTCATTTCTTCTCATTAGTTACCTAATGATGTAATTGTTAGAGCTTATAAGGAAAACCTTGTAAGCCCGCGTTAATACATATCACCGTAATGCTTATTGAAAAAGCATTACTTGAATATGATTGATAAGGTGTTCAAATTTGTTTTTATTCCAGGATTATTAAACTAAAGAAGGTCGTTAAATAATTACTAATGAATAGTAAGTATCGGAAACTTCATGAAGTATTAATGTAGGGCATACCTACTTCTCTCCAAATCTAAATTTATTTAGTGTGTTTTGTAATCGTTCTGTTAATTATAATCGAGGGAGTAGCTCGAGGGCTGCGAAAGTACTAATATTTTTTTAAAAAAAAGGGAGCGCGAGGAAAATGTTAATAAAAAAATTATGCCATCTCATATTTTATTGATTACCAACGAGTTGCTAATTTCGGTGTTAGTAAGGTTTTATATTTTCCCATCATCCAATTGCAGAACTCATTTGGAATAATGGTAAGTACATGGCAATAAGTATGATTGCTATAAGAGCTCCTAAGAAAATGATCATTATAGGTTCTATTAAACTTCCTAAGATGGTTGTTTGATGATCTACTTCATCAGAATATTGCTTTGCCAGTTTAGCAAACATTGTATCAAGTTGATTTACTTCTTCTGCTACTTTGATTAAAGAAATTAAACGTTTATTGTAAATAGGGAATTTTGATAAGCTGGAATGTAAAGAATGTCCTTTCATAATATCCTCTCGTATTTTTTGTAAAGAGATTTCGATGGGGTAGAAGCCTACCATTTTTTCTACAAGATCAATTGCTGTAACTAATGGAGTTTTTGCACTAATTAACAAATTCATTGATTGACAAAATCTGGCAAGATAAATTTTGCTTATCATATTTTTCATAATAGGAGTTCTTAGCATTATCTGTGATGATACTTTTCGAAACCATTCTTTTTTATGCTGATAATAAAAAAATAAAATAATTATTAAGATAGAGATAATCATATACAATGAATAATTCGAAAAAAAATCTGATACCTTAATAATTAGTTTTGTAAAATAAGGAAGTTCGCCTTTGAAGCGTTTAAATACATCAGCAAACATTGGAACTACAAATTTCATCATAAAAAATATAGCCCCAAAAGATGTAAATAAAACTATTGATGGATAAGAAAGAGCTTTGGTTAATTGGCGTTTTTGCTGAATTTTTTTTGAAAAAAATATAGAAAGTTCTTGCAACACCTCAATCAATCTTCCACTTTCTTCTCCAATTTGAATACTATAAAATTCATATGGAGTAAATGAGCCAGTATTCTCTATGGCTTTGGATAAGCTCGAACCTGAGGTAATAGCCTCCTTGATTTTAAAAAAAAGCAGTGAATCTTTTTCCTTTGTTTGTTCTTCCTCAATTAATTCCAATGCTGAACGGATATCAACCCCAGCAGCAAAAAGCAAAGATAATTCAGAATAAAATCGTTCCTTTTTCTTATCGTTGAAACTTTGACCAAAAAATTTTATATCCTTATTTAAAAAGTCAAAAGTGTTTTTATTTTTATTATTTGATATACTAGAACCTTTTGCTTTTTTTAAATTATTTAAATCAATTTTTGACATTCTTGCAATTAATTCGTTGGTTGGTTCATGATTGTTTCTGCACTATAATTTTTTGAAAAGTTAAAGCGTTCCTTTTCATTAAGAATCATTGCGCTAAAGGATAGTTCATTTACAAAAAATAAGGGAGAGTTTGCCGACTCCTTAAAATAATTCACAGTAATATCCTTTGCAGTAATATGAAAAGTATCGATTACTTCTCGTTCTATTCTTAAAATATAGTTTTCTGAAAAAGAATATTCCAGCGGTGAAATACTTCGATTCATATATAATGAATTTTTATTAAAATACATTGATTTAGAATTTGCAAAGTCGTTATTCAGAACAGAATTTAATTGGATCGTTTCTGTTAGTTCGTTTTTAATTTTTTTGTAAGTAAGAAACTGTTTATAAATAATGGTATAGCTTGAATAGCAAAAAGTGATAAGTATTGAACTTATTATCATACCTATTAATAATTCCATTAATGTAAATGCTCTAATTTTTTGCATTATTCAATCGCAATTAATTCATTCCTTGTAAAAAGTTTTTTTCCTTCTTGATCGGTAACAGATAAAGTTAAAACAAATAAATTCTCTGTGTTCTTATAAGGCTCTACTTTTTTGATTATGATCCAGTCGTCAATTTTTTTTTGATCATCCACAAAATTTTTTTCTTTCCGGATTTGTATTGCTTCTGCATTCAATAGCAAGGAAGCTTTAAGATGAATCCGCTGCTTATCAGAACTTAAGACATTTGACCAGATCATTGTTGCTGTTCCAAAACAAATAATAATAATAACCATGGCAATCAATGATTCCATAAGTGTAGCCGCCTTTATCTTGTGATTTAATTTAACCATTTGATAACTTTTTTAACTTTCGATTCTTCCACAAGGTTTATTCCTACATAGAATTTTGAAAGACTCGTCAAGTCTATCGTAGCATTCAATAAGTGATTTTCATATACAGATGAAGGAGTATTCAAAATTATTTCATTGCTCATAACACTTCCATTAATGATACCTTGAACATCAACATAACCATTTGAATAAACCTGTCCGTTAATTACTGCTTTATTTTTAATTATAATACCTGTTTGTTTTGATATACCTGTTTTATTTTTGCATGCAAACAAACATCCGGAAATCGAGTCATTTTCATTTGTTAAAATACATGAAATTTGTGGTGAGGAATTATTTGGTAATATTCCAATAACACTTGGGTATTTTAATGATACGTTTTTTGAAATAAAAATGGAATCGGACGCAAAAACCTGAACATTGCCTTTAAAGCCTTCCTGCAACACCACTTTAGGAGCACATATAATCGCATCGTTTATTATGACATTTGAATTTATGATAATTTTCTGACCTGAAATAAAAGCAATATTTCCAGAATAAAATCCCGTTGAAATTATTATTTGGTCTTGGCTAGTATAAACAATAGTGGGTTTATTAAAGCTATTAGTTATTGTGTCAGCGGCAAGCTCTGATTTAATATATACAATGCTATCATTATTGGCAAAAGTTTTAGTTGTAAATACATGTTGGATCTTATCTGTCAAATCCTTATTAAATTCAGGCAGAGCATTATTACTAATTTTTATTTTGCCATTTATTAATTGGTTTCCAATAAAATTCTGTCCTTCTATGTAAGCTCTTTTAACTCCTGATTTAGGCAAATAAGCGTCACCATTAATAATTGTCTTGCCACATAATGCTAATGGTTTGCCTTCATCCGCTAAATATAAACTATAACGATTTGTGGTGTCAGGATAAAAACCTACTTCAGCAATTCGTTCCACTTTTTTATTTTTGAATATGGCTTTAGAAATAATAATTTCATTGGCTCCCCAAGATTTTCTGCTTAATTCAACACTGTCAATTCCTTCATTATATAAATCAAGCAGAATTGTTTCATTTAACTGGATGACTGATTGCTTTGATAATAAGAGATTAATTCCCGAATCTGCATTTAAATTTAAACGTTGATTGATTTCGAAATTTTCAAACTGAATATGAGATAGATAGGAAAATAAAATAAGCGAACTGCTTATGATTGCGATTATCAAAGAAATAACTATTGAATAAAATAAAGAGCTTGCTCTGATCATTTACTCTTTTCTTTCTTTTTTATATGCGGCTCTTTATTTTCAGAAGTTTTTTCTTTCTTTTTGAATAGTTCTTTGAATTTATCTTTTAAACTTTTTTTCTTTTTGTCCTCGTTACTTTCAATAGGCTTGTCATTATTGTTTTTATTTTCTTTTTTCTTGAAAAAGGAAAGTTTTTTCTTTGATTTATCTTGTTCTTTTAAATTGTTTTTCTCTTCAGGTTTAATTTTCTCACTCTTTTTCTTTTTTTCTTTTGGCAAAATTTCTCTGCCGTTTTTAAATTTCTTTGAACTTATAATTTTACCATCTTCATAAAATAATTGCTTTCCATTCAACATCCCATTTTTGTAATATTCCTCAACAATTAAGTTTCCTTTTACATCGTATACTTTGTATACACTAGTTTGTAAACCATTATGCCATTTTTTTACCGACTGGATTTTTCCATTTTCAAACCACATGATCCACTCACCGTTTTTTAAACCAGTTTTTATTTGTCCCTTTTCTTTTAAATTACCAGATAAGTAAAAAGCAGTATAAGATCCATTAAGGATTTTTCCATCATAACCTCCTTTTGTTTCATGAATTTTATTTGAAGAATACCAATAGTAAACTAAGTTTTGCTTAACTTTTATCTTTTTTACTACAGAGGAAACATCTGTTTTAATAGTATAATCAGGATAATTTATATATACAGTATAAACATCCTTTTTATTTGTTTGTGCACAAACAAATAAAGGCAGAATTAAAAATAAATTAAATATAATTTTCATTTGGAGATTGAAATTCCTGCAAATTTATTAAAAAAAACAGTTATTGTTGTTACTTTTCTTGAGGAAGTAAATCTATTTAACAAGAAACAAACTCCTGTTCAGGCTGGAATTACAATATTAAAGATCCATGATAGCACTGAAGCACTTATAATTACATTGTTTCAGGATTTAATTTACTTAAAAAGTTTAGCTATCGAGCTTCAAACAGCTATTTCTGTTAAATCAAACGGGGGGATTGGATTTAACCAGGAATGTCAACGCGATTATGCAAAATATGTATTCACATTGGAGAAATGACTTCCATTACTTCTATGGATAAAGGAAAGGCGGGGTTAATTATTGCTCCAAATCCATTTAGTCAAACAACTAAAATAATCTATAAAATACCTTTAAATGCTAACAATCCTGAAATTGTAATAACAGATTTATTAGGTCAGAAAGTAGCCAGTTACAACCTTAAAGCTGAAGTTGAAGGCGAAATAAATTTTGCATTAAATGATCTAAGTCATTCACTTTACCTTTGCCATTTTATATGTGATGGAAAGATAATTAGTGTTACTAAGTTAGTTGTCATTAAGTAAAAAATCACAAACATCAAAAAGGGACAGTCGCCCCTTTTTGATGTTATAATAATAAATATGAAAAAGCACTTTATTTTCTCTTGTTTATTATTCCTTTTTTCCTATTACCTGGGAACAGCACAAACTGTTTATTTCAGTAAACTTTATGATTATCAAAATAATTTTGAAGGATTAAATTCTGTTAGTATGGAATTGGCACTTATATGCATTTTTTTCGAACAGATAAAAAGGATAATCTGTTGTGGAGTAAAATTTTAGTTACTAGCCAAGCAGAAAGTATTGCAAACTCAGTTGTATCATTACAAGATAATACTTTTATAATCTCAGGAACCTATATCGAATCAGATACTAATAATACGAGAACGAATAGAGATTGTTTTTAATAAAAATAAATGGTAATGGTGATACTCTCTGGACAAAAAGATATGGACTAGGAATTGGTACTACATAAAACCCTGATTATGAAGATGCCAAAAAAGTAATTCAAATTTCAGACAAGGGCTTTGCTCTGGCAGGATATTCTTCAAACTTTTCAGGCACTTCACCTCAAATGTATCTGATAAAAACAGACAGTTCAGGTAACGAGCAATGGGAAAAAACTTATGGCGGTGCAAGTGATGAGGTCGCACTAGATATAATTCAAATGGATGACAAAGGATATTTTGTTTTTGGATATACCGAAAGTTATAAAAATCCAATACATCCTTGATCTATTTAAGAAATTGAAAACGGACACAACGGAGATTGCAGCTACATTGTACGTCTGCATGATCGAACTTAGTGAGGAGGGCGCCTCAGTAACCGAAGACCGTCCTCTTACAAAGTTCTACGCATGGTCTGAAGCTAAAGGACGGTTTGATAAAAAGGAAATAGTTAGTATATGGTCCTGGATGATAGAAAAGCAAGTTGTGCCCAGTATGAAATGACAATAAAAATTATCCGGAAAAGAAAACTAAATTTACCATTAAGGAGATAAATAAAGAGCTATCATTGGAATCTTTAATCGTTCTTTTTAAGAAATCGATTTATGATGTAGCTCATAAACAGAAAATGATAAAGCATCAAGACTGACTATTATTTTTTCTCCTATTTCATAGATGTAATTTTCAAATCCGGAATACGATTTTAATTTCTAACTTGACTACCTGTGAGATTGATTCGTATTGAGTAATATGGGGATTACTTCCCGATACAGAAGCGACTGAATATGTTTGTAAGAAGATCATCACTTGATATTTCTCCTGTAATAGTGCCTAAATAATGAAGAGCTTGTCTTATATCCATGGCAAGAAAATCGCCCGAAACATTATGGTTTAATCCTTCAAGCACTTTTAATAAGGCTGTATTTGTATGACGCAATGCTTCCACATGACGGGCATTTGTAACTATTGTTTCTGTAACGTTTACAGTGCTGTTATCAAATAAATGAACAAGATGTTTTTTTAACTGATCGATATTGAGGTTTTCTTTTGCTGAGATAAAGATCATATCCTTAAAATCGGCAAACTCACGATAAGTATATTCCATATCTTCCTTATCGATCTTATTTGCAACCAACACAAGTTGTGAATTATGTAAATGAGGAGTGATCTCTTCAACAATTGATCTTAACTCCGAAGGTGTTATTTCATGTACATCAAATAAATAAACGGCAATGGAAGAAAGCTTGATCTGCTCGTATGTTTTTTCTACTCCAATACTTTCAATTATATCAACTGTATCCCGAATACCCGCAGTATCAATGATCCGAAATAGAACTCCGTCTATATTAATTTCATCTTCGATCACATCACGTGTAGTTCCCGGAATATCTGAAACGATAGCACGATCTTCTTCTAATAGAACATTCAGTAAAGTAGATTTTCCTGCATTTGGTTTACCAACGATCGCAACCGGAATTCCATTCTTAATTACATTTCCAACTTCGAATGAATCGATCAATCGTTGAACTATTCGCTGAATAGATGTTACTAAATTTTTCAGGTCACTCCGATCAGCAAATTCTACATCTTCCTCCGAAAAATCCAGTTCGAGCTCTATAAGAGAAGCAAAATCAATCAGATTCTGACGTAATAATTTAATTTTATTTGAAAATCCACCTCTCATTTGCTGCATGGCAACCTGGTGGGAAGTGGCTGAATTAGAAGAAATAAGATCAGCAACAGCTTCAGCTTGGGAAAGATCAAGCTTCCCATTTAAAAAAGCACGCAAGGTAAATTCGCCTTGATTTGCCATCCGGGCACCATGCTTTATAAATAGTTGAATGATCTGTTGTTGAATAAAAGGTGAACCATGACAGGAGATCTCAACTGTATTTTCACTTGTATAAGAATGTGGTGATTTGAATAAGCTGACCAAAACCTCATCAATAATGATGTCATTATCATGGATCACTCCAAAATGTATTGTATGAGATGCAGCATTTGATAGATCCTTCTTCTTTAAACTTTTTGTTCCAAAAACAGAATTGCAGATCTCAATTGCATTCTTTCCTGAAAGGCGAATAACTCCGATAGCACCAATTCCCTGCGGAGTGGCTAAAGCGACAATCGTATCTGTATTTAGTGAGTTCAAAGTTTAAAGTTGAGAAAATTAAAATTGTATTACATGTTATTAGGGTTTAAAGATAACAAATTAAGCTTTCGGGTCTATTTCGGTCTCAAATAGAACTTTTAGCCTTTTAATACACAGAAACCTTGAACTTTTTAACTTTTAACTTTAAACTATCTATCCAACTTTATTAAAAAAATCCTATTTTAGCGTTCGCAAAACTGGAATGGGACACAAAAATTTCCCCAAACCATTTAACTAATTAACCAATTAACCAGACAATGAGTGTATTAGTAAATAAACAATCAAGAATTATAGTGCAAGGTTTTACAGGTACTGAAGGAACTTTTCATGCCGGACAAATGATCGAATACGGAACTAACGTTGTTGGTGGTGTTACTCCGGGAAAAGGTGGTTCAACTCATTTGGAGAAACCTGTTTTCAATACAGTTAAAGAAGCTGTTGATAAAGCCGGTGCCGATGTTTCAATCATATTTGTTCCGCCAGCATTTGCTGCAGATGCTATTATGGAAGCTGCTGAAGGTGGAATTAAAGTTATTATATGTATTACTGAAGGAATTCCTGTTAAGGATATGATCGCTGTAAAAGAATATTTAAAGAACAGAGATTGTCGCCTTATCGGGCCAAATTGTCCGGGTGTTATTTCTGCAGAAGAAGCAAAGGTCGGTATCATGCCTGGATTTGTTTTCAAAAAAGGTAGCGTAGGGATTGTTTCTAAATCAGGAACATTAACTTACGAAGCTTCTGATCAAACAGTAAAAGCAGGATTAGGAATTACTACTGCAATTGGAATTGGTGGAGATCCTATTATTGGGACTACAACAAGACAAGCGGTTGAATTATTAATGAACGATCCTGAAACTCATGGTATTATTATGATCGGAGAGATCGGTGGAAACCTTGAAGCTGATGCAGCTCGTTGGGTAAAAGCTGATGGAAATCGTAAGCCGGTTGTAGGTTTTATTGCAGGAGAAACTGCTCCAAAAGGCCGTACAATGGGTCATGCTGGAGCAATAGTTGGTGGTGATGATGATACTGCAGAAGCAAAAAAGAAAATCATGCGTGAATGCGGAATTATTGTTGTTGATTCTCCAGCGGATATCGGAAAAGCAATGGCGAAAGCTTTAGCTGATGAAGTTCGTAAAGAAAGCCCTCATCATCATGCAAACAGAGTAGATTAATTTCTATTTGATATTTATAAAGGCTATGCAGAAATGTGTAGCCTTTTTTTTGTCTTTGTTTAAAAGGTAGAAACCTTGGTGTGTCATTTCGACCGCGGGTCGCCTTAGCTTTAGCGATGGCGCAGCGGAGTCGAGAAATCTTTATTTTCTGAGACTGAAATCTGTTTATAGGAACGCAGATCATTATGATTTAAATGGATTCGATCGCCCAGGCGATTAAGATTAAAATGATCTTTGAGCTAAGTTTGATTCTCGTAGTTTGTTACACGTTGGCATGTCATTTCGAGCGGAGTCGAGAAATCTTTTTATTAGGAGAAAAAAATCTCAACTCAACAAGATTTAATCGTTTACCTTTATCCATATGAATGCTAAAAAAAACATTATGAAAATAAAAATAATGCTACTGTTATTAATGGTATTTTTCTTTGAAAATATCATAGCTCAGGATACAATAATGAAAGTGAACGGTGTTAAGATCGTTGTAAAAGTAACCGAAGTAAATACGTCTTCTGTAAAATATACAGCTGGAAATAATACTATGGATCATTTATATGAGATCAATAAAAATGATATTCATTTAATCACTTATCAAAATGGTGTAAAGGAATTTTTTGCGCCTTTAGAAATATTGCCACCTGATCTAAAAAAAATAACTCCAACTGAAATTAAAAGAATTGACAAGATATATGGGAAAAACATTGTAGCCCTTAACTTTTTTGAAATGGCCTTTACAAATTTATCTTTTTCATATGAACGGATATTCGAGTCAGGAGATTTCTCAATAAAAATACCGCTGTCATTTAGCCTTGGTGGAAAACCAGCATTTCATGATTACGGAACAGGAGTTGAAACTATTGATTTTCTGCAAAATAAGATTTATGGTACAGGCTTGGAATTTAATTATTACCCATTAGGACAAACCCGACATACTTTTTATTTAGGACTTTCCGCTGCATATGGTACTTTTAATTATTATACCTATTCATTAAATCCTAACTACAATTATAATTATTATAATAATTACAATAACGCAGCAAATTTCGATAAGCACCTTGGGATCCATTATTCAGGGTTAATCCATGTTGGAGGTTATTTAGGATTAACCGATAAAATATTAATGGGTGGTAAAGTGGGGATTGGGTTTAAGCGTGAAGAAACAATTTTTGTAGATTACACACATCCACGGGTTCAATTGGATTTTAATCTTGCTTACAGATTTTAAAACTGTGGTCTGATTATTCATAGTAAAAAAATCCCCTTTTTTGAAAGGGGATTTTTTATTTAGATTTATTTTTTATGGTTAAGCTGATAAGTTAATGCGACAACTACGCCTCCTGCAGCAGCATTTGTTGCAACCGTCTTTTTGTAAAAAAAAGCATTACTAAGATCCCTTCCCAAAGCATCGACTCCTTTAAGATCAGTGAACCCGTAATTAAATCTTAATCCTGCATCTATTGATAACGGTCCACCACCAAGTTTAAATTTATAACCTAAACCTAATAGAGCAGAAAAATAGGTATTTGAATAATATGACGTTACTGTTGTATCAGCATTTAAACCGGAGCCTGTGCGATGATATTTTGCTGACGAAACCATATTAAATTGAGGACCCACTTCAAAATAACCACCAAATGTTGCCCGTAATTTGAACATCAAAGGAATTTGGATCACACTTAAATTAACGTTAGATCTGTAATGTTCTTTATTTAATATAAGTCCGGCTGTATCTTTATTTTCAACCGTACCAGTATAACCTCCTATATGATTTCCCATTAATACGTCAAGTCCGACACCCGTTTTCCCGAAATAAGCATTGAAACCAAGGCCATAATTAAATCCCCATGCATTGGCATAATTCTGTTCATCACCTGCATCAGAAATATTATTATTAAGTAACCATGTAGAATTTATTGAACCTTTGCCTTGCAATTCAAAGGAATTATGCGATGCAGATCCAACACCTTTTTCCTGAGAAAATAAGCCTGTACAAGAAAACACAAGTATAGAGATTAAAGTAACTTTTTTCATTTTTATTAAGTTTAAAAATATTATTTTTTAATGCCATTCATAATGAATTTAACTTCATAAGAACGATTTTCTACTATCTTTGAAATTGTTAATGTGAAATTAAACATAACAAGAATATTTTCCAATTTTTTAACTGTAAAATCCATATGAAATTATTAGAAGGAAAAGTTGCTTTGATCACAGGTGCTTCAAGAGGTATCGGGCGTGGTATAGCATTGAAATTTGCTGAACAGGGTGCAAACATAGCATTCACTTATTTATCAAGCGTAGAAAAAGGAGAAGCTTTAGCTAAAGAACTTGAAGCTTTCGGTGTTAAAGCTAAAGGTTACAGATCAGATGCTTCTGATTTTAAAGCTGCTGATGAATTGGTAACATCAGTGGTAAATGACTTTGGAACTGTAGATGTTCTGGTTAATAATGCCGGGATCACAAGAGATACTTTATTGATGAGAATGAGTGAACAACAATGGGATGAAGTTATGAACGCCAATTTAAAGTCTGTTTTTAATCTTACTAAGGCGGTTCAAAAACCAATGCTGAAACAACGTAAAGGTTCTATAATTAATATGAGCTCTGTTGTTGGAGTTAAGGGTAATGCCGGACAATCAAATTATGCGGCTTCTAAAGCTGGGATAATTGGTTTTACAAAATCAGTGGCGCTTGAATTAGGTTCACGTAATATTCGCAGTAATGCAATTGCTCCGGGATTCATAGAAACAGAAATGACGGATGTATTGGATCCAAAAGTTGTTCAGGGCTGGAGAGATAATATTCCTTTGAAACGTGGTGGTTCTGTTGAAGATATCGCAAACGCCACAGTATTCCTGGCTTCAGATATGAGCGCTTATATTACCGGACAGACATTGAATGTTTGTGGTGGTATGCTTACATAATCAACGAATAAAACGAATACTTTACAAAAAAAACGAATCTGTGTAATTGACAGTCGATAATTTATTTCCTCTGTCCTTTTTCTTAGCGTCTTAGCGCCTTTGCGGTAAAATAATGAACATAGTTTTTGAATACCCTTCATGGTTTATTTTATTCTGTTTGGCCACAGGATTCGTATACGCATTTATCCTTTACAGACGAGATAAGAAATTTAATGAGTCTTCTGTTTGGCTGGTAAGATCCATGGCAGCTTTTCGGTTTGTTGCTGTTACAATTTTAGCTCTTTTATTATTATCTCCCCTCTTGAAAACGATCACGCGTGAAGTGGAAAAGCCTGTGATCATTGTCGCACAGGATAATTCAGAATCGCTTGTTGTTGGGAAGGATTCATCTTTTTATAAAGATCAGTATAAGAAAGGCCTTCAAAAATTAATTGAAGAGCTTGGTGAAAAATATGAAGTTCGCTCGTACTCATTTGGAGATAATGTAAAAGAATTAGGAAATATTGATTCATTAAAATTTTCTGAAAAGCAAACTGATATTTCGTCTTTTTTCGATGAGATCGAAACCCGATATACCAATAGAAATGTAGGCGCCATTATTCTAGCTACTGATGGTTTGTATAATAAAGGTTCTAATCCCGTGTATTCAACCACAAAATTAAAAATTCCTGTTTATACAATTGCTTTAGGAGATATAGTTATAAAAAAAGATCTGATCCTTTCAAAAGTCGATCATAACCGGATCGCTTATTTAGGAAATCAATTTCCATTTGAAATTGTTATTGATGCTAAACAATTAAAGGGGAAAACAACTACTCTTACGGTTAGTAAAGGCAATGCAAATTTATTTAGCCAGACTATAAATATTAATAGCGATTCCTACAATACAACAATTCCTGTTTTACTTGATGCGAAAGAGGTCGGGTTGCAACATTATAAAGTAAGGTTGTCTACTATTGCAAATGAGATCAGCATCGTTAACAATGTTCGTGATGTATTCATAGATGTGTTGGATGCACGACAAAAAATTCTGATCCTTACATCAGCTCCGCATCCCGATGTTGCAGCATTAAAAGAAGCATTAGCTGAAAATCAGAATTATGAAGTTGAAAGTTACACAATTGATAATTTTGATAAACCTCTGAAAAAATACAACCTGGCGATATTATATCAGATCCCGAATCCTGGAAATAATTCATCTAAATATCTTGCTGACCTTAACGCAGCAAATATTCCGGTTTGGTCTTTTTCAGGTTCTTCAGCATTATTTAAGAACGACCTTACGTTATTGTCCTCCTCTTCAAAAACAAATGAATGTGAGCCTGTTCTGGAA
>JGI24806J26614_1000143_pt1 | contig 16356 bp, 17 predicted proteins | sample Kansoi200umMDA_FD_26614 | JGI IMG/M metagenome (IMG submission 26614)
CGATGGAACCGGTCAGCAACAGCTCACACACTTCTGTGAGAAAGGATACCCAGAATCTGGTGCAGGCATTGCTGCTGTTGGTTGGTTTTCTCCAGATGGATATTCAATTACGTGCACCACGCTGCTGTTTCCGTATTACAATTATTTCCGGATTGACTTCGCGGGACCGTGTGGTAAATCCACGCAATGATTGAGGCGAACGCTGCACGGGCTTGACACGGCGACGCGGAGTAACGGAGGTTGTGAAAATGATATTTCGGCTAAGCCTCAACCCACGAGGCGCAGCGGATCGCTAAAGCGATCTTGTCGTTTAACGCAGTCTAACAAGCTACGAGATCGCTTCAGCGATCCGCCGTTTCTCGTGGGCTTAGAATACAAAGTACGTCGCCGTTTCTCCGCGTCGCCGTGTAGAGCGCCGCAGGCACATCTAGAGCATACCCTTGGTTGTAGGAATACTGCGATCACCGATGTTTCTCTTCACCGCCATCTTCACCGCCTTCGCGAACGCCTTAAACACACTCTCAATCTTGTGGTGCTCATTCTCCCCTTCGGCCTTAATGTTCAGATTACATTTCGCCGCATCAGAGAACGACTTGAAAAAGTGAAAAAACATTTCTGTTGGAACATCACCGATCTTCTCACGCTTGAAAGTCACATCCCATTCTATCCAGGGACGACCGCCGAAATCAACTGCAACTTGTGCCAGACAATCATCCATCGGCAGCAGAAATCCATAACGTTCTATTCCACGTTTATCTCCGAGTGCTTTCGCAAATGCTTCACCCAAAGCAATTCCGGTGTCTTCAATCGTGTGGTGCTCGTCAATGTGCAGATCACCTTTCGCACGTAAATTCATTCCGATAGAACCGTGCTTCACGAGCTGCTCCAACATATGATCGAAGAAATTCAGACCGGTTGAAACTTCTCCTACACCAATTCCATCCAGATTTATTGCAACATCAATATCCGTTTCATTTGTCTTTCGCTTCACTCGTGCAACACGTGGCGGACAAATCAGGAAATTGTAAATCGATTCCCATTCGTTGCAGATGTGTGCGATAGAATCTTCATAACCATCCGGCTTATCATAGTTCCGCAGGAATATTGCTTTACAGCCAATGTTCTGTGCGAGTTTGACATCGGTAATTCTATCACCGATCACGTATGAATTCGCAATATCAAATATCGCACTGTTGTTAAGATACTTCGTTAGCATTCCCGTTCCCGGTTTTCGCGTCGGTAAATTGTCTTCCGGATAACTTCTGTCAACGCACACTTCTTCAAACGGAATTCCTTCTCTCCGAAATGTATCTATGATAAAATTCTGCACCGGCCAAAATGTTTCCTCGGGATACTTCTCCGTTCCCAATCCATCTGGAGAAAACCAACCAACAGCAGCAATGCCTGCACCAGATTCTGGGTATCCTTTCTCACAGAAGTGTGTGAGCTGTTGCTGACCGGTTCCATCGGTATTCATAATCATGAATTCGGTTTTGATTCCGATGATGCGGTTGGAATTCGGATCGCTGCGGTAAGGATAGGAACTCATCCACACAATCTTTGATCCGTCGGGAGAAAATAATCCATGTTCGTCCCAAACGGTGGGAGTGTTGTTGAGATTGACGATTTCTCCGGTGTAAACATTCAAGATGAACTGATCTTGTCCCCGTGCATCGCTCATGCCGTAATCTGAAGTGAGAAGAATTCGTTTTCCGTCCGGATGAAAATTTCCAGGCTCGACCCAGTTTGTGTTTTTCGGTGTGATGTCTTTGATGTTTACTATAGACGGAATTCCGTTGTTCACCTGGAACTCTGCAAACTTGAGCCACCAGCATCCGAATTTGTCGCGACGTAAATCGCCAGTGTCTTTTGCTTCTGCCCAAACGCATTTGTTGCCATCGGGAGTAAATGCGGGACCGGTGAATCCACGAACTGTTTTCACAAGTTTCGTCCATGTTTTTCCATCGGGTGTAACCGCGTAAATGTCCATCCATATTCCGCAGGCAAGAATGCCGAGACGTGTTTTGTAAGGAGTGTAATGCAGTTCAGGATAATCGTCCCATTCTACCGCGCAGATGATAAACTTGCCCGAAGGATGCCACACGACCTGCATCTTGTTCAGTTTTTTGAAAGAGCGTTTTTTGCCATTTGGGCCGTTGAGTGAAATGCAGGTGAGCACAGAATCTTTATCGCCGCGATGTCCGATGTAAATCTGGAACACTCCTTTTTTGCCGGGACGATCGAGTTTGCTCACGAGATACATAGAACTGTCGGGAGAATACTGGGGAGCAGGTCCGGGAAGTTTGGAGATGTGAACAGAATCGCAGGGGTTGGAACCGGCGCGTGTTTGTTGTGAGAGAACAACAAAAAGCATGGTTGCCAGTAGAGAGAAGAATGAAATGCTTTGCTTCATTATTAAAAATGTTGTTGTCGTTTGCTAGTTGCGCGCCAGCGCGCTTTTGCCACAGATGCGCAGATTTCGCAGATAACACAAATTTAAATCTGTTAATCTGAGTAATCTGTGGCTACTTCAAAAAATCCCCATCCACAATAAACAACTTCACACCACCTTTCGAACTCGTGCGGTGCGAACTCAACCGATCCGAAACCTGGTACGACATTCCCGCAGAAAGTTTGTGAATACTTCCATCAGCTAACTCAGTATCCATTTCTCCTTCTATGCAGTAAATAATGTGTCCCTTCTCACACCAGTGATCGGCAAGATAGTTGGGGGAATATTCTACCATGCGAATGCGGAGACCTTCGAACTGAAGAGTTTTCCAGAAGGCAGAACCGGTGTCACCTTTGTGTTCGACAGAAGGGATGGAGGACCAGTTGGTGGTTTGGAAGGGGATGGTCATACAATTTTAGGTAATTGATTCTTGCTGCAATTTTATTTCACCACTGTAAAAATAATGTAATGATCTGCCTCTCTGTATGGAGCATATTCGCTTACAATACCATTATCTGATTGCAATCGCAGTGAATCACCAGAAAAAAAATCGCAATCTTTCTGCATCCGCAATGTGGCACAATCGGAGATCTTGATAGTATCGGTACCGGATTCTGTGGCTTGGAACGTCCACGAAATGGATCCTCCACTCCCTATGCCACCAAACATTTCGCTCAGACTACTTTTATAATGTTGATCGACCAACTTAACGACGTGACACTTTTCTTGATTAATCCAGCAATTAGTGTATCCTGTGGAGCTATTTTCCGCGAATGTGACTGTTATTGTTTGCCCAATTTCAAGCTCGAATTCTTCTATTTTTCCTATGTGGTGATTACGATTGATCAGTAGCATGATTATAAATATCACGATGACGGAACCTGCAAGTCCAAGTACTAGAAATATTTTGCTCTGGCGTTTCACTTAGGCTCAGTGATTAAGAAACACCCGCGGCTAACCACCCTCCCATTGTCCCTCACCACAACCAAATAACTTCCGCTCACCAACTCACCTCTCACTACCGGAATCATCTGCCCACTCACGTTCTCCCTTCTCACCAACGCTCCCGCCGAATTATAAATCTCCATCGTCACGTCATTCAACATCACATCCGAATAAATCGTCGTCTGATCTGAAAATGGATTCGGGTAAATCGACAAGTGATTTGTTTTGTCAGACTGAGTGCTTCGACCGGGCTCAGCATAAACTCCGCCGAAGGGTGACAAAGCTGGAGCAGACAAACTCAAACTATCATACATCAACGCATTATACGCATTCACTCTTCCGTAACCGAAATACTGATCCCAACCGGGAGTATCTTCGCTGGTGTAAACATCCACCTGATCTTCGGCGGTTGCGCGGATGATATTGTAAATCTCTACGTTGGTTCGCGATGTGTCCTGCGCTTTCAATAATGCTGCAACACCCGCGACAAACGGAGAAGCGAGTGATGTTCCCGCAGAATAGTCGGTGTAGTTTGAGAAGTTGGCATAATCGAGTACGTAGATGTAATCGCCGGCAGCAACAACATCCAGGTGCGGACCGTAATTGCTGAACTGGTAGCGAACGTCCCATGCATTGCTTCCGCCGACCGCGAACACCAGTGAATCTGCAGCAGGATATGCGGGAACAGAAGTGTTGCCGTTACCGGAGGCTGCGCACATCACTACATTATTATTGTACGCATATAGAACTGCAGCGTCTATCGTACTGGAGCTTCCACCAGCGAAAGACATGTTCATGACATCTGCACCATTGTTCGCGGCATAATAAATTGCATTGGCAATGTTTGCGTACGATCCGTAATTGGTTGCATCAAGCACTTTACAGATCATGAGTTTGCAGTTCCAGTCAACACCCGACATGCCAATCGTGTTGTTACCGTTTGCTCCGATGATCCCTGCAACAGAAGTTCCGTGTCCTAGATCATCAGCAGGAGAATTTGTTCCGTAAGCGAAATTCCAACCTTGATAATCGTCGACGTAACCGTTGAGATCGTCATCGGTGCTGTTGTTGGGAATCTCGTTGTAGTTCTGCCAGATTCTTCCGGCGAATTCGGGATGCGCTAATGCAATTCCTCCGTCGAGCACTGCAACAACTACATTCGAATCGCCTTGCTCGATTGCCCATGCTTCGGGTAAATCGGAATCGGAATCAACAGTGGAGAATGTGAGATTGAACGTGCCAAGGTTCTGTAATCCGTATTGACGGAAGAACATGGAGTCGTTTGGAATGACGCACGCCTTCATAAATCCGTTCGGTTCTGCCCAGTTGAATTCTCCGGATTGCATGAGTTCCTTTGCTTTCGCGGGAATGTCTGTCGCTGCATCGAAATGCAAAACGTAAATGGTACTTTGTCCGTTTTTGTCTTTACAGATTTGTTCGGTGGACACTACATCGTAATTATCTAAGTCTTGGGGCAGTGTGTTTTTTACCTGAACGATGAGTTCGCCGGGCACGTAATCATTTTGTATGCTCGCTACTGATTCGTTACGGTTGAGAAGGAAAAGCGTGCAAGCGACAGTAATTGCCGTAAGCAGTTTCAGGATGGGTTTGGCTGGTGTGTTCACTCTACGAAAGATAAGGAGAAGCAGGATTAGTTGCGAGGCTATACGGAACACTGAAAAAAACGGATTTAGCGGATTTACACGGATTTTGACTCCGTTAACGCTACTATTTTCATGTGATTTCTGTTTGCTCTTGCTTTTCTGAAAAATCTTCTATTATCTTTGACCCATCATGACAACGATCAATATCAACAAACACTGGTGGCACAATTCGAACTCTCGGATCGTGTGAACCTGTTTTTTGTTGTAACCATAACAAAGTCCGCTCACACAGCGGACTTTTCGTTTTTATAAACTTTACCAATGCCAACGATTGAATTAAATAAGCCGACAACCAAAACCAAACTTCGTGTAATCACGGAGCAGAAGGCTGCGGACATGATGACGCCGGTTGGGTTGTACTTGAAGCTACGCGATCGTTTTCCGGGAAGTATTTTGCTGGAGAGTGCCGAGAACCAGGAAGGGAAAAACTCCCGTTCGTTTATTGCATTCGATGAGATTGCAAGTGTTGTTTGTTCTTCGCGTGATGAGAATGCGTCATTTGATCAGTTACAGTCGTTTATTGATTCTTTTGATTTCGTTGGAGAAATGAATCGCGGTGCTGGCATCTTCGGATATATCGCGTATGATGCAATTCAGCTGATTGAGAAATCGGTTGGAATTGAAAACAATTCGGAGATTCCGCTTTTCCAGTTTTCTCTTTTCCGTTTCGTTGTGGAGTTTGATCATTTGCGCGATACGCTGACCATTCAGCAGTATGTAAAGGACGGCGAAGAAGCAAGTTCATTGCCATCCAATCTGTTTAACGGAATATCAGGAACAGTTTATCCCTTCAAAGTAGCGGGAGAAGAATCATCAGATATTTCCGCTGTGCAGTACAAAGAGAAGGTCGTGCGTGCGAAAGAACATTGCCGTAGAGGAGATGTTTTTCAGGTAGTGCTTTCTAGAAAGTTCACGCAACAATTCATGGGTGATGAATTCAATGTTTATCGTGCACTGAGAATGATCAATCCATCTCCGTATCTCTTCTTCGCCGACTTCAGAAACTTCTCTTTGTTCGGATCTTCTCCGGAAGCACAATTGATTTCGAAGAAAGGTGAAGCAGAAATTCACCCAATTGCAGGAACTTATCGGAAGACGGGAGATGAAACGATTGACAAAGACGCAGCAGAGCGACTGAAGCTCGACGCGAAAGAAAATTCCGAGCACATCATGCTGGTTGATCTTGCACGAAATGATCTTTCACGTTTTTGCTCGAACGTAACGGTGAAAGAATTCCGTGAAGTACACAATTACTCGCATGTGATTCACCTCGTGTCGAAAGTGATTGGTAAAGTGAACTCTGCAACAATTGTTGATCAGATCAAACATGTTTTGCCAGCGGGAACTTTATCCGGTGCTCCGAAAGTCCGGGCGATGCAGATCATCGATGAGAATGAAAAATCACCGCGCGAATGGTATGGCGGCTGTATCGGCAATATCGGTTTCGATGGAAGTGTGAACATGGCGATACTCATCCGCACGTTTATGAGGCGGAATAACGAATTACAATATCGCGCCGGTGCCGGAATCGTTATTGATTCTGATCCGGAAAGCGAACTGAATGAAGTAAATCACAAACTCGGTGCTTTACGCGCCGCGTTGAAAAAAGCAGAGACACTATGAAGCGGATTCTTGTTTTCGATAATTACGATTCGTTCACGTACAATCTTGTGCATCTCGTGGAGAAAGTTTCTCCTGATGCAAAAGTAGATGTGGTGCGTAACGATCAGTTTCCGCTGGAGAATGCCGCGAAGTACGATTGCATTATTCTTTCTCCGGGCCCTGGAATTCCGGAAGAAGCGGGAGATCTGCTTGCATTAATTAAAATGTATCGCGGGAAGAAGCCAATGCTCGGAGTTTGTCTTGGTCAGCAGGCAATTTGTGTTGCGGAAGGCGGAAAGCTCATCAATCTCGACAAAGTGTATCACGGAGTTGCAACGCCGATGAATATCACCGGGGAATCGGTTCTCTTTCAGAATGTAAAGTCGGGATTCAACGCCGGACGTTATCATTCCTGGGTCATTGACGAATCGACTTTACCGAAGAATTACAAAGTAACTGTCCGCGATGAACAGAACCAGGTTATGGCGATAGAAGACGCTTCGCAGAAAATATACGCTGTGCAATTTCACCCGGAATCTATCATGACAGAATTCGGAGAACAGATCATGCTCAATTTTCTAAATTCATGAAGGCGGCTCTCGAGAAATTATTCAATCACGAATCGCTGACTTCTTCGGAGGCGAGTGAGATTCTTCGCTCTATCGGAAACGGCGAGGTGAATACTGCTCAAGCTGCTGCGTTTATGTCGGTCTACCGTTTGCGTGAAATTACACTCGACGAATTGCGCGGTTTCCGTTCGGCATTGCTGGAAATGGCTTTGCCGGTGAAATTGGATTCTCAAAACGCGATTGACTTGTGCGGAACAGGTGGGGACGGAAGAAATTCTTTCAACATTTCTACGCTTTCGTGCTTTGTGGTTGCAGCTTGCGGAGGTCGCGTGATTAAACATGGCAATTATGGAGTTTCTTCTGTTTCCGGATCATCCACTGTTCTCGAGAAACTCGGTTACAGATTCACAAACGATTCTTCAGCGCTTGAACGTTCCCTGGAAACAAGTGGAGTTTGTTTTCTGCACGCACCATTATTTCATACTGCACTGAAACATGTTGCAGGAACGCGGAAAGATCTCGGAATCCGTACATTTTTCAATATGCTCGGGCCATTGGTGAATCCTGCGCGACCTTCACACAGATTGACTGGCGTTTTCAGCAATGAGCTTCTGCGCAAGTATCAGTATCTGCTGCAGGAAACAAATGAGAAGTATACGCTCATTCACAGTGATGACGGCTTTGATGAGATTTCCTTGACAGCACCATTCCGTATGGTGACGAATCAATTTCAGAAAGTGTATTCGGCTCCGGAAATTGGTTTAGAAAGAATCACTCCGGAAGATTTGTTCGGAGGAAATACTGCTGACGAAGCATCAGGAGTCTTTCTGTCAATTCTCAACGGAAACGGAACACCTGCACAGAATAATGTAGTGGCAGTGAATTCCGCAGCAGCACTTCTCACATTGGGAATTGTGAATACATTGACGGAAGGAATTGCACTAGCGCAAGAAGCATTGATTTCCAAAAAAGCAAAGGAACGCTTCATAGCATTTACTCGATTATCCACAATGGAATCACTTAGTGAAACTTGCTGACTTCGTGACTTTGTGGCTGACTTGGCCACTAAGACAGGAAGGCGCGGAAGTTACACGAAGAAATACCTTAAAGACTTAAATACTTTTCTCATGATTGCAACTGCATCTATACTTGACGAAATCATCGCGAACAAAAGACGCGAGGTAGAAGAGCGCAAACAGCTTTATCCGACGATGCTGCTGGAAAGAAGTCTGTTTTTCGATACAACTCCGGTTTCTCTCTCGAAATACCTGAAGAGAACAGATATGAATGGCGTTATCGCTGAGTTTAAACGCAAGTCACCATCGAAGGGCGATATCAATCCCTACGCGGATGTTGCAGCAACCACGCTTGGCTACATGCAGGCAGGCGCCAGCGCATTGTCCATTCTCACGGACACGAAATACTTCGGCGGCAAAAGTGCCGATCTGGAAACTGCACGTAAAGTAAATTACTGTCCGATTCTGAGAAAAGATTTTGTGGTCGACGAATACCAGGTAATCGAAGCAAAGTCGATTGGTGCTGATGCAATTCTGTTGATCGCTGCGGTTTTGTCAGAGGAGGAAATTAGCACATTGAGCAAGCTCGCGTTTTCTCTTGGGATGGAAGTCTTGTTTGAAATGCACGAGATCGAAGAATTATCGAAATTGCGTCCTGAATTCATCGCCGGCGTAAACAATCGCAATCTTCACGATTTTTCTGTTTCACTGGAACGATCTGAGAAATTTGCAACTGTTCTTCCTAAAGATTCAATCAAAGTTGCGGAGAGCGGAATTTCATCAGCAGAGGACGTGATTCGTTTGCGCAATTCAGGTTTTTCAGGATTTCTTGTCGGAGAGCAATTCATGAAGCAATTTGAACCGGGAAAAGCATGCGCGAAATTCATCGGAGAAATTAATGCCTTAAGAAAATAGTTATGCAGGTCAAGGTTTGCGGACTTCGCTTGAACGAAGACATTATTTCGATTGCATCGAGCGGTGCCGATTACATAGGATTGATATTCTTTCCGGGATCCTCGCGTTATGCTACCGGCATTGCGAATGTAGGAACCATGGAACACATCGCGAAAACCTATCCGAATGTTAATCGTGTAGGTGTATTCGTGGATGCAAACGCCGATGAAGTGCGTATTACTGCTGAGAAATTCTCGCTGAACGTTCTGCAGTTTCATGGAGAAGAATCTCCGGAATATTGTGAAGAGTTTATGAATGAGTACACCGTTATCAAAGCCTTGCCAATTGAATCGGAAGGAGATTTTTCGGCTTGTGAGACGTATGAGAATTCCTGTCATCGGTTTCTGTTCGATACAGCGGGACCACTTCAAGGTGGAAACGGGTACAGCTGGGATTGGTCGCTGCTATCTCACTACGAAGGAAAGCTTCCCTTTTTCGTGAGTGGAGGAATCGGTCAATCAGATATTCTGAAAGTAGCTGCGATCCGTCACCCGATGTTTATGGGAATTGACATCAACAGCGGGTTCGAAGTTTATCCCGGAGTAAAGAACACCGAAGCTGTAAAATTATTTGTACGCATCATTAAAGCCGGAGAACATGCGATACTCAGTTAGTGAAAACGGATATTACGGGGAATTTGGAGGAGCATTCATTCCTGAGATGTTGTGGCCGAATGTAGATGCGTTGAAACAGATTTATCTTTCTACGTATCTCGATCCGGAATTTCAAAAAGAGTTCACTGATCTCCTACGCAATTATGCAGGAAGACCAACACCTTTATTCGAAGCAAAACGTCTTTCGGGGAAATATGGTTTCCGGATTTTTCTCAAACGGGAAGATTTGTGTCACACGGGTGCGCATAAGATCAACAACACCATCGGACAGGTACTTGTTGCAAAACGCATGGGCAAGAAGCGGATTATCGCGGAAACGGGCGCTGGCCAGCATGGTGTAGCGACAGCAACTGTGTGTGCGCTCATGGGCTTGCAATGCATTGTGTACATGGGTGAAGTAGATATTGCACGCCAGGCACCGAATGTAGCGCGCATGAAAATGTTGGGTGCGGAAGTTCGCCCGGCGACTTCAGGAAGTAAAACGTTGAAGGACGCGACGAACGAAGCAATTCGTGACTGGATCAACAATTCGGAAGACACGTTTTACATAATCGGATCTGTAGTTGGGCCGCATCCATATCCCGATATGGTGGCGCGATTTCAATCGGTGATCAGTGAGGAAATCCGCAAACAATTGCTCGAACAAACCGGAACAGAATTCCCGGATGCGGTAATTGCATGTGTGGGTGGAGGAAGCAATGCTGCTGGTGCATTCTATCATTATCTCGATTCACCACAAACAATTTTAATCGCAGTTGAAGCAGCCGGAAAAGGAATTGAATCCGGATTTTCCGCTGCAACAACGCAACTCGGTCGTGCAGGAATTATTCATGGCAGTAAAACGCTCCTGATGCAATCGGATGACGGACAGATTACTGAACCACATTCTATTTCTGCAGGATTGGATTATCCGGGCATTGGGCCGTTGCATGCGCATCTTTTCAAATCGGGTAGAGGAGAATTTCTTTCTGCTACTGATGATGAAGCATTGGCGGCAGCGTTTGAACTGACACGATTGGAAGGAATTATTCCTGCGCTGGAAAGTTCTCACGCATTGTCTGTTCTTGGAAAATTGCAATTCGACGAAACGAAAACAGTCGTGGTAAACCTTTCCGGTCGCGGCGATAAAGACATGGATACTTACCGTAAACACTTTGAAGCATGAATCGTCTCGATAAATTATTTTCAGAAAAGAAAAAAGACGTTCTCGGCGTTTACTTCACGGCAGGATATCCGGCAGGAAGTTCTATCTGTAAAATGACAGCAGAACTTGCGAATGCAGGAGTAGATTTCGTTGAAGTCGGAATGCCATTCAGTGATCCGCTTGCAGATGGTCCCGTAATCCAGGAGAGCTCTTCGATCGCATTGAAAAACGGAATGACGATTTCAAAACTGTTTACGGAATTGAGATCGCTTCGTGCTTCAACAGAAGTTCCCGTTGTGCTCATGGGTTACATGAATCCGGTGATGCAATATGGTTTTGAGAAATTCCTCACAGAATGCAAATCGTGCGGAATTGACGGAATCATTCTTCCGGATATGCCGGTTGAAGTTTACATCTCGGAATACAAGCAACTCTTCGAAGTGAATTCAATTTACGCTGTATTTCTGATTTCACCTCAAACACCTTCATCGCGAGTTAAGTTTATCGCAGAACAGAGCAAAGGATTTGTATATCTCGTTTCTTCATCGGCTACAACTGGTGCAAACGGAGAATTGTCCAGTGACCAGCAATCGCGACTGAAAGAAACAGTTTCTCACGTGGCAAATCTGCCGGTGATGGTTGGATTTGGGATTCATGATTCGAAGTCGTTCAAGGCGGCAACAAAATATGCAACCGGCGGAATTGTCGGAAGTGCATTCATTCGGGCGTTGGGAACAGATTCAGAAAATGCCATAGAGAAAACAGTAAGAACTATTAAACCTGAATTATATGATCATTCAGTTAGCCGATAATCTTTCGGTCGGAGAAGAACTGCCGGTGTTTGATAAAATCAAATCGCTCGGATATTCCGTGACGGATGTGCGAACCAATGTGCGTCGCTATCTCGTGTGTACGGGAAGCAAACCGTTTGACATTCGTTCCATCGGCAATATGCCGCAGGTATCTGACGTTCACTTTGTGAATGATGCAAATCAACTGGTGTCGCGTGAATGGAAAGTAGGACGTTCTGTTATTGATCTCGGTGACGGAATCACAATCGGTGGCAACGAGCTTTCACTAATGGCTGGCCCATGCTCCATTGAGTCGGAAGAGCAGATTGAAACTACTGTGAAGTTTCTTCTTGAAAACAACGTGCGGGTGATGCGTGGAGGAGTTTTTAAGCCGCGTAGCTCGCCTTATGCGTTTCGCGGAATGGGTTACGACGGGTTGAAAATGTTTTACGACATCTGCAAGAAGAATGGAATCCGCATTGTGACAGAAGTGATGCAGGCAGATCAAATTGATCAGATGCTGGATTATGTTGACATTTTCCAGGTCGGTGCGCGAAATGCTCAGAACTTTACTTTGCTCGATGCATTGGGAAAATGCGGAAAACCGGTTTTGCTTAAACGAGGAATCTCCGGTACTATCGAAGAAATGCTGGCTTCAGCCGAATATATTTTCTCCGGTGGGAACGAGAAGATTATATTGTGTGAACGAGGCATACGGACTTTCGAGCGTGCTTCGAGAAATACGCTTGACCTGAACGCTGTGCCCATACTGAAAAAACGATCTCATCTCCCGGTTGTGGTTGATCCTTCCCATGGAATCGGGATTCGCGAACATGTAGCGGACATGGCCCTCGCCGGTGTGATGACGGGTGCTGACGGTATCATTGTGGAAATTCACAAAACCCCTGAGAAGGCATATTCAGACGGACAACAAACGCTTAACTTCGACGAGGCGCGCAAGCTGTTTGCGAATTTACGGCAGACCTACGCGCTTAAACAATCCTTCAATCAGTGAACATAGTTATTATCAAGTACAACGCGGGAAATGTTGCCTCGGTGCAGTTTGCATTGGAGCGATTGGGAATAGTTGCAAATGTAAGTGACGATGCTGATGTGATTTCAAGTGCTGACAAAGTTATTTTTCCCGGTGTGGGAGAAGCATCATCAGCGATGCGGTCATTGAAAGCTGCGGGATTGGATTCGGTTGTTAAGAATCTCCAGCAACCGGTTCTTGGAATTTGTCTGGGTATGCAATTGTTGTGTGCACACAGTGAAGAAGGTGATACAGATGGACTCGGAATATTCGATACGCGTGTGCGGCGGATTGCGAATGGAGATTACAAGGGCGAACTGAAAATTCCACACATGGGTTGGAATTCTATTATCAACCTTAAAAGTAGGTTGTACAAAGGCGTTCCTGAAGAGACTTTCGTGTATTATGTGCACGGATATTGTGCGGACATGTGTGCGCAAACGAATGCGGTAACTGATTATATCCGTCCGTTCAGTGCCGGGTTGGAGAAAAATAATTTTTATGGTGTTCAGTTTCACCCGGAGAAGAGTGGAGTGGGTGGTGAGATGATCATCCGCAATTTCTTAGACATATGATTGAGATTATTCCGGCCATTGACATCATCGATGGAAAATGTGTACGCCTCACAGAAGGTGATTATACTCGTAAGACTGTTTACAGTGATTCCCCGCCTGCCTGTCATTTAAATGTTTTGCGCAAGAAGAGACACCTGCTCACGATATTCCCCGCCTTGAAATCGGTTTCCGTTTTATGCCTACTGTTTCTGCCCTTGATCTGAGAACTTCTTCTGGTGGAACAGTTTCGGGCAGCGCGAAATTTGGTTACGGTGTTGGCGGAAACATTGGTATCAACTTTACAGATCACTTCGGTGTTGAAGGAGATATTCTTTATACCGCTATCACACAGCAATACAAAGACCAGGAAATGGAACGGACCATTCACGTGAATTATCTGAATGTTCCGATTATGCTTTCCATGAACACCGCTAAATCACGTCCTGTAAATCTGAATTTCGTTGTTGGTCCGCAAATGTCTTACAACGTCGGATCGAGCATGCAGTCATCAGGCAGCAATGGCACTGATACGATGCAGGCAACGCTTGTTCTGAAAAAAGGCAACCTTGGATTTGCATACGGTGCAGGTGTGGAATTTGCACTCAATGAGCGTCGCAGCATCCGTCTGGACCTCGGTTTCCGCGGTGTATATGGCTTTGTAGATATCGCACAACCAACAGGAACGGATCCTGAGTCACGGGATTTCAACGTGGTGGAAGGAACAAAGATTCAAACGTATTCAGCATTCGCAGGTCTTACATGGTTATTCCTGTAGGAAACCAATATTGCAGTTAACTCTTTAACCCCGGCGTAGAATTCCTTTCAGATTGCAGTTATTATTTTCAGGATGATATCCGGAAATGTAGCGACTGTAACAACGGAGTTCTCGCTGTTTTTTTACTTAACCCTTACTGTTTTTTGTGACGCTGCCGCAATACCCGTTCCACATCCTTCAGCGCATATCCCTTCGCGCAAAGCAACACGAGGAAGTGAAACATCAGATCCGCTGCTTCCCCTAAAAATTTTTCCTCGTCGTTGTCCTTCGATTCAATCACCAATTCAACCGCCTCCTCTCCCACTTTCTGCGCAATTTTGTTGATCCCTGCTGCATAAAGCTGTGCAGTATAGGATGAAGAAGGGTCAGCTCCTTTTCGCTTCTGGATTACTTCTTCCATCAGCGCAAGAAAATTGCCGGTGTTGCTTTCCCCCCAACAAGTATCTGCACCTGTGTGACAAACCGGTCCGTTCGCTTTTGCCTTGATGAGAAATGCGTCGTTATCGCAATCGAGTTTAATTGACACGAGATCGAGGAAATTTCCGCTCTCTTCGCCTTTCGTCCACAAACGTTTTTTCGAACGGGAATAAAAGGTAACGCGATTACTCGCTTGAGTTGCATAGAATGCTTCCTGATTCATGTAGCCCAACATCAGTACAACATTGGTAACGACATCCTGAACAATCACAGGAATTAAACCGTCACTACTTTTTCGGAAATCCGGATTCAAAGGTGTTTTCATTTTCATTATCAGTTTTTGCGAACGGGAATTCCGTTTGACTTCAGGTAATTTTTGAGTTCAGGTATTCCAATTTCTCGAAAGTGAAAAATACTCGCCGCCAATACCGCATCTGCTTTTCCTTTCTGAAAGACTTCGAGAAAATCTTCCATAGAACCAGCCCCACCGGAAGCAATCACCGGTACTGAAACCGATTCTGCAATCTCACGCGTGAGTTCAACCGCAAAACCATTTTTTGTTCCGTCGTTGTTCATCGATGTCAATAGTATTTCGCCTGCACCGCGATCAACTCCTTCGCGAATCCATTCGTGAGCATTGTGTCCGGATGGAATTCTCCCTCCATTCAGAAACACGGACCACTCACCTGCTTCAAATTTCACATCTACCGCAAGAACTATACATTGACTGCCGAATTCCTTTGAAAGATCGTTAATCAATTGCGGATTTCTCACCGCCGCTGAGTTGATCGAAACTTTGTCGGCACCGTTCATCAGTACAGAACGAACATCTTCCACCGAAGAAATGCCTCCACCTACCGTAAATGGAATATTGATAGATCGCGCCACATTCTGAACCAGCTCCGTCAGTGTTTTTCTCTTCTCATGTGTTGCAGTAATATCCAGGAAGACCAATTCGTCTGCCCCTTGTGCCGCATACAACGCACCGAGCTCAACGGCATCGCCCGCATCGCGGATATTCTCAAAGTTCACACCCTTCACGGTGCGACCATTCATCACATCTAAACACGGAATAATTCGTCTGGTGAGCATATTATACTGCGCGCGTATTGAACGATTCAATCTCCTTCATCGAGATTCTGTTCTCGTAGAAAGCTTTCCCTACAATTACTCCCTCGCATCCCAATTTCTCCATACAGAGAATATCATCAATTGTTGTTACTCCGCCACTGGCAACAAGACGCACTCCGGGACAACGCGCAATCATCTTACGGTACAATTCCTCTGCCGGACCTTCCAGTCTTCCGTCTTTTGCAATATCCGTACAGAAGAAATAAGAAACTCGTTTGGTCATCAAATTGCGGATGAAATCAATCGCATCAATGTCCGTCTGTTCCTGCCATCCGCTCACCGCGATCTTCTGTCCGCGTACATCGGCGCCAATGAAATATTTTTCCGGACCGTATTTCGCAATCCAGGCTTCAAAAACTTCCAGCTCCTTCACGACAATACTACCAAGCGTAACGAACGTGGCTCCGGCTGAAATAACAGATTCCATTTCAGCTTCCGTCTTAATTCCTCCACCGAAATCAATCAGAAGATTCGTCTCTCGCGAAATTTGTTCGAGTACCGGAAGATTTTTCAGCGTACCTGCTTTCGCTCCGTCAAGATCAACAAGATGCAAGCGTTTCACACCGGCGTCTTCGAATTGTTTCGCAACGGCGAGCGGGGAATCACTGTAAACAGTCTTACGAGTATAATCACCTTCTGTGAGGCGTACACATTTTCCATCGATGATGTCAATGGCCGGAATAATCTCAATCATA
>JGI24806J26614_1000144_pt1 | contig 16323 bp, 11 predicted proteins | sample Kansoi200umMDA_FD_26614 | JGI IMG/M metagenome (IMG submission 26614)
ATAACTAATACAATTAGTCTATTTCGGTTCATCCTTTGGTGTACCTCCTTCGGTGTTTTCTTTTGTCTCAGCATATGCCATGTTTGGCTGCAATGTAATTGACCAGTTTGGTCTGGGTTATACCTATGACTTTACACTGACGGAGTTAAGCAAATATTCAACTGGGACACATGAGATTGTTGTTTCATACCTGATCCCATTCAAAAAGAAGAAATCGAAACACGAATTGGTATCAGATGCCGATGAGGAGGAATTGAATAAAATTGACAATACCCTTAAGACAAATCTCAGGAACAAGAAGAAGGAAGCTAAGTCAGGGGAGAAGAATCAAACTGAAAAATCACAAGACGAGAATAAAGCCGCACCTCCTGACAGTTCAATGAACAAAGCGGGAGATGCGCCAGCGGATCAACCAGTTGATACGCCGAAGAAAAAGAAAAAGGTCGGAAAAAAGAAAGTAGAGGAAAACCCGGCACCTGACGCTGAGACAAAAGAAAACACCGAAGGAGGTACACCAAAGGATGAACCGAAATAGACTAATTGTATTAGTTATTGCCTTAGTTTTTAGGTTTGGAGCCCAGGCCCAGATCGATACTGCCTTTTGGTTTGCAGCCCCATGGACTACGCCTGACCATTGGTGGAAGGACAACATCGTTCTTCACTTGTCGAGCTTCAATACGGCGACGACCGTGGTCCGGCTGCGACAACCTGCCATTGCCAGTGGTCCGAATAAATACGACACGACAATTACATTAGGACCGAATACCACCTTTGATTATGTTTTCTGGCGCGACAAATTGGCTTCCCCGACAAACTGGGCCTTCGATTCTCTTGAAGTACGTCCGGCAGACCAGGTGTTGCCTTACGGACTATATATCTCTTCATCTTCAAACATTACTGTGGTTTATGATGCAATCACGAGACCGACGAATTTTTATAATCCCGAGACGTTTTCCTTAAAGGGGCAGAATGGTCTTGGAACGGAGTTTGTATGTCCTTTTCAAACGCTGAACCGCAGTAAAACCCTTGGCGGGGATCTCAATGGTGACGGGCAGGTTACGCAACCGAAACAGCAGATCAATCTTGTAGCAACGCAACCAAATACTGTAGTGTGGATTACGCCCAGATGTAATGTCGTAAATCACCCGGCCAATGTAACTTATAGTGTATTGTTGCCGTTTCCGGGAAGTGCCTATACCTGCGAGAACCTGGTGCAAAATACATATGTTACCGGAAACAGCTTGTCAGGATCTGTCATCGTATCAGATAAACCTATAGCGGTGACGGTAGGAGATGATTCTGTAAATTCTATATTTTCCGAATACGGCTGTTACGACTATATGGGCGACCAGATCGTGCCGGTAGATATTGTAGGTACTGACTACATAGTTAATCTTGGTCAACTCTATAAAACAAATCAACCAAGTCCTGGCAACAGAGGGATGAAAGAGGCGGCCTACATAGTGGCTACGGATAATTTTACGCAGCTTACCATTAACGACGGCACTGTTACCACCGCACTTCTCAATAAGGGCGATACTTATGTCGATACACTATTCAATCCTATAACCTATATACACGCATCAAAAAATGTTTATGTGGTACAAGCAACCGGAATCGGTTGCGAAATGGGAATGGCACTTCTTCCTCCTCTTAACTGCGCGGGTTCTAACTTGATCGCATTTTCAAGAAACACGCCGCAGAAATTTGCGTTGAACATATTATGTAAAAACGGTTCGCAGGGCACGTTTACGCTCAATGGATCTACGACGCTGGTTCCGGCATCAGCGTTTACAATTGCCCCGGGTACAGCTACTTTGCCAGGAGGACCGTTTTATGGAGCTCAGGTTAGTTTATATTCGACCACAGTGCTACCGATAGGATCTTACACGATAGGGAATAATACCGATGTTTTTGCACTGGGGGTTATGGACGGAGACCTTGGAACCGGCGGGCTCTTCCATTACATGTCATCGTTCCTCCGTAAAACAGTTGTAAAAACGCAGACCCTAGCACCAATCTGTTCTGGTCAGGCGGGAACCGTTGCTGTAACCGGGACAATCACCGGTGCCGATATCACAGGAATATGGAGCACCAGCAACACCAGCGGTACTACAACGATACAGGGCGGCGGCTCGGGAACATTTTCGCCGGTGTATACTTCAACGCTAAATACTATCTCAACCATCTATTCTGTCTCTGTAAATGACACGACTTTCACTGCGCCAACCAGGACCATCACCTTGTATCTCACGTCCATTGGCAGTTGCAAGGGGGTAACAGATTCCGTAAAACTGGTGATCAATCAAAGACCTATTGTTGCCGTAAGCGGAAGCACTTTAATGTGCAAGAATAATGTATCGCCTATAGTCCTTACCGGATCGGTGACCAACGCGGTGAGTGGGGTATGGAGTGGAGGGAATGGAGGCGCGTTCGGCATACCGGGGCTTGTCAGTACCTATACACCTTCAAGTGCTGACCTTGCAGCGAATACAATCACTATAACTCTGACGAGTCAGGGGCCATTGGCGGGATGTCCGAATTCCACCTCAAGTTTCACGGTTGGATTTATCAATCCGCCGGTTGTAAGCATTGTCCCAAATAATTTCCAGGTGTGTACGAATTCAACTACGCTGGCTTTGAATGGAAACATTAGTGGGGTGACCAACACCGGTATCTGGCTTGGTGGTACGGGCGCTTATACGCTTACAAATACTTCACCAACCGCGACCTATATTCTTAGTCCGGCCGATCTCGGTCAAAGTTCTATTACGCTCACGCTGAGTTCTACTAATAACGGTATTTGTGCGGCTGAAAGCGCTACAGCGCTGATTAGTGTGATTGCAAAACCATTGGTGGAGGTGCCTCAGAATTTTCCGACGGTTTGCGCAGGTGCCGGATCTTTCGTCATCACGGGAACCGTTAGTGGTTCAGCGAACCAGGGTATCTGGTCGACCAGCAATGGATCTGGTGTGTTTTCACCGAACGTCATACAACCTTCACCGGTTGGTGTTGTTTATTTCATGAATCAGCTGGTTGATACAAGTGGAACGCTCACATTCGTACTTGAAAGTTCAGGTGGTATTTGCCCGGTTGAAAAGGACTCATTTAATGTCACTATACTCAAACCGCCGGTAGTTATGGTGAATCAGAATTTCCTTCCTGTTTGCCGAAATACACCTATAGCTTTAACCGGAACGGTCAGCGGCTATACCAGCACGGGGATCTGGAGTACGAGCAGCAATACTTCAACACCGGGAACATTTACACCCTCTCCGACCGTGTTGAACGGATTTTACGAACCCAGCGATGCTGATCTGAATCAGGGCTATGTAGTACTCACGCTGCAATCTACTAACAATGGACTTTGTCCGCCTTCTTCTGCCGCGTTCACTGCGTCATTTGTACCGGCGCCAAAAGCCGATTTTACGATGTCGAGTAAACTCTGTTTAAACTGGCCGGTGCTATTTACCAGTACCTCCCAGCAAAACGGAACCGGATTTCTTAAATACAACTGGGATTTCGGAGATAATTCTCCGACAAGCACATCCTCGGCCCCCGATCCTATTAAAACGTACACAGCCGCTGGTCAGTACCTGGTGACACTGACAGTCACGGGTGTGAGCCTTCTCAATGTAAACTGTCCTGACGTCAAGACAGGCACGGTGACTGTAAGACCTTTGCCGGTGGCCAAATTTTCGGTCTCGCCTGCCTGCCAGAATAAACCTGCAGTATTTACAAATGAATCTTATGCGCCTCCGGGGTCGGCTGGCATCGTACTCTGGGAATGGACATTCGGAGATAAAGACACAACACGCAATCATATCATCACTGGCATTCCGACCAATACTGTTTCGCATTCCTACACAGCTTCGGGATCGTATGACGCGGTGTTAACAGTTACCGCAGGTTCGGTATCCTCTCCAAGTCTCGGCTGCGTGTCTGAACAGGAATTTGTGCGTGTGAACGTGTTTCCGAAACCAAAAGCGGAGTTTGGTCTCACCAACAACCCTTCTGTGGTGCAGGAGCCGGTATATTTTAGCGATTTTAGCACACCTACAGGTAACATTGCTGCCTGGTTCTGGGAATTTGGAGATGAGGGCGCAGCTACCGACCAGGCTCCGACTCACACATATCAGGAAGCGGGTTTGTTTAAAGTAAAACTGACCATCACCGACCAGGCGGGTTGCGTCGATACACTAAGCAAAAATATTGAGGTATCACTTTTACCGCAGGTGCCCGGAGGTTTTTCACCAAACGGGGATGGTCTGAATGATTATCTCTTTGTGAAAGGCGGACCGTTTGAAAAAATGCTCTTCAGAGTTTACAACAGTTGGGGTGAAATGTTATTCGAAACGTCGGACCAGAAAGTTGGCTGGGATGGGAAGAAAAACGGAGTGGATCAGCCCACTGGGGTTTACGTATGGACAATGGTTGTGGACATGTATAACAACCGCCAGGTTAAAAAACACGGCGATGTAAATATTGTAAGGTGATTAAGTTGAAAAGGATCATATTGTTCTGTTTGTTCGCGCCCAGCATAATTATGCGGGGGCAGGATTTTCATTTGAGTATGTATGACGCTGCTCCTTTGTTCCTCAACCCTGCGATGACCGGGCTAATTGAAAGCAAAATGCGGGCGCATTTACATTACAGAAATCAGTGGAATGCTCTTGCCTATAAACCTTACACTACAGCTCTGGCAAGCTTCGACCTGCCGAAAGGCAAGTGGGGATTTGGTGGTCAGATAAGTAATATGCGGGGCGGATTTGCAAACTATAATGTGCTCCAGGTACTCGCATCAGCGGCATATGCCGTACCGGTTGACCCCATGAAGTATCACAACCTGGCGCTTGGTTTGCAAGCAGGTTTCACGCAAAAAAGTGTAGAGTACCAGTTGATGACGTTTGATTCTCAATGGAGCACAGCTAGTGGAGGTTCGTTTGATAAGTCGATCCCGAGTAACGAGCCTTTTCAAAAAAGCGTTCAATTTCAGGAACAGGTGAACTTTGGCGCTCTGTACTATTATGGCAAACAACAGACGAGGTTTAATCCTTTTGCAGGCTTTAGTATTTTCAACATCACTACACCTAAAGAATCGTTCCTCGGCGGAAAGGACAGGTTGGCACGCAGGTATTACTATCACCTGGGAATGCGCGTAAACATTAGCGAGATCCTCTATGTAATACCAAAGATGCTGATCTACACTCAAGCCAAAATCAACCAGCAGACCTATGCAATCGACGCCGGCTACTACTTTAAAGGCGAAAAATTCTACGCTCTTGCCGGATACACTTTCAGGGTAAACGATGCAAGTATTATTTACGCTGGTCTGAGAAAGGACAACTATATATTTAAACTGGCCTACGACTTCAATGTGTCGAGCCTGCGTGGAGTTACAAAAACGCGCGGCGCTTATGAAATTTCACTCACCTGGCTCGGCAAGAAGGCGAAGAACAGCGAGGTTAAAAACTGTCCACGTTTGTAAAATGGGATCGATGCGTAAAGGCCTTTTATCTCTTTTGATCGCGCTGGGCTTCCCGCTCTGGTCGCAGTCCAAGAAAGTATGGATAGAGCTCGCTGATGAAGCCTATGCAAAGCGGGACTATGCGAATGCGGCGATTTACTACACCAAGGTACTCGACGATACAACAGTTCTGAAAAGTTACGTATTACCGTATGAGGCGCAGTTGGTCAACCTAAAGATGCCGTCCCTGTTCAAAGTACCTGAACTTTCGGTTACCAAAAAGAAGGACAGTACCAATATGGTAAAGGAAAACCTTCAGCAGACCAGTAAGTACGATTTTATCCTGTACAGGCTGGCACAGAGTTATCGTCTCAACTTCGATTATTCACACGCGGCGGAAGCTTTTAAAAAATGCGTGGAGCGTGATGTGTACTATGATGCGGGCTATTACTACGGAACTTCTCTGATGAGCCAGAAGAATTACAATGACGCGCTGAAAGCTTTTGACGTTTATGTGCAGAACAAAAAAGGATCCGATTCGCTGATCACACTTGCCGCTAAAAAAGAAACCTGGTGTTATTTTGCATTAGATACACTTGCTCCAACCAAGGCAAACGTCAGGATGATGGACACCATGGTTTTTAATCGTGGCACGAGCAACTTCGCCCCGATGTATTATCTCAGCGACCAGAAACTCATTTTCACCAGTGCCAGAAGAGGAGGGGTGGTAACAGATCCTGAAAAACAGGACTCAAAATACTTCTGCGATCTTTATTATACTGTTCTGGAAGATACTATCTGGCAACGACCAGTTAATTTTGGCCGTCCCGTGAATACCTCATTGCATGAGGGTTCTGGGGTATTTACACCTGAAGAAGTGATGTTGTTCACGAGGTGGAGTGACAATAACCGCTATGAAGCATTTATTTACATGGCCAGAACCACAGGGGGTAAGTTTTATGAAGCAATGAAACTTGGCACCAATATCAATATGCCTGGCTATAAGTCACACCATCCCTATGTTACTGGAGACGGCAGACGATTGTTCTTTTCATCAAACAGACCAGGTGGCAAAGGCGGCTTCGATATCTGGATGGCGAGCATTGACGAAAACGGTTTTGTTGGCGATGCTATTAATCTGGCGGACCCTATCAACACTGAGGCTGATGAGGTAACTCCGTTTTATCACGATATAAGCAATACGTTATACTTCAGTTCGAACGGTTTACCCGGGCTGGGGGGACTCGATATCTTTAAGTCATCGCTGAATGTAGACGATTCTGTATACGCAGTACCCGTGAATTTGAATAAACCTCTGAATTCCGCAAAAGACGATGCCTACTACATTACAGACAGATTGGGCACCAAAGGATTTCTAAGTAGCGACCGCTTCGAATGTGAGGGTGGACATTGTTACGACATTTATGAGTACACGAATGACCCAATTAAATTCGACCTTGAAGGGCATGTTTATGACAACGATACTCAGTTGCCCATAGCCTCGGCTCTGGTTACCATTAAGGATGTACACGACAATGACGAGCCGTTTTATGTCGTTACCGATGCCGAGGGATATTACAAGACCGAACTGAAACCCAATTTTGAGTACTTCCTGAAAGCTCAGAAAAGCAAGTATTTCGGGCAGTCAAACAGTGTTATCACAAAAGGACTTACCGACACGAAACACTTTGAAAGAGATTTTTACCTTTCTAAAATTCCTGAAGGTGATATTGAAATTGAAGGTGTTGAGTATGATTTTAATAAAGCGACACTCCGTCCGAAATCTATGGAGGTGCTCGATAAGATTGTTGATCTGCTGAAACTGAACGATAATCTCAGCATTGAATTAAGCTCACATACCGACTCCCGCGGTAACGATGCATACAACTTGCGTTTATCTCAAGCCAGGGCTCAAAGTTGCGTTGATTATTTGCTCGCTAAGGGTATTTCGAAAAAGAGGATGATTGCAAAAGGTTATGGTGAAAGCAAACCAATTGTACCGCAGGCCGACATAGACCTGATGGAGCCAAACAGTCCGGAGTTTGAAGCTGCTCACCAGAAGAACCGGCGTACTGCGTTCCGTGTAATAGGCGAAACAAACCTAAATCTCATCAACGCCACTAAATAAAACCTTGTACTGTTGTATTTTTGTAAAATGATCCGCAGTTACAAGATTCTTGTCAAGGGCCGTGTGCAGGGAGTGAGTTTCCGTTACAATGCGCAGGCAGCAGCCCACAAATATAACCTCACGGGATTTGTGATGAATACCCATGATGGGCACGTGTTAGCCCACGCAGAAGGGGAAGAAGAGAACATCCATAAGTTTATAGAATGGTGTAATATGGGGCCACGACTGGCTGAAGTCAGCGAGGTGAAGGCTGAGGAGCAAGAGCCAAAGGGGTACCAGACCTTTGAAATAAAAAGATAAATCCCTGAATTTCACACTCTGACACGCCATGCTACCTTTTGTACATCTTATCAAATTTTAAGAAAAACTGCCGACCCCTCAGGCATTATTTAGTTAATTTTGGGCATGTTGAGAAAAGTTTCCCTAGGAGTATTGTTGTGTGGGTCGCTGGCCGGAATTGCACAGCAACAGGTTGTTGACAAGGTTATTGCCGTAGTAGGGAAATACCCGGTTTTGCTTAGCGACCTGCAAAGCAGCCTGATTGAGAACGAAAACCAGGGACTCCCGCCAGATAAATGCCGGAATTTCGAATTGCTTGTATTCGAAAAGTTATTGGTTGCCCAGGCCGATCGCGACAGTATAACAGTAACCGATGCGGAAGTAGACAATGAACTAAACCGGAGGATGAACATTTACATTCAACAGTTCGGAAGTGAAGAAAAGCTGGAGCAATTTTATGGCAAGCGCACCAACGTGCTCAAAGATGAATTCCGAGCCGATGTTGAAGAACAAATGGTAGCTAATAAAATGAAAGATAAGATCAGTGGAAACCTCAAACTTACGCCAGCTGAAGTCCGCCTTTATTATAAATCTATCCCGGAAGATAGCCTGCCGCTTATCGAATCGGAAGTTGAACTGCAGCAGATAACCCGGAAACCCGTATTCAGCGCGGAGGCCAAAAAGGAAGCAAAGGAACTGCTGGAATCATACAGGCAGCGTGTGCTTGGTGGAAAGAGCAGCATGAGCACGCTTGCGAGGCTTTACAGCGAAGATCCAGGATCAGCGCGAGAAGGCGGACTTATCAATAATGTAGCGAGGGGACAGATGGTGCCGGAATTTGAAGCTGTGGCTTTCCGCCTGAAGACCGGTGAAATATCAAATGTTTTTGAATCCCCGTTTGGTTATCATTTTATCGAACTGGTGCAAAGAAGAGGAGAAATGCTTGATTTGAGGCACCTCCTGGTGATTCCCAAAATGAGTAACGAAGATTTTTACAAATGCAAGCAGCAGCTAGACTCCGTATATACTGAGATCGCCGAAGGAAGGCTGACTTTTGAAGATGCAGTTAAAAAATTCAGTGATGACGCCGAGACCAGGCAGAATGCAGGTTTAATGGTCAATCCCGTAACAGCCAGCACAAAGTTTGATAACGAAACTCTAAGTCAGATCGATAAGAATTTTATAGCCGTGTTGAACGGAATGAAAGTCGGTGGAATTTGCAAACCGATGCAGTTTACGGGAAATGATGGCAAGCCGGGTTTCCGGATGATTCGGTTGCGCAACAGGATCGACCCGCATCGGGCCAACATGAAAGAGGACTATCAGCGTCTTTCGGGAATGGCGACTGACCAGCGAAGAAAGGAAATTGTGAAGGAGTGGATCAAGAAACGCTCTAAGATCACATATATCAAACTCGATCCTGCGTTTGTGTGCAAATTTGAAAACGATTGGGTGATCAACAATTAGCCTAAGCCAAATTTTTCCCCTGGTTAATCGCACAAATATCTATTGGTATTGCCAGGTTTTCGGCTGGTCATTCTACATTATCATTAATTCAATTTTTTTCGGATTGAGCTCGCAATCGGGTTACCGCGAGTATCTCGTCTATTTCCTGATGTTGCCCACTGGAATAGCTATATCTCACTTTTACAGGCTTCTTGTGATCCGCCTCAATATTTTAAGTTTTAGTATTCCAGGTCAGCTTTTTTTTATTCTTATTTCGAGCTTTCTGAAAGGTTTACTGTTTTTCGGGATGATCCTGGCATTTTCAAAAGCGTTCGGTCTGGTGCTGGCAGACCTCACCATTGTTGACGTCACTGAATCCGTCATCAATTTCGCTGTTATCTTCTGCCTTTGGAACATCATTTATTTCGGATTCAGGTATTTTCAAAATTATCGGCAGACGGAGATCAGATCTCTTCGTTACCTTGCCGCGAATAAGGAGTCTGAACTCAACAGTCTGAAAGCTCAGCTCAATCCTCATTTTATTTTTAATTGTCTCAATAGTATAAGGGCTCTTATCGACGAGAGTCCCGCGGGCGCCAAGTCAGCCGTTACAAGTTTGTCAAACATATTAAGAAGCACCCTGTTGATGGACAAGCGCAAAGAGATTACGCTGCAGGCCGAATTGGAACTGGTGCGGGATTTCCTGGAACTGGAGAAGATTAGGTACGAAAAAAGGCTCACGTACGAATTTGAAATCGATGATAGAGCCAATGTTTGTCTTATTCCTCCGTTTATCGTTCAATCGCAGGTTGAAAATGCGATCAAACATGGGATCTCAAAGTTGCCGGGCAATGGCGTTGTGAAAGTAAAGGCCGCCATTGTGGGTAAAAAACTGCAGGTTCTGGTGATGAATTCAGGACACATCAACAATCAAACACCGATGACGGGAGTTGGAATGAGAAATTCACTGCAAAGAATAGAATTGCTGTATGGCGCAGAGGGCGGACTCTCCATTGCCGAACAGGACGACTTTGTGGTTGTAGAGATTAACATACCTTTGAAATGAACAAGCGAAAAAGCAAACAGATATATGAAAGCAATAATTATCGATGACGAACGCCTGGCGCGCCAGGAACTTAAAAACCTACTCTCTGCGCACAAGGATGTTGAGGTGATCGCTGAATGTGAGGATGCGGCTTCCGCAAAACAGAAAATAAATGAACTCAAACCGGATATTATTTTTTGTGATATCCAGATGCCCGGGGAAAGCGGGCTGGAGCTCGTTGAGGGGATTTCGGCTACTGTAGACGTTGTTTTTATCACAGCCCATGATGAACATGCAATAAAGGCATTCGAGCTAAATGCTTTCGACTATTTACTCAAACCGGTACAGGCCGAGCGTTTGTCGGAAACCATAAAAAAACTATCAATTAAAGAGGCCGCGCACCGAATTGACAACAATACTCCCCTCACCGAAAAGGATGTTGTATTTATCAAGGATGGTGAAAAGTGCTGGATGGTGAAACTTTCCGATATACGGTTGTTTGAATCTGAAGGAAACTACGTGCGCGTGTATTTCGATAATTTCCGACCCTTGATCCTGCGTAGTCTCAATAGTCTCGAAACGCGTCTTAATGAAAAGCAGTTTTTCAGGGCCAGCAGAAAACATATGATCAACCTGAGTTATATAGCGAGTATCGAAACCTGGTTCAATGGTGGCCTCAACGTAAAGCTAAAGGATGGGCGGGAGGTAGAAATATCAAGGAGACAAGCCGTTAAACTAAAGGAAATGATGAGTCTCTGATTTTTGTATATTTAAGCAATATTTTTACTCTGCTGGCGTTTTAAAATCGTTGAAAAGATCTCTCGTCCTAATATCCATCCTACATGCATTAGTTGGTTTTTCTCAGGTGGGCGGCACCAGGTCTTACCGTTTCCTTGACATCCCTGCTACCCCAAGAGCTGCAGCTTTAGGAGGTTCCTCAATGTCAATCTGGGGAAATGATCTGAATTTGATCAGCAGCAATCCTGCACTTCTTAATCCTTCAATGGGAAGACAAGCAGCTTTAAACTACTGTAAGTATGTTGCAGGAATGAACCTTACAAACGTCGCTTATGCGCACGACCTGAAAAAGGCCGGAACAGCCGCACTAAGCCTTCAGGCGTTTAACTACGGCAGTTTTGTAGGGTATGATGAGCTAGGACAGAAAGGCGCTGATTTTAAAGCTTCCGACTATTCCATCAATCTTCATTTCGCCCGTCCAATGGCCGATTCGATGTTCAACATTGGTGTTTCTCTTAAAACTATCCTTTCGCAATATCAGATTTACAACTCATATGGCACCGCTCTCGACTTTGGAGTGACTTATCACAACAAAAAGAATTTTGTAGTGAGCCTGGTGGCGAAAAATGTTGGTTTTATTTGGAAAAGTTACTGGAAAGATGAACCGGAAGCGTTACCCAACACGGTTCAGCTGGGATTCAGCAAAAAGATCTATAAGGCGCCATTTAAACTCTCGGTTGTATACGATCAACTGCTAAAATGGGATCTAAAATATATTAGTCCGATTGATACAGCTGGTAAATTCTCATCCATAAACAGCAGCAGCGCCGAAGATTCGACAGATTTTGCGAGGTTCGGTAACAGGTTCGGGAGCAGGGCGGATAACTTATTGCGCCATATGATCTTAGGCACGGAAATTATTATCACCAAAAACTTCTGGCTCACTATCGGATATAACTACCGCCGTCAGCGCGAAATGACGCTTCCCGAGCGTAGAGGTGCCAACGGCCTTAGCTTCGGATTCGGCATTAGAATTCGCCGGTTCGGATTTGCTTACTCATTCGCAAAAATGGCATTTCCCGGCAATTCAAATCTTCTGGGCCTCACTTTCGCCTGGTAGCCCCCAGTTATTCAGTCATCGGCGCCAATTATTAATAAAACCAAGGCTTAAACCTCTCTGGTTCTTACCTTTACAGTACATTTGCAGCCTTGAAAATCTCAGGAAATATTTTTCTGTTTCTTATCCTTCTTGCTTTCGGAAAAGGAGTAAAGGCTCAATGTTCTTTATCTTATTTTTTTACGCATGAATACGACTGTTTGAACGGAAAAAGTGTGGTGGCATATACCATCAGCGGAGCGATCTCGCCCTATTCGTTTACCCTGACCAACGTAGCGACCAGCACAAATGTTACAGGTAGCACGCTTACCAATACAGGCAATATATCTAGTGTGCCGATCGGGCAATACAATATTTTTATCAAATCAGCCAACAATTGCACTGCACTTACAGTTTACCAGGTTAACGTGCCGGCATCAGTCGCAAATCCTGTAGTAACAACAACATCATCATGTTTTGGTGCGAATAACGCGAAAGCATTTGTAAGCCCACCTACTTCTTTTACGCCTTCGTTTGGTTATTATTGGAGTCCCGGCGGTCAAACCACACAGTCGGTTGCAAACATGACACCGAATATCACCTACACATTGCTGGTTACCGACGGCAAGGGATGTATGGTGACCAACACAGTGGTGTTTAGTGAAGATTCGCTGATCAGGTCGAAACTTTCGAATACCCTGGTTCCATGTTTTGGGGCCGCCATGAACGTCACTGCTACAGCCACAGGTGGGTTGGGCCCCCCATTTCAGTTTACGGTCAACAATATTCCCGTCAGTAGTTCACATACATTAAGTTTAAGCGCCGGCATCCACACTGTTGTTAGCAGCGATACGAAAAGTTGCTCTGCAACAAGCACCGTTCTTATCACACAGGCACCACAACATGTTTTTTCAAATACCATAACACCTCCCACATGCCCGGGTAAGTCTGATGCGGCAATATTTGTGAGTATCAGTGGCAGCGCCACGGGGGACACATACACCTGGAGTCCTGGAAGTTCTTCCACCCTGAGTCACATAGCCGTTCCGGCCGGCAGTTATACACTGTCGATGAAAGATCCAAGCAATTGCGTTACAAGCAGTGTAATTGTCGTCAATCCTGCTTCAGCAATCGTTGCACCGATTCCGCAAATTCAAAATGAAAATTGCAGTGCTGCTGATGGCTCATTCACCCTGAACGTTTCCGGAGGAACTCCACCGTATACATATTCGACAATTCCCGCAAATGCCCCGGGTAATTTGGTTACCGGGCTGAGCACAGGAAGCTATACAACTATCATAACAGATAGTAAAGGTTGCATTGATTCAGTTGCCTTCTGGCTGGGAAACAGCAGCAACGTTAGTCTTGCCGCAGTAGCAACAAATTCCATCAAGTGTTACATGAGCTGTACCGGCAATATACTTTTGAATGTTCAGAATGCGGTATTGCCTGTAACGTACAGCGCGACCGGAACACCAACCACAAACAGTAACATACTCGCGAACCTTTGCCCCGGAACGTATATTATCCGTGCTGTTGATGCAATTGGTTGTCCCGCATTCGATACGGTTGTATTTAGCGCTCCCCCTGCGTTCACATATTCGGCTACTACTCCAGGTAAAGTGTGTCTTGGAAAAGCTGTAACACTGTCAGGCACGGCAATGGGCGGGAGCGGAAATCACACGTTCATATGGAATCCCGGAAGTTTACCCGGACAATCGGTAACCCTCGTGCCTGCCGGAACAACTACTTATAGCCTTAATGTTTATGATAGTAATGGCTGCACCCTGGCGCCCTATCAGGTGACTGTACAAGTGAACCCGCCAATAAGTATTGATATTGACCCGTCCCAAAGTGGTATATGTCCGGGAAGTACTGCGCAAATCACGCCTACAGTTTCCGGTGGAGACGGAAACTACTCCTTCCTTTGGGAGCCGGGCAATTCAAAAGCCTCATCTGTTTATGTGGAGAATATTACCGTGCCCTTTTACACGCTTACTGTTGCAGATGCCTGCGGAAGTCCGACAGTTTCGAAACAGATCGAAATAAAACTCTTTCCAGTTACTATTCCCAGGTATGCAGTTGAAAGTGATACCGGCTGTGCGCCCATGTGTACCAGGTTTTACAACTTGGTTCCCAATTCAAAAAGTATGATCTGGAATTATGGCGACAAACCTTTTGAGCAAAGTGGAGATACCAGTAGCTATTGTTATACCAAACCTGGAAATTTTGATCTTCGGCTTACACTTGTCGATCAGAATAGCTGTAAGTCATCTTTTACCTATACCAGGGCGATATATGTAAAAGCAGGACCTTCACCTGATTTTGTGAGCGACCCCGAAATTTTAACGCTCAATGATGCCTACGATGCCAGGATCCTAAATAAATCTGCGAAAGCCAGCGCATTCAAATGGTATGTGGACAATAAATTAATGGCTAATACCAGGGATCTTCCTTTCACCTTTCAGGATACCGGTTGTTATGATGTGAGACTGGTTGTATCCAACAGCGAGGGTTGCCGCGACTCTACTGAACGAACCATCTGCGTGTTCGAAGGTTTTAGTCTTTACATGCCAAACGCTTTTACTCCGAATATGGACGGAATAAACGATGTCCTGAAACCGAAGGGTAGTGGCTGGGTATTCGAAAATTATCTCTTCGAAATATATAACCGTTGGGGCAGAAAGGTATTCTTCACGCACACCGCAAATGAAGGCTGGGATGGGAATCTGAAGCAGGATTCTCCTTATGATGTGAACAGCAAGGCAGACATGAACGATACTTATATCTGGAGAGTTCTGGTACGTGATAACCTCCAGAAGGATCACGAATTTAAGGGAGTGGTGGTGCTGGTTCGTTAGGTTGGTCAGCTCATCTGAGCAACAGCCTGAATAATATCGTGTTTCGTGATGATATGAATGTTCCCGCCAAGATCTTTCATCAACACAGCGTCGTTGTCTTTTGTAATAAGTTTGCTTACCTCTTCGATTGGAGCCTTTTCGCCAACTACCGGAAAGGCAGGCTGCATCACCATCTTCACTGCTTTGTTACGGATTTCATTGTTTTCCATCAGCCGGGTGAAAAGATAACTTTCGCTGAGCGACCCAATGAAATTTCCTTTTTCCGTCACCGGTAACTGCGAAATATCATATTTGTTCATGATCTGCCATGCCTCGTTCAATGACGCTGCGGAGTCAATTGTAAGCAGCTTTTTACCCTTATGATTTGCGATAAGATCAATTGCTTTTGGTTTACTAATTTCAAGAAAATGTCTCTCTCGCATCCAGTCATCGTTAAACATCTTTCCTAAATATCGGGTGCCGTGATCATGAAAAATAACTACCACCACATCGCCTTTTTTGAATTTACTTTTGAGCTGTAACAGTCCCGCCATCGCTGAACCAGCGCTATTCCCGGCGAAAATCCCTTCTTCCCTGGGAATACGCCTGGTCATTACCGCCGCATCCTTATCAGTCACCTTTTCGAAAAGATCTATGATATTGAAGTCCACATTTGCCGGCAGAAAATCTTCACCAATGCCTTCTGTGATGTATGAATAGATCTCGTTCTTATCGAAAATACCGGTCTCTTTGTATTTTTTGAAAACAGAGCCGTAAGTATCGATTCCGTAAACCTTCACATTCGGATTCTTTTCCTTTAGGTATTTTCCGGTACCGCAGATCGTGCCTCCGGTTCCTACCCCAACAATCAGGTGCGTCACCTTTCCATCAGTTTGTTCCCAAATCTCAGGTCCGGTTGACTCGTAATGTGCCTGTGTATTGCTCAGGTTGTCGTATTGGTTTGGTTTCCATGAATTGGGAACTTCTTCCACCAGCCGTGACGAAACCGAATAATAAGAGCGGGGATCTTCAGGATCAACATCCGTAGGACACACGATCACTTCAGCGCCAAAGGCCCTGAGAGCATCTACCTTCTCTTTACTTTGTTTATCAGTGGTTGTGAAGATGCATTTGTAACCTTTGATTACCGCAGCGATAGCCAGTCCCATACCAGTGTTACCACTGGTGCCCTCAATAATGGTACCGCCCGGTTTGAGGCGGCCGTCTTTCTCCGCATCTTCGATCATCTTCACTGCCACTGATAAACAAAGTAAAGAGAAGGTA
>JGI24806J26614_1000145_pt1 | contig 16255 bp, 17 predicted proteins | sample Kansoi200umMDA_FD_26614 | JGI IMG/M metagenome (IMG submission 26614)
TTCCCTGCCGTGATAACTCGATTGCTTTTTCGAGGAATTTCTTTACAGTGAGATAAACGCTGATATGCTGGACAGGAAGATCCCTTTTGTTCATATTTCCCACGCGGGGGCGAAAGAAATATTCGATCAATGGAAAGATTGGGAGGGAAAGACGGAATATTGAGGTTAAGACTAAGGTTGAGATTAAGGCGTTCAATTATTCAATAATCTTCTTATTACGATATAGCTAAGCGCGATCAGGAGGAGCAGGATGAGCAAAGAGATATACAACCAGGGTTGATCTTTGTAGCGCATTTTTTCTCGGCGTCTTTTTTTCCGAGCTGTTTTCTTTTTAAGGTCGCGGTTCAGCATTTCCACCATGTATTGCAGTTGTTCCTTGTCTTTAAAAGCCTGCAAACCTTCCATCGCATCTTCATTGAATTCATCCTTCATCAGTTTCTTTTCCACTTCATGTTTTTGCGTTTCCGATAGCTTGCCCTGCAGGTACAACAACAATGTTTCCTGGTCAACCTCGCTGGATAAATGGGATAATATGTCTTTCAGGTTATCCGCCATTTTCTTTCCGGTTCGTTTCTTCCCGGAGCTTTTTCTCGATCAGTAATTTTAAATTCCTTTTCCCGTTCTGGATATAACTTTTTACCTGGAGCATATTGTAGCCGGTGGTATCGCTTATTTCCTGGTAGCTTTTTTTCATCAGGTAAAACAAAGTTACACATTGCTGCTGCTCGGGGTTAAGCTCTTTCAGCGACTGCTCCATGAGCTCCATCGTATGTTCATCCTCCAGTAGAGCCTGCCGGTCATTTTTTTCATCCGCCGTGTCTGCATGACGTTCATTGATCTCAACAGTGATCTTGCCCTGTTTCTCACGGATCCGCATCAGGCAATGATTCTTCGCGACCATATAGAGCCATGATTTGAAATATTCCACTTTGTATTTGTGCAGTTCCTGGATGACCTTTAAAAAGATCTGCTGTACGCTGTCCTTTGCTTCTTCTTCATTCTTCAGGTACTTCATGCAAACACCGAGGAGCAGGAGGGTATAGCGCTCCAGCAGGATCCCCAGCCATTCATTGTTGTGATCGGCATGAAATTTTTCCATCAATTCATGATCGGTAATATCGGCGTACTTGTCCGTTTTCACAACCGGAAATTAGCAATTTGTTTCCCGTAAGATGCAGGAATGTTGGAATTGAATAAAATTTATGAGAGTTAGGAGTCGGGAGTTAGGAGTTAGGAGTCAAGCATTCCCGGTTTTGATTTGTAGAGACGCAATATCTTGCGTCTCTGTAACACGAATTTTTTATATTCGGCAAAATAATTAGTATGGACTATGCAGTGGTTTGCGTACCGGCAGCGCCGTTAAGACGGAAAGCTGCGCAACGCGAGGAAATGGTGAGCCAATTGTTGTTCGGGGAGACGGTTAAGATCCTGAAGGAAAAAGGAGAACTATGGGTAAAGGTCCGGGGATTGCATGATGGGTATGAAGGCTGGATGACGAACACCCTGCTGGAACCGGTGGAGGAGGAATTCGCAAAGGCCCCGGGTTCTTACGTGACCACGGACCTGTTGAAAGCGATCAGCATCGGGAGTGAAAAAATGAGTATACCGTTCGGTTCATCACTCCCGTTTTTTGAAAACGTAACAGGCAAACTCGGGAATAAGGAATATGTGTACAGTGGAAATTATTTCAAAAGGGATGAACAGGTACCCGGAACTGAACTGGTGAAACAACTCAGTACCGCCTGGTTGAATGCCCCTTATCTCTGGGGCGGGCGCACCCCATTGGGTGTGGATTGCAGCGGTTTTGTACAGGTGATCTATAAAATGATGGGGATCGATCTTCCCCGCGATGCATGGCAACAGGCGCAGGAAGGAAAGGCGGTGAAGGAATTCAGTGAGAGCCGGCCCGGCGATCTCGCGTTTTTTGATAACAAAGAAGATATCGTGCATGTAGGCATATTGCTCGGTGATGAGAAGATCATTCATGCTTCGGGAAAAGTCAGGATCGATATGATCACTAAAAAAGGTATAATCAATGCTGATTCAGGCAAAAGAACTTTAAGATTGCGCGCACTCAGGAGATTATGGTGAAATTGCCCGTGTACAATGGTAAACAAGTGACAACATTATACAATGAATGGATGCGTTTTGATAATATCCCCCGAACCCAATTGTAATAAATGGAAATTGTTCAGGCTGACTATAAAAGCCATACCCTTCAGATGGCCTGCTTTTTTTACTCGATGTCTTAACGTGATTTGTCCGGGTAAACGCAGGCGAGATATTTTTTGCGATCCGTCGTGTTTCCCTAGCGAGAGGAAGTGTACTTGTATTTGAATCCGTAATGCCTATAATCTGAAGATATAACAAGGTGTCTTTAATTTTGTCATAGTTTACGACATGTACTGGCCCTTCCCGAAGTTGAATTTCAATTTGCTTTACTGGAATGGCAAAAGGATTGAATGTTTTGCAAAATCCCCTCATGTAGAATACTGAAGTATCAGTCCGGGCTATGATCGTATCAGTAATTAACCCGTTATTTGAAATAAGTTGTTTCAATAAATCAGAAGCGTCATTCCAACCTGATTGGATGTTAAAATAGTTTCTTGCTATTTCTTCCTGCTTTATTAATTTGAGCGATGCTCTGGCAATATTTAGCTGAGAAAATAAATAAAAGTAGAATATGCTTTAAAAAGGGGCGCATTTAGTTAAAGAGGCCTTTTACCCATTTAATGATCATCGTATCCCAATTAAGCATTTTAAAAGCAGTATAGAATAATATTACTGCGAATATTTTTTTCAACAGGTCCTGGTTAATAGCGAGTGCCATCTTACTGCCGAAAAAAGCTCCGACCACAAAACCCGCCGCGATCAGGCCCACTACTTTCAGGTCAATTGGAGTTCCTGCCTTCTGACATTGATGGTAATAATACAAGGAGGCGATAATGACGACAGGCAGTGTTAATACCGCGAGGGATGTGCCTTGCGCCTGGTGCTGGGTATAACTCATAAAAAACACAAGCGCCGGCACCATGATGATCCCGCCCCCTACGCCTACCAGCCCGCTGAGCATCCCGGCAGCCAGCCCGATCAGCAGGGCTGTTATTATTAATTGAGTCGTCATAATATGTTTTTGATTGGGGTTCATTGATTCAATTTTATTCGCAGGGTATTGTCACCCTGAGTTTATCGAAGGGTCGACAAGCTCAACATGACAATACGCTGCTTGTCACCCTGTCCCGATAATTATCGGGATTATCGAAGGGTTGTCAACTCGCCACTACCGGTGGATCTTTCTTATACCGTTCGATCGCTTCCGTAATGATACGACACGCGATCCACTGATCCTGGAAATTATCTATCTCCACTTTTTTATTCTCCAGCACTTTATATTGTTCAAAGAAATTCTTCAGCTCGAGTAAAAAATGATGCGGCAATTCTTCCATTCTTGTAATATGATTGACCGAGGGATCCTTTGCAGCCACCGCGATGATCTTATCATCCACCAGTCCCTGGTCGATCATCTGCATGTTCCCGATCACATTGGCTTCCACCAGGCAAAGCGATTGAATGGGCTGGGAACAAAGCACGAGGATATCAAGGGGGTCACTGTCCTGACCCAATGTTTGCGGGATAAAACCGTAATTGATGGGATATTGAAAAGAAGAATAGATCACCCGGTCCAGCCGCAATAAACCGGTGGGTTTGTCCACTTCGTACTTCGATCTTGATCCCTGTGGTATCTCGATCAGCGCATTCACCGTTGCCGGTGCCTTATCGCCGTAAGATGCGCCATGCCAGGGATGTTTAACTGTTACCAAGTTTATGGTTTAAGGTTTCGGGTTTATGGTTCTTAAAGATCGGATCTTATTTTATTATTCGCATACCCAGCCATGTTGCAAAAAACCCTACGATCACACTAGCGGCTACGTATCCGAAGAATAAAAATAATTTTTGCTCTTTCAGCAAACCAATACCTTCTAGTGTGAATGCGGAAAAAGTAGTGAAGCCGCCACAAAGGCCCGTCATCAGGAATAGTTTCCAGTTTTCATTGCTTTCAAATGACCGGAAACTCAATCCCCAGAAAATGCCGATCAGGAAACAACCCACGATATTCACGGTGAGCGTGGCCCATGGAACCGGGTGTAAATAATGAACAGTAAACCATCGCTGGCAGCAATAACGAGCCATGCTGCCAATGCCGCCCCCGAGACCAACCAGGACAATATTTTTCATTACTGCAAACTATCTTTTTTGATGAACTGGTACACGGTATCCATACTATGTTCATAAAGGTATTTCAGGTCGACGAGCCAGATCCCGTTTTGCTTCAGCACTTTCAATGTATCGTGATCGTTCTTGAAGGAATTGGAAAAAATGACGATCGTCACGGAATCTTTTACCGGCTCCGTTATTTCGTGGATATTGATCGATGAGCCCCTGTAACCATTTTTGGTCGCCTGGTCCGTTTTTGCATAGGAGCGTTCGGCTACATCCATATAATTAAGGTTGACGGAATCAGTCAGCATGAAGTTCCTCGCGTCCTGGAATTTTCCATCGAGGGCGGCGCGGATAAAATTCCTGGCCGCGTCAATATTATTTTCAGATTGGGCCGCTTTCTCATCTTTGGTCTTACAGGCTACCACAAAAAAAGGCAGGAATAAAAAGAGGAGATGGATTCTTTTCATTCCTGCAAAGTAAGAAAAATGTTTCGATGTATGGTGTTAGGTGTTAGATGAACGATGTATGTTCGTACATCCGACATCGTACATCGTATATCGATTTTAATCCGGTTTCTCCTTTTTTGTAATTGGCGGTGCCATTCTTGCCGCGTCGGGATGTTCTTTCAGGTATTCTGCATTGTAAGCTCGGAGGATCTGTTTTACGAGACGGTGCCGCACTACATCTTCCTCATCGAGTTCGATATGCGCGATGCCTTCTATATTTTTTAAGATGCGTACTGCTGTCATGAGTCCGCTGCGCTGGTGACGCGGCAGGTCCACCTGTGTTGTATCGCCCGTAATAATAGCCTTCGCGTTCGCGCCGATCCTGGTCAGGAACATTTTTAATTGCAGGTCGGTCGCGTTCTGCGCTTCATCGAGAATGATGAAGGCATTGTCCAGTGTACGTCCCCGCATATAAGCCAGCGGCGCGATCTCGATGGTGCGGGTGGTCATATAATAACCGAGTTTGTCGGCCGGTATCATATCATCCAACGCATCATACAATGGCCGCAGGTAAGGATCGATCTTTTCTTTCAGGTCGCCGGGTAGAAAACCAAGACTTTCACCTGCTTCTACAGCCGGTCTTGTGAGAATGATCTTTTTTACCTGTTTGTTCTTCAACGCACGTACGGCAATGGCGACGGCGGTATAGGTCTTACCTGTTCCGGCGGGACCGATCGCGAATACGATATCGTTTTTTTCGGCATCGACCACCATTTTCTTCTGGTTTGCCGTGCGGGCCCTTACGGATTTACCATTCGGGCCAAATACCAGCACTTCATTGGGGTTCTTTTCCTGGAAATGATCAATGGATTCGGCATCGTCACCACCCAATACCTGCTCAAAATAATTCTGGCTCATGTGGCCATTCCTTTCGAGGTAGGTAATGATCAATTCGATCTTTTCCTTCGCGGTTTCGATCTGTTCCTTCGCGCCGCTCAATTTTAACTGCGTGCCGCGTGAAAGGATCTTGAGGAGTGGGAATTTCTTTTTGAGGATGTCCAGCTTGCCATTGTTTACTCCAAAAAACTCGATAGGGTTGACGGTTTCGAGGTTGATAATTGTGTCTGTCAAATCTTCTTTTTTATTCGGCGCTGTTTCCTTTACAGGGGTGGCCGGGTTTCACAAAGCCGGGGAAGAGTGAACCGGATTACGTTTGCGTCTTCTGAGCATTTTCAGAAGCCTACTCTTCGTTGGGCTACCTGGTAGCTTTTCAAATATAACCTTAGCGTTATAAGTACATAAAGTTAATTATTAACAGGTGTTAATACAAATTTGAAATAGAAAGGTTTTGTTAATCGATAACGGTCAGGCTTATCGGTCAGGCCGCTTGATGTAACGGTCAGGCCGCTCGCAAATTCTTTTCAATCGTAGAATCACTGCGAGCGGCCAGACCGATATGACTGACCGATATGACTGACCGATATGACTGACCGATATCATCATTCTTCATGCTACAGGTCATAACGAAGTGCAACAAAACAGGTAAATTTGCGGTATGACCTCAGAGACAAAACCGATCAAACGCAGTTCACAACTGGCCCCGCTCAGCCGGGAACATCATGATGGATTATTATTTGCGTGGAAGATCAAACAGGGACTGGAACATAAAGTGCCGTTGGAACAAATGCGGAACTATGCGATGTGGTTCTGGCGCAATCATATCAAGCCACATTTCTTCCAGGAAGAAAAGATACTGTTACCTTCCCTGCCGCCCGATCATCCCCTGGCGCTGCGGTTAAAAGAAGAGCATGATTATATCCGGGAACTGGTCCTGGGCCTCGACAACGAAGCGGATGCAAGAACCCTCATCATCCTCAGCGACCTGCTCACCCAGCATATCCGTTTTGAAGAAAGAGAACTCTACTGTTATCTTGAAGAAAAACTTCCTGCCGAAACATTGGACACGATCTTTCAACAACTCGAAGAACATCCTGTAAAATGCGATACGGAATGGAAGGATGAGTTTTGGGTGAAGAAATAAGCGGCCTGGCCGCTAGATAACGATCAGGCCGCTCGCAATGACATTACAAATGGAATATCACTTCGAGCGGCCAGATCGATACCTTGTTAAAGAATATCAAAAGATAATACTATCTTAAGGATCAATGAGAAAGAAGTACAATTTTTGCAAGTTATATGGCCTTCTCCCTTAAGATGAAACCAAAATATCTTTTCCTCCTCTTTTTATTACTGAATGCCCTGGTCTCCCCGGCCCAGCTTTATAAGATATCGGGTATCATCCTCGACGAAAAAAAAGAACGTTTACCGCTTGCCACTGTAGAGATCAAAGAACAGCATAAGGGAACCGTGAGTAAAGATGACGGCAGTTTTGAATTTCAACTCGAAAGGGGAAAATACGATCTCGTGGTGAGCATGGTCGGTTATAAAACCAAGCTGGTTACGTTTTATATCAACAACGAAGATGTAGCGGAGACGATCGAACTGGAAGCTGACGAATCCTCCAATCTTTCGGAAGTGGTCATCAAAGCAAAACTGAGGGACCGGGCCGAAGACATCATCCGGAGCGTAATCCGGAAAAAAGAAACCATTCTCGATGCGATCGGTTCGTATTCCGCCAACGCATATATCAAAGCCTTCCAGCTCGATTCGGGGTTTACCAAAAAGAATAAAGAAAATGACAGCTTGGTGATCAACGATTACGGGAGCATGTCGCTCACCGAGATTTCCCTGCATTTCGACAGGAACAGCAGCGGACAGGTGAAAGAAGAAAGGATCGGTGTCAATAGGAGAGGAAGCTCGACCGAGAGTCTTTTTTACCTGACCACCACCGATGGCGATTTTTATTTGTATGATAACCTGATCCATGCTCCACCCGTTTCCAAGATCCCTTTTGTTTCGCCCCTTAGTTTTAGCGGATTGCTCGCTTACCGTTTCAAGACGCTCAGGATCGATCGCAGTATAAAACCAAAAGTGTACACGATCGCCATCCGCCCCCGCCAATTAAGCAACGCTACGGTCGAAGGAGAGATCAGCATACAGGACAGCACTTTCAACGTGATCAGCGCCGTGTTCAGGATACCACCCGCGCATATGCCCGAGTATGATTATATGGAAGTGAAACAGGAATACGGACCGGTGGGCGAGAACGCGCGAATGATCAAACGCCAGCAGTTCAGTTATTATACCAAAACAAAAAAAGGAAAACTCTACGGTGAAACTACGGTTACCTATTCGGGTTATGAGTTGAAAAAGAATTTTAAAAAAGGATATTTTGGGAACGAGGTCAGCACCACTTCGCGCGAAGCCTATGAAAAAGATTCCAGCTTCTGGAGATCCGTGCGGACCGAACCCTTATCGAGACAACAGGAGTTGTATGCGCGTTACCAGGACAGTATTTACAAATTCACGCGGACAGAAGCCTACCTGGATTCCATCGACCGTGTATTGAACAAGATCACCTGGAAGAAGATGCTGATCTTCGGACAGATCTTCAACGATCACCGGAAGGAAAGGATGTGGATCCTGCCACCCATTACATCCATGATCCAGCCCATCGCATTTGGCGGAGCGAGGATAAAAGTGGCGGGCGCCTACCGGAAAACATTTCCATCGCGGAAAAACTTATCCATTGAAGGCGATATCAACTACGGTTTCCGTAATCATGATGTGAACGGAACGATAAGCTTCGAACGTTTGTACAATCCTTTCAGCCGCGGAAAATACCGGGTAAGCGTCGGGAGGAACTTTGAATTCATTTACGCCGGTGATGCCTGGGTGAATGTACTCAAGCGAAGCAATATCTACCTGAATAATTCATTGGAGCTGAGTCACGAGCTCCAGGTCTTCAATGGATTCACTGTATTAAATAAAGTGGAAGTCTCCCTGCGTCGTTCGGTGGCGCATTATAAAGTAGGTACCAACACCAACAATATCTTTGGCCTGCACAATGAACCCGCGATCGATTTTGATCCTTACAATGCCACCTACAACGAAATAAAATTATACTATGCGCCCCGCTCAAAATATATCCGCGAGCCAAGGGAAAAGATCATGCTGGGATCCAAATGGCCCACTTTCTTTGTTGTCTGGCGCAAAGGTATCCCGGGTTTATTGGGCAGCGAGATCGATTTCGATTATCTCGAATTCGGTTTGATGCAGGATATCAACTTTGGTGTTGCGGGAAATACCAAGTACACGATCAAGACCGGAGATTTCCTCAATACGACGGACCTGCGGGTGATCGACTATAAATTTATGCGAAGGGGTGACCCGCTCTTGTTCCAGAATCCACAGAAAGCTTTCCAGGCGCTGGATTCCACTTTCCCGGTCTTTCACCGGTACTACCAGGGTAATTTAGTTCATGAATTCAACGGGGCCCTTGTCAATAAGATCCCATTTTTCAAAAAACTAAAACTGCAGGAGATCGCGGGCGGGGGATTTTTGATCGCACCGGAAAGAAACCTGCGCTATCTCGAATTCTTCGCAGGACTGGAACGTGTGCTCAAATGGCCCTTCAACCCGCTGGCAAGGGTAAAGATCGGCATATACGTCGTGACATCTGTCGCCAATAAATTCAATAACCCGGTGCAGTTCAAGATCGGGTTGACTACATGGGATCGGTTTAAGAATGTTTGGAGATGATAGATGCTGGATGCTGGATGCTTCCTGATCGAAGATCCCACTCGCATGATTACTTTCTTTTCAACGTCGCAAACATCTTCAATACCTTCTCTTCATTTCCAACGATACCTTTTCCGAACGCATGTAATTTATCGGCGGATTTATCGCCTTTATTATCAATGATCGTTTGGAGGAAGAAAGAACTATCGCAGGTAAATATTTTCCACTCGGGCGCATTGTCCAGGATCTTTCCTTTGATGCTGCTGGTTTTGCAACTATCGTTGGCGGCTGTGAATTCCTGCGGGAAATTACCAAGGTAAATGCCGCCTGAATATTCCACCTGCAGGGTTGAATCAGCGGGTCCGAAATAATAAACGGTGAAGTCAGCGCCGCCTTTATGACGGATAGCATACGATTCGGGTAAGGATATATAAAGATCATCCACGATCTTTTTTTCTTTAAGACCTGCTGTAAAGCTGTCAACAAAATGGCCGCCTTCGGTTGACTTTTTACCATTACAGGAAAATACGGCGGTGATCACAAAACAAAGCGCAAGTTTAGAGATCGTTTTCATATAACTAAATTACAATAATTGAAAGAAAAAGCGGGGCAGACCCATTGAAAGGTATCAACATACCGGCATGACTTATAATTATTTAAATGGGTAACCATATTTCCTTATAAACTACTATAAAAAGGGTATTGGTTTGTATAAAAACAATTATAGCTTTATAGGAAGTTAGATTTCTGCCTGCATCCCTGATCTCATACTCTACGGAACTTACTTTCGACAAAACATCCCACCCAGCTGAGAATCATTATTGAATTAACCAAAACACCTTAACATGAAAAAAGTATTCCTGTTATCGACGGGCGTAGTGATTGCTTTACTTACGCTCTACAGCTTTGTAAGCAAAAGTTCCAAAACAACTGCCGATCCCCAAAAGCAAAACGCTGTCATTAATTGTAATCCTGCAAGCCCTTTTATCCAGGCTGTACGGTTTACGCCTCCTGTCGACCCACCCGCTGTGATGGTCAGGAAAAGTGTCTATTCACTGACACCGGCAGAGATCACTTCGATCAAGACCGGCATCACCGCCATGAAAGCGCTGCCCTATACCAATCCTACCAGTTGGCTGTACCAGGCTGCTATTCATGGTACAACATTACCGGATGGTCTGCCTTCCTGGAACACTTGTCACCAGTCCGGTGCCGGTTTTTTCTTTTTAGCATGGCACCGCATGTATTGCTACTTTTTTGAAAGGATCCTGCGTGCAAAATCGGGGGATCCGAATCTTACCCTGCCTTATTGGGATTACCAGACCAACCCGGTCATTCCTCCCGATTATCGCAGCAACACTCCCGGCAACCCGCTTTATGATGGTACAAGAAACGCTTCCATGAATGCGGGAGGATCATTGCCAGCATCTATCAGTACCGCCTTCGATAATGCCTTGCTGAATATCCCATATTATGATATGCAAAGCGATATCAACGGTCCGCATGGCTCCGTACACGTTTCGATAGGGGGGAATATGTTTAATGTATCCACAGCTGCCAAGGATCCGGTCTTCTGGTTACACCATTGCGATATCGACAGGCTATGGGAAGTATGGCTCGACAAATGCGGGGGCAGGGCCAATCCCGGCGACGCAGCTTTCCTGGCCAAGAGTTATACCTTTTTCGATGAGACCGGTACCGCAGTCGTCATGTCTGGTAGCCAGGTACTCAATACAGCCACACAACTGAATTACAGGTATGATGATAATAAGACCTGCTTTAAAATTTTCCCCTGGAAATGGTGGATCTACAAAAAATGGTACCTGATCAAGTGGCCGTTCCCTTGGGAAATCAATACTAAATTGTTAAAAAGGTCCCTGCGGGAAGCCAAACCGGATATGTTGGATAAATTTGTAAAAGAAAATAACAAAGCCCGTTTCGATTTTGCGAAAGACGAGACTCCTGATAAACTGACGATAGAATTAGAGAATATAAAAGTGGATAAGCTTCCCGAAGGTGTAATAGAAGTGTACTTAAATCTCGGGCCAAATGAACAACCCGATCCAAAGAGTAAATCCTTTGTCGGATTGCTCGATCTTTTTTCCGTAACACATGCCGCTCGTCGCGATATGCGTGATATGAAGAACATGAATGATGAAACAAAGATCGAATTGAATGCCAGCAAAGCTGCAAGAGACCTGGGATTGAGTATCGACGATCTGAAGAGAGCGGAGGTCAGTTTTTTTGTAAGGGGCAACAATATGAAGGGAAGAGAAGTCGCTACAGCCGCCAATATTAAAGTTGCAGGGATCAACTTTGCAATTGAGATGGCGCAAAAATAAAAAACAGTGAAAATGAATACAGGTCATGTGGTCTTCAGTTCCGTGCTCTTATTATTTGTAAACCTGTATGACGCTTCCTGCAAGGGAACGGAAAGAAATGCGGTAACCGGCAAGGATACGATCATTCTTGCCGGTAACCAGCATTCATTTAAAGTTGACGGTACCCAGTCTTTTTTCCAGGCGGAATTAACTTCAACAGGTAAAAATTTCTCGGACGACAAAAAGTTATTGTTATTATTTGATCGCCCCATAAACTCCCGCGACCCTGAGGGTGTCTATGAAGTGTATGTCACCCGGGAAAGCCCCGATGTGAAAACACTTTCGTCTTTTAATCCCGGGTTTGTAAATGTATTGGACATTTATGTGCTTACAGCCGATGCACCTCCCCACTATCTTGTGGTAGATCTAAGTAAAAAATCGGGAGAGTGGGCAAAGGATGGACAGGCAATACCCTCCCTTATTGTAACTGTCAAATTCAGGGGAAATGTATCACCCGATAATACCGAATCGAAGCAGGCAGGACAATTGAGCGTGAAAGGGATAAGGATCGTGCAGGAAAAATGAAGAAAGGTTTTAGCTGATAGCTTTTAGTCAATTCCCAACTAATTGATCTACCCTAACGAATAGGTCAAAGAAACAAGACCAGTAGTATATTTTTTTGAATTAAGCAGTGTAAGATTAATTCTTTCCTCCAGGTCGTTGAACAAAGGTTTGCCCTTACCGAGCAAAACAGGATGGACCGCTAAAAAAAGTTCATCAACCAGTTTGAGTTTCATTAAAGAGCTGGTCAATCCCGCTCCGCCAAATAACCAGATATCTTTTCCTTTTTCTTTTTTGATCGATTGCACTTTCCTTTTCACATCCTTGCTGATCAGCACCGACCCTTTTTTTACTTTGTCCAGCGTTTTTGAAAACACATATTCTTTCAGTTTTGGAAAGCCGGCAGCGGACTGATCACCCATCTGCAAGGTCATTTCATAGGTTTTCCTGCCGATGAATAGGCTGTCGATGCGTTTAAAGAAACCGGACATGCCATAATCCTGGTCGGTAAAACACCAGTCGTATTCCCCGTTAGGACCCTCAATAAAACCGTCGAGGCTGATGGCGAGACCTAAGATGAGTTTGCGCATAATTGGTTTTTTGCAGTGTCATTTTTTGAATCCTTGAGACGCAAAATATTGCGTCTCTACAACTTGTATTTATTTTCTCTTATCGAATTTACTTCAATTAATCTTTTAAAATAGACAGTAAGACGGTAAGGACACGATAAGAAAAGATCATTCTTCCCGTCTTTCCGATTTCCCGGCGTAACACTACCCCAACCTGGCTTTCACCTCCTCTACAATAAACCGGATAGCACTCGGTGGGAAAGGAGAAACACAACTTACATTGATCTCGCAGAGGGAATATTTGTGTGCAGCATTTGGACTGTTCAAATCATTAATAAAGAAATCTGCATCCCAGATCACCGGCATCCTGTCATTATCAATGAATAATTCTTTTTGTAATTGAGGGATCCAGGCATTTTCCATGATGTCTTTAAGATCTTTGAACAAGCCGCAATGCTCTGTATAATAATAACGCTTGCTGGGTGGGAAATAGGTTTTGGTTTGCGGGTCGTTCAATTCATAGAGCGCATTGATCTCCTGGTAGCCGAAGCCGGCGACTCTGGTGCCCGATGAATAGCACCTGACCATTCCGTTTACGGTATTGAGGTTCCATTCCTGGTCGATCAGCGATCCGCCGTTTACGAAAAAGGGTTTGAACTCCTTATTGAGATCGGTCCAGGATAAGGTCCTCTCTTCATCGCCTTTTTTGGCATGGACCATCTTTACTTCATTAACCGTTGAACCTTTTATTATTTTATAAACCCCATCACCGCCGTTTCCCCTGTATTTTTTTAATACCCGTATACCGGATGATGCTAATGATCCGGGGAAGCGATCGGTAAAATCCTCATGGCTCGTATACATTTTTGTGTCGCCGCCCCAATCCATATCCTTTGTCGTGAACAACACTTCCTTGGTTCCCATTTTCATTATTACTTCGGGATGGGTAGAGACGAAACAACCTTTGCCGGCTATATCAACCAGCATGGCATCCAGTTTTTTCCGGTCATTCCCCTGTTCGATGGGATTCACCCAAACTAAAACAGCATCCTTGTTTAAAAGATGGGGAATTAATTCATCAGCAACATCATCATTATACAATACCGATTCGACGTTGAAGCCTTGTGATAAAAAACCGGCAGCGAGATCCTTGTATTTTTCTTCCGTCAGCGCATTTCTTCCTGACCCGGTTTCACCATAGATCATTAAGCCGACAGTTTTTGGAATAGAAGAGTTATGCATTGATTAAAAATAAGTTAATTAAAGGTCCCCTGAGAAAACCACCAAATGTGTGAATTATATAATTTATCACTTGAATATCGTAAAACATTTTAGCCCAATATGGCTTCACTTTTGCACATAGTATTATAACACATTAAAAATCAAAAATCATGGATACCAAGAAACTTGAAAGTTTATCGAAGAAGGATGGCGAGATCAAAAAAGGGGAGGCTCATATTGTCGTTGAACTGATCGAATACGAGCACAACGCTGTTGTGAGCAAATCAATTATGAAAAAGACTACGGGCTCTATCAATGCATTGTCTTTTGCAAGCGGGGAAGGGCTCAATGAAAAAACTTCTCCTTTCGATACCTATGCACAAATAATTGATGGCAGCGCGATCATTGAAATTGATGGCGTACCCTCTACATTAAAAACAGGGGATGGCATCCTTATACCTGCTCATAAATCAAGTCAGATAAAACCTAATGGGAGGTTTAAATTGCTGCTTACCGTTATTAAAAGCGGCTATGAATAGCAGTCAACAGTCCACAGTCCACAGTCCACAGTCGACAGTCAACAGCCAACAGCCAACAGCCAGCAGCAACATTTAGAACTGGAAATAAATAAACGAACTGCTGCTCTCCTGGCTCCAGATCAACAATAACAACAGCACGGCCCAGAAGATCCCAAATGCCCACCAGGCGATCTTCGGTATCACATCCAGCACTCTTGTATTCCGCATCAGCCAATGTACAATGAACATCAGCGTAACGATGATGGAAACCTTTGCGATCGCCAATGTGGTCAATAGCGGATCGGCATGACCCGAACCGCAGAACATGGACTTAAGCAGGGCCCATGCTTTAGTGAATGTTGTCGCGCGGAAGAAAACCCAGGTAAGATTGACCAGGAAAAAAGTGAATAAGGCAATGCCGAAATTCCGGAGATTGCTGGGTTGCACCACAACAGGAGGCGGTTTTGTCAGGTCTTTACTTCCGTATGGTGTCACCTCTATCGGTTTCTTCAACTTCTTACGGAGATCGGTGATCGCTTTTTCCACCCACAAATAAAATCCATGTAAACCTCCCCAAACGACAAAGGTCCAGTTGGCCCCATGCCACAAACCGCCCAGCAGCATCGTGATCATGAGGTTGAAGTAGGTCCTGATCTTTCCTTTGCGGTTTCCTCCCAGTGGTATGTATAAATAATCCCGCAACCAGGCGGATAAAGTAATATGCCATCGTCTCCAGAAATCGGAAAAACCGATCGCGGCATAAGGATATAAAAAGTTTTGTGGTAAAATAAAACCAAGGCACATGGCCGCGCCGATCGCGCAGGTGGAATACCCGGCAAAATCGAAGAAGATCTGTCCCGAGAAGGCGAGAACACCCATCCATGCATCGATAGCGGGTAATTTACCGGTAGAATTAAATACTGCGTTGGCCGTCGAGGAGAGCATACTGTCGGCCAACACCACTTTCATGAACAAACCGAGGGTTAGCAAAAAAAGGCCTTGCATCAATTGTTTCTGTGTTGCCTGGCGGGGTGTTTCAAACTGCGGGACCAATTGGGGCGGGCGTACGATGGGCCCGGCGACAAGGTGAGGAAAGAACGTGACGAACAAAGAAAAGTCCAGCATGGATTTGACCGGCTTGCTTTTCTTTTTATACATGTCGATGGTATAACAAAGCGTGGTGAACGTATAAAAAGAGATACCTGCCGGGAGGATGATATTCGGTTTCGCCGGGTGAAAATCCACACCGACCGCGTTCATCAATGTGACAAAATTTTCCAGTATAAACCCACCGTATTTAAAAAAGCAAAGCATTCCCAGGTTACCGATCAGGCTGATCACCAGCAACAATCTCTTTTTGCGGACATTTTCCTGGGTGTACAACGCACGTCCCACAAAAAAATCAACGACCGTGGAAAGCCAGAGCAGCAGGATAAAGGGCGGGTTCCACGCCGCGTAAAAAACATAACTGGCCAGCAGGAGGTTGATCTTTTTAACTTTCCAGGTAAAGGGAAGGTTATGCAGGATAAGTATTACTATGAAAAAGGCGATGAATGTATATGAGTTGAAGAGCATGGTGGTTGGATGACTTGTAAGGGATAATTATTTATTTGCCATTGTGGCTGCAGGGAATGTCCATTTCTTTTCTTCGCGAAGGATCCGGACGAATTCATTGGTGAACAGGAGAGCATCGGATGGGCTCAGGTGCGACCATTCCGGACAAACGAAATGATCGAGCGCGGGATAATCCATAAAAT
>JGI24806J26614_1000146_pt1 | contig 16250 bp, 16 predicted proteins | sample Kansoi200umMDA_FD_26614 | JGI IMG/M metagenome (IMG submission 26614)
AGACTGGATCTCGGGTATTTCAACAATGAAAGAAAGGGAGATATCATTTCCAAAATCGCGTCAGACGTACAGGTAGTTCAATATTCGGTGACCGGCACTTTGCAGGTTTTTTTTAAGGAACCGCTTACTTTGATCGCTTACCTGGTGATGTTATTTGTCATCTCCTATAAGCTGACCCTGGTTTCAATGCTGATCATTCCGTTTTCGGCTTTCGTAATTGCCAGACTTGTTAAGAAATTAAAAAAACAGGCCACAGCATCACATATTTCCTATGGGATCATGATCAGCTACCTGGATGAAGCATTGAATGGAATCCGGGTCATTAAGGCTTTCAATGCGATGGGATTTATCACCAAACGTTTTGATGATGAAAATATCCGGTATTCAAAAATCATCAAATCGATGGCCAAGCGTCAGCAATTGGCTTCACCGGTTTCAGAATTTTTAGGCATCCTCATGGTGGCGGGCATTGTGCTTTATGGAGGCTCCCTGGTTTTATCTGAAAATGGTGAACTGAATGCTTCAAGTTTTATCGTCTATATCGCATTATTCTCCCAGATTTTACGTCCGGCTAAAGCTATATCCGACACTTTTGCCAATATTCATTCCGGTGTCGCTGCCGGTGAAAGGGTACTGGCCCTGATAGATGAAAAACCAACAATAACAGATGATGATAATGCTGTTGAAATCAATCATTTCAATAATAATCTCTGCTTTGAAAACGTTTCCTTCGGATACAATGAAAGAACCGTGCTGGATCACATATCATTAACAATTCCAAAAGGACAGTCAGTTGCGCTGGTTGGCCCTTCAGGTGGTGGTAAATCAACCCTTATGGATCTTATTCCGAGGTTTATACAACCGGATTCAGGTTCTATAAAATTGGATGGGAAAGATATCAGGTCCTTTAAAATAGATTCCCTGCGTTCAATGATGGGTATCGTAAACCAGGAATCCATATTGTATAACGCCACTGTATTTGCCAATATCGCATATGGGAAACCGGAAAGCACGATGGAAGAAGTAGTGGCAGCTGCTAAAATCGCCAATGCCCACGAATTCATTATGTCCATGCCTGAGCAATACCAAAGTTATGTGGGTGATAAAGGGGGGAAACTTTCAGGTGGACAAAAGCAACGTATCTGCATCGCACGGGCCGTTTTAAAAAATCCTCCAATAATGTTGCTGGATGAAGCAACGTCTGCCCTCGATACGGAGTCTGAGAAGTTAGTACAGGACGCTTTAAATAATCTGATGAAAAACAGGACTTCACTGATCATTGCTCACAGGCTCAGTACTATACAAAATGTGAATCATATTCTGGTACTTGATAATGGCAGGATTGTTGAAGAAGGTAATCACGAGGACCTGGTAGCTCATAATGGTCTATATAAGAAGTTGATTGATATGCAGACGTTTATAACGAAATAATTAGGTTGATTAACCCCTTTTTCTATGAAATTTGACAACAACTTAACTGTTGGTATACTGGTTTCTACTTATAACTGGCCCGAAGCTCTTGAAAGCATACTTTTAAGCATACTGAGGCAGTCTCTTCTTCCGGATGAAATTCTGATCGCTGACGACGGATCAGGAAAAGAAACCCGTGCTGTAATCAGCAAATACAAAAGGGTCCTGAATATTCCCATCAAATATGTTTGGCATGAAGACAGGGGCTTCAGAAAATCCACCATTCTCAATAAGGCAATGAAACAGGCAGAGGCCGACTATATCATACAGATTGACGGGGACATCATCCTGCACAGAAATTTTATTGAAGACCATGCGAAGAATGCACGCGAGAAAAGTTTCGTTCAGGGTTGCCGGACAATCCTGGATGAACAAATGACACAGGAAGTGATCGCAAAAAACCGTTTTGCTTTTTCCTTTCTTTCCCGTGGAATTAAAAACCGGCTGAATGCCATTCGCATGCCCCTATTTTCTCCCCTGATCAAGTCAGATCCGCAGGTATCCCGGAATATTAAGGCCTGCAACATCGCATTCTGGAGGGCTGATTATATCGCAGTCAACGGATATGATAACCATTTCCAGGGCTGGGGCTGGGAAGATGATGAATTCGCGGCGCGCCTTATTCACTCAGGTGTGTTAAAACGCCGCTTGAAACTGGCTGCAGTATGTTATCACCTTAATCACGGACTCCATTCAAGAATGGATATCGAAAGAAACCGCAAACTGTACGAGAATACAATCTCTAAAAAATCAAAATCCTGCGTGGACGGACTTGCCCAGGTTTAAAAAAACTTTCTGATAAGTATATATATAAGCAGCGGATACAGGATCCACTTAACAATCCTGTGCGTATTGGTCCGGTAAAAGAAAAATTTATTCCGTTTTCCGTCATCATGAAATCTCTCTCCGATACCTACGATGCGGAATCTGGAAATATTTCCCCATAATAATCCGGTTTCATAAACCATCCGGAGTGCAAAAACATAAAAAATAACGCGCAGATTACCGGTCCCGCTTCTTTTCACCGTTTGAATGGCTGAAGCAATAAATTCAATCAGCAACACCCCCAAAATAAAAAGCAGGGAAGGGAGTATCCATGAGGGATTGGCAATGGCCAAAATAAATAAAAGCAGGGTTGAGAAAAAAATAGTTTCAGGACTGTTTAAAAAATCATGATATGCGTATTGTGGATTTAATTCCCCCAGTCTGCTATTCCCTATACCGTAGCGGTAAGATTTTTTAAATTCAGGTTTTCCACTGTTCCACCAGGGATGATAAACTTTAGCTTCCGGAAGGGATTTGTAATTTTTATACCCGTTCCTTTCACGGATTCTTAAAAACAAATCTACGTCCTCCCCTCCCCCTGATTTCGGATATAACATCGAAAACCGATTCCCCTGCAGGGCCGAACGACGCAACATGAAATTTGCCGTTGCACCCCACACAAAAGATGGCTTCCTGGCTGCAACACTAAAAATATCCATCGATCCGCTGATCGCAATGGCCCGGGAGAAATCAGTCGCTGGTTCGGGTAATTGGACCAAGCCGATAAAACCAATCTCATCAGGGAAAGCCCTGATTGCTCCGGCATATATATTTAATAAATTATCCGGTACCCAAAGGTCGTCATCCAGGAATAAAATCCATTCTCCATTACCAGCATCAATGCCCCGGTTACGTGTAAATGACGCACCGGAGTTTTTATCATTCACCAAAAGATGAACACGATAATTGTCCACCATATTCTGAATGGAATCGGGAACAGGGCAATCCGGATTGTCAACAATCAAATAAAATATGACCCGGTCAGTCGCGGTCGTCTCCAATTTCAAAACCGGTAACAAGTTCTTTTCATCCAGCCTGAAACTGGGAATAACAACGTCAATACTTACATCCACATTGATTATTTTTGACGATTACTCCATGTAATAGAATCCAGGCATGAACCTTTTTTTTAGTATCTGTTCGAATAATTACCTGGCCCAGGCCATTGTCCTGTACAAGTCTTTTAAGAAATTTCATCCGGAAACCGGTTTTTTTCTGTTTCTATGCGATCAAAAATCATCAGCCGTAGATTATTCTCAAATAGCAGATGAAGTGATTGAACTGGACAGCATTGAACCCCGGTTTGGCGAACTGGCACTAAAATACAACATCATCGAGTTAAACACCAGCCTGAAACCCCGGATCTTTGAATATTTGTTTTCCGAAAGAAAAATAACACAGGCGGTTTTCCTGGATCCGGATATAAAATTTTATCACTCCGTTTCCTTTCTGTTCACAGATTTTATCCAGGCAAATATCCTGCTCACACCCCATATCTATAGTCCTATACCACCCGATGGAAAAAAACCAGATGAACAGTCTTTCTTAATGTTTGGAATTTACAACCTCGGATTTATTTCTGTGCGGAATACAGAAGAATCTCTCCGCTTTCTGCAATGGTGGAAATCCCGGACCTATGAATTCGGTTATGCCGACACCTATAAGGGAATATTTGTGGATCAGTTGCCGGTCAACCTGGTTCCCCTGTTTTTTAAATCTGTTCATATCCTGGAAGACAGGGGAATGAATATGGCTCCCTGGAATCTGCATGAACGATGGCTGGATAACAGGAACGGGGAATTATTTGTCAACCGGCAGGATCGTCTCAAATTTTATCATTTCAGCTCATTTATAACCGGTGAGCCGGAATTGCCACAGCACCATTATAACCGTTTCCTTTTAAAAGACCGGCCGGACCTCCAACAGATTTATACAGATTATAATAATGAATTGCTTTCAGCCGGCTATATGAATTACCGGCAACTGGAAAATGCATACGCAAAACGCAGGGAAGAACATTTGAGAAAAATCAGAAAAAACAAATGGGTCAGAAAGTTTCTCCCCTGAATTTTTTTTTATAGAATTTAAACAGCCACCTCCAGTAAATAAATTGTCCCAGGTTTTTTTTTATTAAGGCAGGTTTATCCTGCTCAAATTTTACATCCTTTATACCGGAAGAAAAACCCGTCATATTATAAAGGACGATGGATATGGGAAAATATTTCCTGTTGAAATCATGATCTCCCCAAACCTGCATGTTCAATATATAATCAGCGAATACCGGGTAACCCGGCTGGTAATTGTATTTGAGAAAAACAGCCGCAGGGTAAATAATCGACTGGTGATTCAGACAGTATTTTGCCAGTTTATATTTAGAGAATTTCCCGGTGAGCAGTTCGTAGTCCGGCCTTTTGCCTGGTAAATAATATGCTTCCGCCATTCCATAATAAACAGTGTTTGAAGATTTCAGTTGGGAGGCAAGAGCACTAAATCCCGGCAGCAGTTTATCATCCGACCCCATAAAATAAAGCCAGCGTCCGCCAGCCCTTTTAATACCCTTGTTCAGGGCATCGTAAATTCCCTTATCAGGTTCTGATATCCAGGACAATCCGGAATGATTAAATTTTTTCAGAATTGAGATCGTTTCATCATTACTCCCCCCGTCTACCACCACTATTTCTATTCCGCTGACTGATTGTTCAGCAATGGAATTCAGACAGGCTTCCAGGTTTTTTCCCGCATTAAAGGTTGCAATGATTATACTGATTAAATATCCTCCATGCAAATCCTGTCCTTGAGCCATATCTGTTCAATAAATTGACTGCAAATTAAAAAAACTTATTTTTACCGCTATCGGCATGACCAGTCTTCCTTATATCGTTCAATCACCGGTTCTGTTTCTGGTCTTCAACAGACCTGACACTACCCGCCGGGTTTTTCAGGAAATAAAAGCGGCAAAACCAAAGCGGCTTTATATTGCTGCCGATGGTCCGCGGCCCGGCAAACCCACGGATTCCCTACTATGCCGGGAAGTAAAAATGATTGTTTCCGATATTCACTGGGACTGTGAAGTTAAAACTGTTTTTAACGAAGTAAACAAAGGATGCAAAATGGCTGTTTCATCCGCAATCGACTGGTTCTTCAGTCAGGAAGATGAAGGTATAGTTCTCGAAGACGACTGTCTGCCCGCTCCTTCTTTCTTCTATTTCTGTGACCGGTTACTTGAAAAATACAGATCCGACAAAAACATTTTTTGCATAACCGGTTCCAATCTTCAAAATGGTCATCAGAGAGGAAATGCTAGTTATTATTTTTCGCAACTTAGTAATATATGGGGCTGGGCCAGTTGGAAAAGGGTCTGGAAATTATATGACCGGGATCTCAGCAGATATAGTGAGGGAACAGCCATCGACTTTCTCAAAAAAAATTTTCAGGATCCCCTGCTGATTGATCATTGGCTTGATATTTTTAATCGCCTCAAAGCAGGAAAAATAGATACCTGGGACCAGCAGTTTCAATTCCTTACATTTTTTGAAAATGGATTATGTGTAACTCCCAATACTAACCTCATCAGTAATATCGGATTTGGCGCAGATGCTACACATACATTTGAAGCCCGGGAACATAATGCAAATCAGCCCGTGGGGGAAATAAAAAACATCGTGCATCCGGACCAATTTATTGCGGATAAGCAGGCTGATTATTTTTTATTCAATCTTGAATTCGGACTGGATGAAAAACGCCGGAAGGCAGAAAAAGATAAATTGCTCCGCCGGCGTATCAAGACATGGATTCGCCGGTTATTTCAAAAAACAAATCATTCATGACGGATCCGGAAGAACATATAGATTATTCTATCGTGATTTGCACATACAATCCGGAACCCCGCACGCTTAAGCGTTGTTTGCAGGCCGTTAAAATGCTGGACAGAAACGGGCTCCTCACAGAAGTTATCCTGGTTGATAATAATAGTAAATCAGCTGTAAAAGCGCAACCTTATGTAATAGAATTTGAGCAGGAAATCCCCGGCATGAAAATAATCGTAGTTAAGGAGCAGGGTGTAAAATATGCGAGAATGGCTGCCATCCGGGAATCCAGGGGCAGGTACATCGTATATATTGACTATGATAATGAACCCGAAAAAGACTATCTGCAGCAATTGAAAATTTTAAATTCTGATTATCCGGATGTTGCTGCCTGGGGGCCGGGAGAAGTTACGGTTGATTTTATTGACGGCGTTGAGAAAAGACTAGAAGATTTTGCGCGTTCCTCATTTCAGGAAAAACACTTGCCGGAAATTGCTTTTGATAATAAAAATGAATGGCAAAGTTTTTATCCTGTCGGCACTGGATTATGCACCTTTAGTTCCGTTTTAAAAGATTATGTGAAAGATGCAGGAAATGGACGATTTAGCTTGCCCGGAAGAAAGGGTAACCAGTTGACCAGCGGGGAAGATACACAAATGGTTTTACTCGCAGTGAGTAAAGGTTTTTTTGCAGGCAGTTCGCCCACTTTGAAATTAAAACATCTTATTCCTGAGTCGCGCGCCAATACCGGGTATATCCGGCGGCTGATTTTCGGAACTGTTTCCTGTTATGAAACGTGCATGCTGGAAGTTTTCCCGGAAAAACTATCCGGGATACAAAACAAATTGCTCGATCCGGTCACTTTCACCAGGCGCGCCGCAAGAGAGTTTATAAAGTGCAGCCTGGGAGTTAATACTATGTTGACTTTTGATCTGATTTACTGGCTTGGCTCAAATGCCGGTGTATATTATGCACTAGGCAAACCACTGCCCGGATTCGTACAATGGTTAATTAAATATCTGAAAGCAGAATAATAATGTTCAGCCGGGAATCTACTGATGCAACAGAAAAAAATCTCGGTGTTTCCGTGATTATCTGCTGCTACAACAGTGCCGGGCGTTTGACAGAAACACTGAATCATCTTGCGGGCCAGATGGTTCCGGAAGGTTTTGCATGGGAAATTCTCCTGGTTGATAACGCATCTACGGATCAAACAGCCGATAAGGCAGTCGCCATCTGGAACAGTTTACTACCCGGCTCCCGCATTCTTCGTGTTTTACATGAACCCAATCCGGGGCAACAGTTTGCAAGGATCAGTGGGGCAAGGGAAGCCAGATATGATCTGCTCATCTTCTGCGATGATGATAACTGGCTTGATCCGAATTACATATATGCATCCTCGAAAGCCATGCAGGACTCACGCATCGGTGCGGCCGGCGGCCGGAATGAACCCGAAACGGATGCAGATCAATATCCTGACTGGTTTGATACGTATAAAGACAAATATGCGCTGGGTATACCTGCCAGCCGGTCGGGAGATATTACACATCGGGGATTTGTTCTGGGTGCCGGAATGCTGACCCGAAAATCCCTCTTCCTGGATATGTGTCAGGAGAAATATCCTTCACTTCTGAAAGGCCGAAAAGGAGAAAGCCTGAGTACCGGTGACGATTTTGAATATTGCAAACGTTTATTACTCCGTGGCTGGCGGCTTTATTATGATGAAAACATGAAACTGAAACATTTCATTCCTAAAGAACGGCTCACCATCTCCTATAGGGAGCGCCTCATGCAGGGGATCCATGACGCCGGTCTGGTTTTAAATGAATACGATCTGGCCATTCGTGTGCACAACCGATATCAAAATAAAAACAGGTTACGCCTGCTGATGCTGACACCCTTCAGGATTTTATTCGTAAGGCTGGGATTGATGAACAGGGTATTAATCGATGAACAGCTGACCCTTTATTATTTATCACCATTCAGTTCAAATAAAAACCCGGTCAGAAAGAAAATTAAAGATTTTATATACGGGCGATAATCGCTGATTATATTTACACCATGCAGCTAATGAAGAAAAAAAAAGAACAGTCCCTGTTTAAAATTTTCTCTTTTTACAATAAAGACGTCAACCCCGATGTACCTCATTACCAGCAGGCGGTATTCAACCATTTCGGATTCAGCATTAATCAGACCTTCAATAATAAATTCAGTCACGGTGACTTTTTAAATTACATCTGTAAAAAAGAATCCGATACGGATTATATTATCATTTTCGATATCGATTGTATTCCGACAAAAAAAAACTGGCTCAGCCTGCTGCTCAACGACCTTCTTGATCCGGATTCACTGGTAGGTGCTGCACAAACTGCCAATCATTTAAGGGAGGGGAAGAACTTATATATCTCTCCGTTCTTTTTTGCCATTTCAACCAAATATCTGAAATCACTGAATTATCCCGACATGCGGATGACAGAGCAGATTAGAAAAAGCAATGATTTTCCGGATGCAGTGGATGCGGGGCAACATCTTTCTGAAGTGGTAAGCGAAAAAGGAGGAAAACTGAAATTCTGGTGGCCCACCCATATCGAAGAGGACAAATGGCCTTTATTTCATCCCGAACATCCGCGTTTCGGATTGGGAACTACTTATAACAACTGTATCTACCATGCTTTCTATTCCAGAAGCAACCTGTCAGATCGTTTCCTGAACAAGTGCAGGTCAGTTCTCGCGGAAAAATAATCTTTCAGGAAGCCAGCCACCATTCCGCCGTCTGCCGGATTCCTTCTTCATAACCTGTCGGTCTGAACTGAAAAGCCTTTTCGAATTTGGAAGAATCAAAAAAATATGGGAATTCGGTTTGATACAACATTTCTCCCAGTTCTTTCATCACCGGATTAAATAATCCTATAAATTTCACCAGCCAGGTGGGTAAAACCTGGACCTTGTTTTTTGCCTTCATATATTTTGCAGCTATCGCAACAAATTCTTTTCCGGTGAGCGCTGGCTTTGCTGTGGGTAAATGCCAGGATTGTCCATAGGCTGTCTCCTCCATGGCGAGCATATATAATGCTTTTGCGGCATCAGGCGTATAAGTGTATGAATGTGGCTGAACTGCACTGGAAAACCATTGGGCTGTTTTCCCCTTTTTCATTTTATCGAAAACCAAAATACCCGCCACACTTGTTTTCGTCGCGCGGGGACCATAAAAATCCGCTGCTTTGGCAATAATCGCCTTCAGGTCGCCTGTATTCATTTCGCGGATCAGCATATCATCCAATCCGGCGCGGATAAATCCTTTCACGCTGGTGGGATGAAAGGGTGTGGATTCTGTCATGGGTCCGTTTACCTTTCCATACATATATACATTATCAAAAAAAATCAGTTTAGCGCCCGCAGCCTTGCAGGCATCAATTGTGTTCTGCATGATAACAGGCCAGCCGGCTTTCCAGATCCTGCGGTTATATTCCAGGCCAACCAGCAGGTATACCACTTCGGAGCCTTTCACCGCCTGGAAAACCTGTTCCCTGTTTAAAACGTCGGCCTGGAATGTCTCTGCTCCGGAAACCGGTTTTGGATTGCGGGCCACCAGTCGGATTTGCCGGGCATTGGACTGAAGAACAGGAATGAGTTCAGTTGCGATCGTTCCGTTTGCTCCCAGAATAGTATGTAGCATTAATTATTAGTTATTAATTATTAATTATTAATTGCAAAAAACCGTCAAAAAACATTAAAAAGCAAATGTTCAATACGGATCATAAATCCATTCGGGGCGACTCTTTGCATATCGCTGTATAACTGAAATTTATATCCGATATCAAGCCGGGTCTGACTATTAAAAATAAACTGCACCGCGGGTGCCATGTCGATAAAGTTTTCATTTTCTCCGAATAAATGCTGGCTCAGCACTCCAGCATCAGGTTCATATTGGTTTGCATATAACTGGTATACTCCTTCGGGAATATCAACCTGCCCGTAGAAATGCTGAAATTAAAAGCCTGGTCAGCCTGGTCCGTTGGAAATTTATTTTCCGGTCCGTTATTATAGGCCCGGTTAAAACTGACCGACGCTGCGATCGCCTGTTTGTGCAGGAGCTGGGTGGCAATCAATCCGACGGCCCATCCCGTATTATTCCTGGTCAGATCAATTTCTTCCTGAAATATGGCGGAGTTGTTCAGGCTTAGCTGGCCAAAAGCGGCCATCCTGAAATGCCTGTTTACTGCATCAGCTGAATAAATCCTGTATTTGGCATACCCGCCCGCTCCCACCGCGTGAAAATTTCCATTCTGATTTGTAAAAAATCCGTCGAAATGAATCATCAGGTCTTTATTCACCCCCCACATCAATTCAGGAAGAAACTGATAGCTGAGCGTGCTATTCGCTTTATCATACATCAGCCAGTTGCTCGCCCGGATGCCGAGGGATTTAGCGGGCATATTACTGGCCGGTTCTGTAAATACGAATAGCTCCTGTGCTTTCACCGCGTCAGATGAAAAAATAATTACTATGACCGGGGTCATAATTCTCAATAAGACTTTCATGTCAGGATTGTGGCAGGGTTACATGAAAGACCTTACCACTACCGTCAGCCACCGGTCTGGATTCGTAGGACCCGGCATATTTCTTACGGTCATTCTCCAGAATATAGTCCTTGTCCAATATCAGAAGTTTCTTTTCCCCGTTAAGTTTCTGCTTGCGGATGTCTACGAAATAAAAAACAAAATCATTGAGTTTTAACGAAGAGTCGCTGGCAATTTCCACATTTTCAAAATTGATCTTCACTTGCATCCAGGCCACAGAAAATCCTGCATCCTGCACTGCTTTTTTCAGGCTTTCCAGGGAGACGCTGTTCGGGTTATTGAATTCTATATGATAACTGGAATGCTGTATATCTTCTTTAACCTTTGCCACATCCGGCACTTTTTTAAGGGATTTATAAATCGCCCGGCTGCACATACTGCATGTTAGGCCACTGGCCTGCAGGGAAACCGATTGGATCTGCGCGACTGCAGCCGATTGAATGAAGAGTCCAAGGGCCATAATATATAAATGAACAGATTTCATAAATAATATTTGTACTGATTGATGAAGAGAAAGTTAATGAAAAAGAATAAAGGATTCTCAAAGGAGGTTCCAGAAGGGAAACAAAGAATTTTTTCATAAATAACTTCATAAAGATAATTCTTTCCCGCTAATAACCAATCCCACTGCAGGATAACCTGAAGGTGAAATTTACCGTTAATCATTGACAATTAGCAATCAGCAATTAACAATTTACAATTGACAATTAACAATTAAATTGGTGCCTCAAATTCATCCATGCCGAACAGACGAGTTGCCATCCAGCAATTATTGCTGATCTGGGCCGGAGTTGCCCTCCTGCCATCCTGCCTGCAAAATGAGCAGAAGGTTTCCATTCCTCTAAAACTTATTCATATAATGCCCGAAGATGAAAATATGCTGGCTGAACTTGCCGAGACCATCATTCCCAAAACAGAAACGCCCGGGGCCAAAGACCTCATGGCACATTTATTTGTACTGAAAATGGTGGACGATTGCGCTGAAAAAAAGGATCAGGAGAAATATATACAGGGTATGAAAGCCTTTGAAGAATGGGTAAAGAAAAAAACAAGCAAAACATTCGTAGAAAACAGTCCTGCCGAAAGGAATGCGATCGTAGCAGAACTGGATCATCAAAAATCTGATGATGCCATTTCATTTTTTTACCAGGGTACGAAAGAATTAACGATCGAAGCGTATACGACATGTGAATATTATATGACAAAAATCCGCGGATACAAGATGATTCCGGGTAAATTCCAGGGCTGTGTTCCGTTAAAAACTGCATAAACTTAATTTACTGATATGGGTAATCTGAATGATGGGGTGAAGAGCCGGACCTTCGATGCGATTGTGATCGGTTCGGGAATGAGTGGAGGATGGGCCGCAAAAGAATTATGCGAGAAGGGATTGAAGACCCTGGTTCTTGAAAGAGGTCGCGATGTGGTGCATATGAAAGATTATCCTACCACCAATATGCAACCCTGGGAATTTGAGCACCGCCTCGAAGTTCCCCAGGCAATAAAAGAAGCCAATCCGGTGGTCAGCAAATGTTACAATTTCAGGGAAGACGCCATGCAGTTTTTTGTAAAGGACCAGGAACATCCGTACGTACAGGAAAAACCTTTCGACTGGATCCGCGGTTACCAGGTAGGCGGCAAATCCTTACTATGGGCACGGCAAACGCAACGCTGGAGCGATTTTGATTATGAAGGACCGGCGCGGGACGGGTTCTCTGTGGACTGGCCCATACGGTATAAGGACATAGCACCCTGGTATAGCCATGTTGAAAAATTTGCGGGCATTTCCGGTAATAAGGACGGGCTTGATGTTCTGCCTGATGGTGATTTTTTACCGCCTCTTGAATTGAGTTGCGTTGAAAATTATTTTAAGGATTTTGTTTCAAAAAATTATGCAGACCGCCATGTGATCTATGCCCGTTGTGCGCATTTAACAGAACCCGGACAAGTGCATCTGGATCAGGGACGTGGCCAGTGTCAGAACAGAAATCTTTGTCAGCGCGGCTGCCCGTTCGGTGGCTATTTTGCCGCCAATTCAACAACTATTCCCTGGGCGATTAAAACCGGGAACATGACCCTTCGGCCTTTTTCCGTTGTGCATTCCATTATTTATGATGAAAATAAAGGACGGGCGAGTGGCGTGCGTGTTATCGATGCACATACTAAAGAACAAATTGATTATTATGCGCGGATTATTTTCGTAAACGCTGCAGCGACAAATACAAATCTCATCCTTCTTAATTCGAAGTCCGGACGTTTCCCAAATGGTCTCGGAAATGATAGTGGGGTGCTCGGCAAATATTTTGCTTTTCATAATTACCGCGGGCACATCTCCGCTGAATACAACGGTTTTCCGGACAGCACCACGACAGGAGGACGACCCACAAGTGCTTATATACCACGCTTCCGGAACGTCCGCAAACAAGACACAGATTTTCTCAGAGGTTACGCAGCAGGATTTAGTGCCGGCAGAGGTTCTTCTGCTAAAAGGGAAGGATATGGAACCAGCTTAAAGGATAATCTGGCCAAATTTAATTATGGGCCCTGGTACGTGGGTTCCCACATGATGGGTGAAACGATTCCGAAAGAAACTAATTTCCTGCGGCTGGATCCACAAAAAACCGATGAATGGGGCATTCCCCAGCTACAGTTTTCTATCGATTATGATGAGAACGACGAGAAGATGATAAATGATTTTAATGAGCAGTTAACAGAAATGTATACAAAAGCCGGATTTACTAATATTAAAACCCATGACAGCCATCAGGCACCTGGTCTTGATATTCACGAAATGGGTGGTGCACGTATGGGCAGGGACCCGAAAACATCCATGCTGAATAAATGGAACCAGCTTCATGCCTGTGAGAATGTATTTGTAACCGATGGTGCCTGTATGACTTCTACTTCAACACAGAATCCTTCCCTGACCTATATGGCCCTGACTGCCCGAGCCTGTGACTATGCTGTATCACAAATGAAAAGAAATGAATTATAACAATGGCTTAAAGCTGAAGGCTTAAGGCTGAAAGCCAAAGCATTTCCGTAAGTTGCATGCAGAACTGCATATTGTTGCATTACTAAAATTATTCCCCACCTTTTAAGTTTCCCTCATGACAAAATTCAAGATTTCCATTTTGGCTTTCCTCCTGGCTTTAACATTCGGCTCCTGTTCAAATTCATCTATGCGCATCATGGCGACCTGGGTGAATAAGAAGGATATGCCACCACCACAGCCGGGCAAACACAAGATTTTTATTTTTGTTCTGACCCAGAATTACGAAGCCCAATTGAATCTTGAAAATGACCTCGCAGCAGCCTGTGATAAAAGGGGAATTTTGACGGTGAAGAGTATCGATGCTTTCGGACCCATACTCACAGCGGACAAATTACCTAAGAAAGATGTTTTGTTAAAAGCGATCCGGGATCTGGGTTGTGATGCCATTTTTATGGTGACCCTGGTTGATAAAGAGTCCGAGACACACTATGTGCCGGAAACTTCCTCGGGTGTATATATGCCTTATGCCGGCTATGGATACTATTACACCGGATTTTATGCATATACCCCTTCATTTTATTCCCCGGGTTATTACACAACTGATAAAACTTATTTTATAGAAAGTAATTTATTTGATGCCAATACTGAAAAGATGCTGATGTCCATGCAGTCAAAAGTGGTTAATCCGCCTGATATCGTAAAAGCGAGTAAACAATATACGCAGATGCTGGTAACAGAGCTACAGGCGCAGGGATTGATGAAGAATTAATGTATTGGAGCCATTATTCAATTTCAATCGGGATGTGAATTTCAAGCTTGCATCCGACGCCCGGATTGGTTTCAAAATTTACTTTCCCGTTGAATGATTCCACCCGGTTGATAATGTTTACAATTCCGACACCGCTTTTTTTAATTCCGATTTCGAATCCGATGCCATTGTCATTGATGAGGATGTGTATCTGGTTATCCTCAAAATACATTTTTATTTGTACACGGGATGCAGAAGCATGTTTGTAAACATTGTTCAGTTGTTCCTGAATAACCCTGTAAATATTGAGCTTCAAATCATCAGGTATTTCTTGCTGTTCCGGCACCTCATAGGAAAATGAAATTTTAAATCCGATCCCTTCTTCCATTATTTTTACCAGCGACAGTATCTGTTCCTTTAAGTCAAAACCTTTCAGGGGCGTCACGTGTTTCCTGCTCAGGATACGAATTTCAAAAATGGTGGCATCAATCAGGCGGATTGATTTGTCTACAAATTCCTTTTTCCCGGAAGGGGTTAGTTTAGCCGTACTCAGGCACATTCTTGTACTGGCCAGGAGCTGATTTACATTATCATGCAGTTCCCTTCCTATTATATTGCGTTCCCTCTCCTGAGCTTTAATAACGGCTCGGGTTATCTTTTTTTGCTCCTGTATTTTCTGTTCCAGTCTTTCCTGTTCCATCGCCCTTTGCAGCTTCCTGAGTTCAGTCACATTCCGCACAATTCCCATGATGCGGTCATCACCAAATTTTTTGAGGTTCGCTTCAGTTTCAATAATGGATCCGTCCTTATGAATCATGAGCCTGTCGCTAAATATATGTTTCCCATTCATCAGCAAGTCATTCCGCAGGGGACGTTCCTTTAGCTGATACGGACAGACCAGTGACCTTATATTCATGCGGAGTAACTCTTTCTTGGTATAACCGAATAATTTGCAGAAACTTCCGTTGACGTCAGAGAAATTACCTTCAAAATCGGTAACGAGAATCGGATCCGAAGCCTGTTCAAAAAGTGAGCGGTATTTCTTATCATTTTCACGGATCTCTCTCTGCGCATTCTCCCTTGCAGTCAGATCAATGCCCGCACCAAGAATGCAGAGATTGCCTTCGTACATAACCGCAAAACCGTTGACATAGTAAAGTAATCGCTGACCGGTTTTGGTAATTACTTCAACTTCTGTTTCGCTATACCCCTCTTCATAAATCTTTGCGATAACCTCCTGAATCAATGCATGATTTTGCTTTTCGAAAAAATCCAGTGGGTGAAGATGCCGGATCTCTTCTGCATTGTAACCGAATGCTGTTTCAAAATTCTTATTCCAACGGAGAAATTTACCCGGTTGATCATGAAGAAAAAATATGCCCGGGAGGCAGTTAATGATCAGATCAGAAAGTTCTCTTTCATTGATTAACCGGTTTTTCAGCCCCAGCTTATCAGCACCCTTAAGAGAAGGAATATTTTCCAACAGATTCCTGGAACCACTAAGCGGATTCTTAGAACCACTGTTAGTATTGGCTTTCATTACATGGTTTTAGGTAGTAAAATTCTCGTCTAAATGGCGCCTGCAAACCGTCTCTTCAGATTTTCATATCCCGTGTAACCTGGGCGTCCAGGTTATTAAATCATTACTAATTTTAGGGATGCAAATTTAATGATTTATATCATAAAATTTATACAAAATCAAATCCTGCCCAAGTTACAAATCCCTGATGTATAAATATTTATCAATTGAAACCGACCAAATTTCTGTATTTCTCAAATAAAGAACTGACCTTGAACCTGTTCCCGGAATTGACTATATTAAAAAA
>JGI24806J26614_1000147_pt1 | contig 16218 bp, 10 predicted proteins | sample Kansoi200umMDA_FD_26614 | JGI IMG/M metagenome (IMG submission 26614)
CTTCAGTGATATTGGTCCGGATGTTCGCTGGGTTGGAAATGAAACCGGCATTGCCGGTGATCCGAATTGGAATTATCTCGACACGGCAGGATTTACAAGAGGCGAAGGCGCGCCACCAACAGATACTTTGAACCACGGAAATCTCCATGGAAAAAATTGGATACCTGCTGAGTGTGATGTGAGCATCAGGCCCGGTTGGTTCTATCACGCTGAAGAAGATAAAAAAGTAAAAACGCCGGAAAAATTATTTCAGTTGTATCTAAAGTCAGTGGGCCGCGGAGCGAATTTGTTGTTGAATGTTCCGCCAGATCGGCGGGGGTTAATCAATGAGCATGACTCTGCTGCGCTGATGGGATTTAAGAAATTAAGGGATGCGAGTTTTGCGAAAAATATTTTATTGGAAGGTGCAGTGACCTACAATGCAAAAGACACATTGGATTTTAAATCTATTTTGATCGATCATAATGACAGTACATTTATCCATCTTCCAAATGGAAAGGCGCTCGGCATCAAAGCCTGGTTCACTTCCACTCAAAAGATCAACTGCATCGAATTGCAGGAGCCGGTGTATCTCGGTCAAAAAATAAATGGGTTTACTGTCGCGCTCGTAAGCAAAGGAAAGATCATTAATGAAATCCGTGGCACCACTGTAGGCAGAAAAAGAATTATAACGTTTCCCGGAACAGAGATCGATGGATTTTATGTGGCCTTTAACTCAACGACTCCGATTTTATTAAGTGAAGTTTCGGCGTATCTGATCGATGATGGTTTGATTGAAAAGGAAGACAGATAGAACACGGATGAGACGGATTGAAACGGATGTTCACGGATCGAACAGTGGGTGAACCACATAGGCACAGTAGGCCACACATAGGATTTCACATAGTTTATTCGTCTGGTAATAAAGAAAACAAATTATTTACAAGCGTTCTTTGTCCTTCTTTGAAGATGTTTACGCAATGAAAGTTGATAAGAATGCCTTTGGGTTTTTGTAGCATTTGCATATAAGAAAGTAGCACTGCTTCATGTATTGGCAATAAACCCTGTTGAGCTTTTAGTTCGGCGCAAAGTATATCTTCAACTAACACATCCAATCTTAACTCGGTATCAAGTAACATCCCTTTATATTCTAACGGCGCCCAAATCTGGTTTTGATATGCGATATTCCGTAAGCTCAGTTCCCTCAAAAAGCATTTTTCATAAACACTTTCCAATAAGCCGGGTCCAAGATGTTTGTGTACTTCAATGGCACAACCAACAATCTCATAAGTAAGTTCATTTAGATACTTCTTTGTTGTTACCATTTTTACGGGTTGTGGGTTTTTATGTAATCCTATATGTTTCAAAAATATTAATATTCTCTCAGGGTAGTTGAACCGCGTTCTGCCAATGTTGTTGAACCACATAGGGACAGTAGATCACATAAGGTTTCGAATAGTTTGCTTCCATTCATTCCTCTATGTGTTAACCTATGTGCCTATGTTTCTATATGGTTCAGAAATATAACCAACAGTGGTCGAACCACATAGGCACAGTAGGCCACATAAGATTTCACATAGGTTTTTAGCTTCCATTAATTCCTCTATGTGTTAACCTATGTGCCTATGTTTCTATGTGGTTCGGAAATATCACCAGCAGTGGTTGAACCACATAGGCACAGTAGATCACATAAGGTTTCGAATAGTTTGCTTCCATTCATTCCTCTATGTGTTAACCTATGTGCCTATGTTTCTATGTGGTTCAGAAATATCGCCAGGAGTGGTTGAACCACATAGGCACAGTAGACCACATAGGATTTCACATAGTTTTATCTCCCTTCAAAAATATTTACCTTTAACCCCCTTAATGATTCGTGATGCGCCTGGCTCGAAATAGAAAAATCCTCGTTGTTGCGGTCATTGTGTTGCTTGCCATAACTGCATTCACGTTTTCCACATCTCACCAGGAAATAGATTTCAACACACAGGTAAAACCCATCTTCAACAAAAATTGCATCACTTGCCATGGCGGCGTGCGGCAACAGGCAAACTTTAGTTTATTGTTTCGCGAGTGGGCCCTGAAGAAATGCAAGGACGGAAAGTACGCCATCATTCCCGGCGATCCTGATCACAGCGAACTGATACGGCGCATTAGTTTGAATGATCCCGAAGATCGCATGCCGTATCACCACGATCCCTTATCAAAAGATCAAATAGGTATTTTGCGTGAATGGATAAAGCAGGGCGCAAAATGGGGTGATCACTGGGCTTATGTGCCTGTGCAAAAAGTCGATGTGCCAAAGCCAAAATCTTCATTGTTTGGATTAATTCCTCCAAAGAAAATCGCCTGGACAAAAAATGATATTGACTACTTCATTTACGACAAACTTCAGCAAAACAAATTGCAGCCATCACGCGAAGCTGATAAAGCGACTTTATTGAGACGTGTTTCTCTTGACCTCATCGGCATGCCTGCGCCCGACAACATTGCACAACAATATTTAAATGATAAAAGTGACAAAGCATACGAAAATTTAGTTGACTCTCTTCTTGCTTCGAAACACTATGGCGAGAAATGGACCGCGATGTGGCTCGACCTTGCGCGCTATGCAGACACGAAAGGCTATGAGCGCGACGACAGTCGCACGATTTGGAAATATCGCGACTGGCTGATCGATGCTTTCAACGAGGACATGCCGTATGATAAATTCTTAACCGATCAACTTGCGGGTGACCTTTTACCGAATGCCACCGATAATGATTTTATCGCCACAGCATTTCATCGCAACACCATGACCAACGATGAAGGCGGGACCGATAACGAAGAGTTCAGAACGGCAGCAGTGCTGGACCGTGTGAACACAACCTGGCAGGCGTTGATGGGAACAACGTTTGGATGTGTACAATGTCATAGCCATCCTTATGATCCATTTAAGCATGATGACTATTACAAGTTCATGGCTTTCTTCAACGACTCGCGTGATGAGGACACGTATGCTGATTATCCTTTATTGCGGGAATACAAAACTGATGACAGTTTAAAAGTGGTACAAGTTGTTAACTGGTTGCGACAAAATACTTCCGATGAAGAGGCGAAGCGTGCATACACTTTTCTAAAAACCTGGCAGCCGGCTTACAATTCTCTGCGATCAGATAGTTTTGTGAACAGTGAACTCAACGATACCAAGTGGCTCATATTCCGCAACCATGCAGTGGCTCGTTTGAAACATGTTGATCTCAACAACAAGTTAGAACTCATCTATCGCTACAACGGCATGATGCAGGGCGGCACGTGGACGATTCATCTCGATTCACCCGATGGTCCGGTGATATCTTCAATTCCAGTTCAGAAAACAAAGAATTGGACAATTGCAGCAGTCCCACTGTTACCATCGTCCCACTACCATGATTTGTTTTTTACTTACAGCAATTCCAACTTAAAAAAGCCTGAAGACAGCGGCGTGATGTTCGACTGGTTTTATTTTACACATCCGCTGGAAGGAAAAGATAAAGCCGGTTATAAAGAGATCGAAAAAACATATTGGAGCTTATTAAGAAACGATTCTGTTCCTACAACGCCGGTGATGATGGACAATCCTTCCGACATGCATCGTGTTTCGAATGTGTTTGAAAAAGGCAATTGGCTGGTGAAAGGAGCGGTTGTTCAGGCCGATGTCCCGCATACGCTTAATCCTTTTCCTCAACATGCTCCACATAACCGTTTCGGTTTGGCGATGTGGCTGACGGATAAACAAAATCCATTGACATCGAGAACCATTGTAAATCGTTTGTGGGAACAAATGTTTGGAACCGGTTTGGTGGAAACGCTGGAAGACCTCGGCACACAGGGTGCAGAGCCAACGAATAAAGACCTGCTCGATTATCTTTCATGGCAGCTGATGAATGATTACAACTGGAGTTTAAAGTCATTGCTGAAAGAGATGGTGATGTCGGCCACATACAGGGAAGATTCGAAGATCACGAAAGAAGCTTTGGAAAAAGATCCATACAATAAATTATATGCAAGAAGTTCAAGGGTGAGATTGACTGCAGAGGCAGTTCGCGACCAGGCTTTGTGCATCAGTGGTTTGATGTGTGATAAAATGTATGGTCCAAGTGTAATGCCCTGGCAGCCTTCGGGCATTTGGCAATCGCCATGGAACAGCCAGGATTGGGTGGTAAGCAAAGGCGATGACCAATATCGCCGCGCAGTGTACACGTACTGGAAACGCACTGCTGCATATCCGTCCACGCTCATGTTCGATGGTGTCGACCGCGAAGTATGCACTGCCCGCCGTATACGCACCAACACGCCGTTGCAGGCATTGGTAACATTAAACGATTCGGCGTACATAGATGCAGCGCGCCATTTTGCATATCGCATGCAAAGTGAATCACCGCATGCAAACATTGGCCAAACGATAGCTAAAGGTTATGAGATGATGATGTATAAACCAATCGAGAAGCCAAAACTTAACGCGCTCGAAAAATTGTACAACGAGGCCTATGCTCAATATAAAAATGATGCAAAAAAAACCTGCGAGATGATCGGTGAGATGAGTGCAGACCACACCAATCCCGAAACTGCTGCACTCGCTGTTGTTGCCAATGCGATGTTGAATTTGGATGAGGTGGTGACGAGAAATTGAGGAAAAGCCCCCGGCCCCTAAAGGGGAGTTACTGAAGATGTTCACGTCATTGCGAGGAGCACTCGTAGCCGTGCGCCTAGCTGCGACGTGGCAATCTCATAATGAAACAAACCAACAATGCGACGGTCGTTCCCGCGAAAGCCATTATGAAAACGAATCACAAAACCGCAACGTCATTCCCGACCTGATCGGGAAATGCGAAGCATTCATCGAGACAATTGGAAATAATTATGCGCGAGATAATCTCAATACTGTGAAAGAAAAATCTATGCACTCACGAAAGTGATCATGAAAACAACGCACCAAATCGGAACGTCATTCCCGACCTGATTGGGAATCTCATTACTATGGAAGAAAAATCTATTCGCGCACGAAAGTCGTCACGAAAACGAAACACAAAACCGCAACGTCATTCCCGACCCGGCGTTGGGATTCCTCGTTAGGAGGGTTCTGTTACAGTAGTTATGATGATCACTCGGAATGACAGGGCACCTCTCTTTGCGTCTTGCCAACTTTACTACTTCGGATTTCAAACTTCAGATGTCCAGCATCGTCTCCTGAAAGCGAAAATGCGCAAAAAAATGGTCGGCAGAAATGCGCATCGTCTTCTGCGAGAGACGATGCTTGACAACTGAAGTCATTATGAAAACGAATCACCAAATCGAAACGTCATTCCCGTCTTGATCGGGAATCCCCTGATTATGGAAACGTACGGTTCCGCATGTGTCCCTTTGCCTACTCTCAGCGTTCTTTGCGTTACTTGTATCGCAAAGTGCGGGAAGCAGACGCGAAGAATCGGAAAGAATTCCGCATGTCCAGCATCGTCTTCTAAAAGGGACGATGCGATATAAAAATGGTCCGCGTCAATTGCTTGACAAAAAAAATCAATCTCAATCTTCCTTCTTCCGGGCTGTACGGACTTTAGTGGGCGTTGCGGATTCCTCGTTAGGAGAGTTCTGTTCCCGTAGTTATGATGATCACTCGGAATGACAGGGCACCTTCTTTGATATGAGAGGTCATAGGAATTTATCCGCTCTACAAACCTTATCAACCTTAGTAGAATTGGTTACGCCATAGGCTATCAACCTTATAAACCTTATTTCAGGAAAATCGAATACAACAGCCTGTACACGCATTTTACATTTACACTTTACATCGCCAACCAAAAAGTTCAAAACGTAAGGTGAATAAGGTTGCAAAAAAATATGCGGTCGTTCTACTAAGGTGATAAGGTGGTTCAGTCCATTGAAAAATCCCCTTCCCTCTTCCGGGCTGTACTGACTTCAGTCGGCGTTGCGGATTCCTCGTTAGGAGAGTTCTGTTCCCGTAGTTATTATGATCACTCGAAATGACAGGGCGCCTTCTTTGCGTCTTCCCAACTTTACTACTTTCGGATTTCAAACTTCAGATGTTCAGCATCGTCTCCTGAAAGGCACGACGCTCCATAAAAAATGCTCCGCGTCAATTGCTTGACAAAAAATCAATCTCAATCTTCCGTCTTCCGCGCTGTACTGACTTCAATCGGCGTTGCGGATTCCTCGTTAGGAGAGTTCTGTCCCTGTAGTTATGATGATCACTCGGAATGACAGGGCGCCTTCTTCCCGTCTTCCCAACTTTGCTGACTTTCCCGACTTTACTGACTTTGCCGACTTTCCGACTTTCACTTCACTGATTGATCTTCCTGAACGGCGGCCTCGTTGGTTCTGTTTGCGGATTTTGTTTCAGTTGATCCAACGCTACCTGTATTGCTTTATCCAATTGCGGGTCGCGACCTGCAATAACATCGGCGGGTGTTTGCTCTACTTCGATATCGGGAGATACGCCTACATTCTCTACGATAAAACCATCTTTCGTCCAGATACCTAAATTGGGTGAAGTGACACTCCCGCCGTCAATAAACTCCGGATAACCGAGTATGCCGACAAGGCCGCCCCACGTGCGTGTGCCCACGATCTTGCCTACTTTAAACTTGCGGAACATCCATGGCAGCATATCACCACCCGAACCTGCAGACTCATTTACGAGCATCACTTTCGGACCTTGTATCGATGCACTCGGCGTTTTAAGATCATTACCGTACCGCATATGCCAATAAGCCTGGAAAGGATTCTGCAAAAGGTTTATATAGTAATCAGCCAGCGCGCCACCGCCATTGAAACGCTCATCGACAATAATGGCTTTGCGGTTTGCCTGCGGGTAAAAATATCTTTTGAAATAATTATAGCCAAGCGTTGCCGTGTTAGGCACATATACATACGCCACCTGGCCGTTTGTCGCTTCGGTAACTTTCTTTAGATTACCCTCAACCCAATCGCGGTTGCGCAAGTCATATTCATTTTCCACCGGAACTACTTTCACGACGCGTGAATTTGCACTGTCTGGATTTGGACCCACTGTCAGCTCTGTAATCTTGCCGGCGGTATTTTCAAAATACTGGTAGAATTCATCGGTTGCCTTTACATCTTTTTCGTTCACCGCGATTATATATTCACCCACGTGTACGTTTACGCCGGGTTCGGTTAATGGCGAGCGAAGCTTAGGGTTCCAGTTTAAGCCGCCATATATTTTTTTGATCCTGTACCGGTTGTTTTCAATGGAGTAATCAGCGCCTAACAAACCACCTTTAATATCTTTTGGCTGATTCATAAAATCGCCCTGGTTTGTAATGTATGAATGCCCTATTGATAACTCACTTAACATCCATTGCAAAACACGGTTGAGATCACTCCGGCAGCTTATGTCAGGAAGAAAAGCTTCATATTTTGTTTTCATTGCGGGCCAGTCAAGTCCATGCATGCCCGGATCATAGAAATAATCACGGTTTACACGCCATGCTTCGTCAAGAATATCCTTCCATTCAGCAGGTGGATCAATTTTTACTTCTATGGCATTTATGTTCAACATGCCCTTTCCACCGTCCGGTTTTTCGCCGGCATTGGTAATGCCCAGTGAATTGCCCTTGAAGTACAACATCTTTTTTCCGTCAGCAGAAATAGTAAAGCCGTCCATGGGCATTACTTCCTCGTCTTTTCTTGTTTTTAAACTGAACTTATGCAGTGTGCCTGAATAATCGTTGCCATATTTAATATAAAATACCAGGTCATCACCTGCGCCAAGATTCCCATAATTGGCTGCTTCAACAGGTATATCAATAATGCGGTCCTGTATGCCATCCCAATCAACAACAAGTCTTTTATTTGTGCTGTCGGGTTTTTCAGCTTCCGGTTTCTTGCCGTGTTTTGCTTTTGCCAGGGAATCGGCCGTTCTCCCTTCATCTTCCTTTATTTGTTCTTCATCACTTTCTTTTGCCAGCGGCGATACCGTTTCTTTCTGGAGTGTAACGAGCCAGATAGAATTATTCAATTTAAAATCTGCATTCGACTGGTCGAACCAGTTGATCACAGGTCCCGCATCGGTGGAAGCAAAAAAGTACAGATATTTTCCTGTGGGGGAAAACTTAGGTTCCGACACATCGCTTAAACCGTCNGTAAGCACATGTGATTTCTGTTCTTCCACATTGTACAGGTAAACACGCTTGAATTGTGTTGAGGTGACTTTGGTGTAAGCGATCCATCTTGAATCAAAAGACCAGTCATTTAATATTTCCCTGAATGGACCGGGCGTATAAAATTCATCGGTGTCGATTTTTTTTATGTTACCGGAGGCCACATCGAGCACATATAAGTTGCGCCCGTTATCACAGTACGCGATCTTTTTACTATCCGGCGACCAGCGGGGTTGCGTATAAAAACCATTGCCCGTAACTTTTATCATTCTCGGTGCGGCCTTCCCATCCTGTGGCAAAATGTATAGCTGGTATTCACCCGTGGCATCCGAAAAATAAGCGATCCATTTTGCATCCGGTGACCATGCCGGTGTTTTTTCATGCACGCCGGTTGTATTGGTCAGGTTGCGATAGTCTCCTTTTTCATAGGGCACCGTAATAATTTCACCCCTGTAATCAAGCACTGCCCTGGCGCCTGTTGGAGATATATCTGCACTCCGTAAATATTTATCACCTGATACAAAACGTGGTCTTAATTCAAGAAGATCGGCTGCAATGCCAACGGTTAATTTTTTTTCTGTGTTTGTTGATGGATCATACACATGCAGGTAGCCCGCCTGTTCAAAAATTATTTTTCCATTGCCGCCTGAAGCATACAGTACACCAAAATCTTTAAACTGTGTAAGCTGTTTTGTTTCCTTCGATGCGACACCATAGGAAAACAAATTGAATTCACCATTCCTGTCGCTTCTGAAATAAATGGTGTTGCCGATCCATGCAGGCTGCACATCGTTACAGCCGCCTTCCGGTTGCGGTAATTTAGTGACGGCCCTACTGGCAAATGAGAACTGCCAGATATTTGAAATCGAGCCACCGCGGTAATGTTTCCACTGCCTGAACTGGTCGCTTGTGGGATTATAGGCGAGCGATTTGCCATCCGGCGAATAAGTGGCCCAGTATGCGTTCGGAATTTCAAGTTGTGTGGCGGGTCCGCCCGTAACCGGCACGGTAAACAATTGAGAGTAGCGGGTAGTAAACATATTTCTCTGCGACAGAAACAGCACCGATTTACCATCGGGAGTAAAGCCACGCACCAGGTCGCCCGCAGGATGCCAGGTAAGTCTTTTCGGCACGCCGCCATCCACAGGAATAATATATACATCTGTATTGCCGTCGTACTGGCCATTAAATGCTATCCATTTACCATCCGGAGAAAATACCGGGTTTGTTTCAATGCCTTCGTTTACGGTGAGGCGGCGCGGCTGCGAGCCATCGGTATTTGCCAACCAAAGATCTTCTGCATAAATAAAAGCAATATGATCGGCGCTAATGGCAGGCTGCGTCATCATGCGGGTATCTACGGGATTTGGATTTCCGGCAACAGCGTTTAATGAAAAAAACAAAATGAAGGAAGCCGTAAGAGATGTAATAAATTTCATCGTTGTAGTTAATTTAAAATTTCTGGGGGTTGAAAATAAGAAAGATGATTGTAACGCGGGGCATTCGGCTGCGGAAATATGTGCGAGGGGTTGGAACATGGATTTGGGTGGATTGTTTTAATTGAGGATTCTGAAGCGAATCAAAAACGCTTACGTCATTTCGACGATAGGAGAAATCTCACTATTAATTATTTGACGCTATGAACTGTTGCACAACTATCAACTGCAGTTCCCGCTTTACGCTGCAAGTCCTCGCCACAAAAGCTTTACTCAGATGCCTCAACTGTGGGCTTTACGCTTCAATCGGGCAGCCTTTGAGCGATTTGATTTAAGTCAAATGAAGAATTTCCAAAACTTACTTAGTTTTTCTAAATTGTGCTAACCATACCAAAATTAAGATATGATGAATACGTTGTCCGAAACTCTTATAAAGCTGTTGCAAAAGTTAATTGGATTTTTACAGCAGAGAATTCAAAATAGTACTCAGCAAAGTGCTCAAGATAAAACCGCGCATCATAAAAAATCTATAAATACACTGGCTCCAAAAGTTCTAACGGAACAAAAAGAGTTAGAAAGATTAAAGCCATATTTGGACGATCTAAAAAGTGCCATTGATACGTCCGGTATAAACAATATCGCAGTAACAGGTACTTATGGAAGTGGCAAAAGCACGCTGCTTAGAACGTTTCAAAATCAATATCCACAATATGAATATCTCAATATATCTCTGGCATCATTTAAAGATAACAAAGATGATAAGAGTGATGATCAGGTATTCGAGCGGAAGCTAGAGATAAGTATAATCCGAAGAGACGGTGCTAAAGATTTTAAACAGGCCGGATGTAAGCCCTAATTTGAAAGCGAAGGTGTTAAACAGTCAAAATGTTATTATACAGTCAATCGATCAGATTGAGAATCTCGATGTCAAGCAAATTGTCTTTTCTAGCAATCATATTTTACAAAATTGGAACAACGTATTTCTTTACTATGATGCTGTTGAAGATGAAGAATTTGACGATGTTTTGATTGATTTTTTTAATAATCCTCTAAACTATGAAGTTTTGTGCGAAACTGATCTTCAATCAGACAATAGTAGAGATACTGATTTTATAAAGATGATATCGGGAAAACTTTTGAAATGTAAAAGGTTGGATTTGGAAGCATATAAGCATCTTTTGGATAGCTTGCCTTATACTTATTCAAAGATTGACTATGACCAGTTAAATGATGAAATGCTTGGTGCTTTATTAGATAAAAAAGTTTTGAGTCTTTCTGCTGATAACTTTAAAGGATTAAAAAACAAAGGAATTAATTTTTCGACACGTTTAATCGAGATTCATCAAACTAAATTTGTTGAAACCTTTACGGAGTTGCCTCTAGAGGAAAAGGATTGGATAAATATTTTAAAATCGTCATTAATTACTGTTCAAAATAAACTGGCTGTCATTGAAAAAATAGATGATAGTATTATAATCAATAGCGCCTCTATAGCTAATCTCGTTGGTAGTATCTGGACAGTGGACAGCCGTGTTTTATTTCGTTATGAGGTATTAGAGACAATATTTAAGTCAAATACTTCCGTAGAAAAAAGAATTGCACTTTTAAACGTTCATTTTCCAAATTTAGATAACGCTCAAATTCAAGCATTAACGGAAAAGTTAGGAGAGGATTATACAAAACTCTTTATGAAACAACATAAACCTGTTTTTTCTTACAAAGCATTTAATATAGACTTATTCAACCAACTTCAAGAAAGAGGTTTGATTATAAGATATGAAGTGGAGGACAAGGGGCATTCAATAAGAGTTTTTGCAAAATATCAATAAGGAGAAATTTTCCTCCGCAAAGTAGCATTGCAACAGACTGCTGCGCAAAAGCCAACTGGTCATTCGTTATTCAAATATTCACGGTGTCTCGGTTGCTTGCCGATTTATATAATATTCAGCTCTCCGTAGTATGTTCTTCGCTCTCCGTAGGCCTGCGGCTACGGAGTTAAATGAGAAGTCCAGATTGCATCTGGCGTTAAGAGCACAAACATTATATCGCGAAAATCATCCGTAGTTACAACAACGGGGAGCATCTAAAGAACGAACCTCCGAGAGACGATGCTTGACAACGAAACATCTTATAAGTAAGATACCCATCATCCCTTTGCCTTAGCCTTATATTTTCCATACCATTTGCAAGGAAAATGGGACGATGCGCTATAAACGAATTGGTGTGTTACAAATAAGGCATCGTCCTATACGGGAGCCCTATACGGGAGACGATGCTTGACAAATGAACTGAATGAAGCGTGCACGAAAACCTGGCAGCATAACTTTCTCCAAATTGTTCGTAACATATTTATAAATGCAGCCTCATCTTCATCAGCTCTTTTTGTGAAGATCAACTATAGTTTATCATATTCTTTTGCTGGCGAATTCTGGTTATGAAATTTTTTGATTGTGTACGAACGAAGGTAAGTTGCAAACTTCCCATGTAATTTAATAATTGCTAAATTTGGAAGAACCAAATCCGGTAATATGAGATCTGCGTGCATACCGGTTCTTATTTTAGCTGCTGCAGTTTTTGGATCAGGCTGTAAAAAAGAAGGTCTTGTTGACCAGGTTGCCCCACTTGATTCAATCGCCCAATCGAATTGGGAATATTTAGGAAGTCCATTGGGGGATTCAGAAATAAATACCATTACCATTCATCCGGAGGACGATAATTTATGGTTTGTTACTTCCTGGAAAGGTATTTATGTGACACGAAACGGTGGACATAGCTGGAAAAACTATTTGAATGGATACTCGCCCGCCTTATCGATCGACCCAAATGATCCATCGAGGGCATTTGCCGGATCCGGCCAGAATATCTACCTGTCACAGGACTACGGCCAAAGCTGGACTCGCATGTTTACATTTCCTAAGGCAATTGAGTCTATCCTGGTAAGTGAGGCGGATAGTTCAGTTTATGTGGGCATCAGGTGGGAGAATAGTGAAACGGCAAATGGAATATATAAATCCACTGATGGTGGAAGTACATGGCAATATTATTCATACAATGTGACTGCAAAAGGCCTCATACCCTGGGACATTGAAGAAGATCCGGTAAACAAAAAGATCTACGTTGCAACAGAAATTTATGATCATCCCCAGCCTTATCACCCCCCATTCCTCAGATCTTCGGATGGGGGAGTGACATGGGAAGATATATCAGGTGCTTTACCGTGGCATGCAATCAGGGTACAGGTACAGCCACAAACACACAACCTGTATGCCTTATTAGAAGGACCGGGATTATATTACTCAAAAAATTTTGGAGATACCTGGCAATCCCTGCCGGTTCCTTTTTGGCTTACTTTTATAATTGACAAAAATAACCCGCAAAGATTTTTTGGGGGAAACCATGTATATGCGCAAAGTACAGGGGGCGTATACCAGTCTGATAATGCAGGCGTGAATTTTAAATCAATAGGATTAGAGGGCCACATTGCTGGCAGCCTTTGCCTCAATCACAACAGCACTTCGTTATATCTTGCATCTTACAACAGTGGAATTTTCCGGACTAAAATAAAATAATTGCCGGAAATTTCGGACGTCCCGCATCGTCTGCTGAAAAGACGATGCACTATAAAAAACTCACACAATTAAAAATCGTATAAGGCTAATGGTGCATCGCCCTCACGAGAGCCACCACAAGAGACGAAGCTTGACACGAAACATCCTACAAGTAAGATACGCACCACGCATTCCTCTCAGCTTTGTATTCTCCATACCACCTACTCGGAAAATAGAGATGATAATTAGCAGAACCACACGTAATAAGCCCGGGCTAAACTTGGTTTATACGCGGCCGGCCAATTTTTAGGACCTTCAAAAGAAAGATCAACACCCTTACAGAACGAGATGTACGTCCATACCCAAGCCGAGAAACTTATAACAGCGAGATGAATGATGAAGAAGAAAAAAGGAACTCGTCCGTAGGTAACAAAAATTTCTTTAACACCAATTGAAATCTTGTTTAGCAGCACCAATAATATGCATGCCATTCCAAGTGTCACACCCAGGAATAAAAGTGACTGTGGAGATTTTGATACCTTAAGAAATGAAAGGAAGGTGTAAATACCGCACGTTGCTGGATGCTCCATGGAGAAGGGTCGCCGGAAATGTTTAAAAACCGAAGCACAACAAAAATTATAAGCGCTAAGGCACCGGATCTTAATAACAGCTTATCTCTCGTTTGCTGCGGATAGCTAAACCATGGACCTATAGCATAACCCAAAAGCATCACACCAACCCAGGGAACAATTGTATAAGCAACCAGCACCGGTGGATGACTTATGAAGAAAGGCATGTTATGTAAAAAGGCAGGGGAGCATATTACTAGCCGACACAGTTTTTCCTTTCACTGCTGTCCGGGTCTCGGTAAAACGGCCTATGCGCTAAACATTTAGCATCAGCCATAAGTCGACCTATGTGGCAGATTGTAGTACATTTAAGTAACTTAATATTTCACTTTAAAAAAAGGAGGCATCATGCACGCAGTTATTCGTCACTATCATTTTAAAGTAGAAGACGGCGACAAAATTGACAAATTAGTTGAGGAACATTTCGTACCCCTTCTAAAAAAAGCAAAAGGATTCGTGCGCTATTACTGGCTTAACACCGGCGCGGGCGAAGGCGCATCGTTAAGTGTGTTCGAGGACAAAGCAGGAGCAGATGAATCTATACACATTGCGGCCGACTTTGTGAAGGCAGAGTTATCTGAGCTTATGATTCAGAAGCCGGAAGTGATTGAAGGAGAGGTAAAGGCGCACGATTGAAGATGTCGTCGATGTCTCTGCAGGGTCTTCATTGCATAGCCTGTGCGCAGCATGAGGATGCAAAAAGTATAGACAACAAAAATTCTTTTTACAAAAGCTCAACTATATCCATTTAAATCCTGCTCGCGGAAACTATAGATTGGTAACTGATTGGAGAGAGTATGAACATAGCAACGCAGGCTTTTATGAATTGCAGCAATTAAAACATTTTACGCCTGTACATTATATGGAATTGGAATAAGCAACCGCAGAGGCTGTACCGCTCTGCGGCAGTCTCGTGGCCTTGCACGAAGCCTTGACAAAGACAGTGTGCAATTATTGGAGCTTCTATGTCGCGATGCGTGGAATGTCCTGATAATCGTGTGGGGCCTTAGTTTGAACTACAACAGCGTTGGCTGGATAAAATTTGCCATTCACCTGGACACAAAATGTTGCTCCTGGCTGAATGTTCACGAAATAGTAAAATCCGTCTTGGCCAGTGATAGCGTATGACCAATTTACCCATTGCCCACGGTCCCATATCAACAGGTCTACCCTCACGCTGGCTGCGGGCTCACTACCGCTCGCGGAATTGTGTAATATTTGTCCTCTTAAGTCGGTGGCATTTGTATGGTAAAAAATACCGGCCACCATTATTGATAGAATGAATAACTTTTTCATACAAAATTAATTTGTTGGTTGTACTGGTGGCGGCGTTGTGCTGCCAACGTTTTTGATCTTAGGGTCCGGACCGTACCCTGTGCTCGAATTCTTAGTAAATCTTGCGTTCAAAACGATCAACTTCTTGTCATTACCGTTCATGAGACTATCCGAGATAGGCAACTGCTGCGTTCCATATTCTCCCGGGAAACTGATAGAACAATTCGTTTTACGTGAACTGAGCATTTCATCATCGTAATAAAAAGATAACAATCTCGCGTCGTCATGCCCGAACGTAATCATCAATAAAAGCACAATGTCTTTGATCGGGCATCTTGCAATTTACGAGAGTCGAATGTGCGATCACGAGTCATCATTAGTCACACCAGAATGTCATTCAAACAGCAGGTTTTCCTCCTGCGCGGCACGTCGAAGAGCTTGATTAATTTCTTTTAGGGAATCGGGGTTTCTTCACCAAAGCGCAATGAAATCTAATGCACCAAAAAAGATTCTTCCTTTTAAAAGCTTAGACTGTTATCCTCAAGCTCGCATTCCACGACTAAGAATTGGAAGAATTAAGTATTAAAACCTGCTTAATTCACAGAAGCACTTCTTAATTCTCCTTGGCTATGACGGTGAGTTAAGCAACCTAAAACTATTTTTTTATGGTCATCGATAATTTACTTCCGCTCTACAAGATTTTATGCATTACGATAATCTTATTGGTTCCTGTTTTACCCGCCTGGCTTTTGTATAGAATAGCACCGACAGATAAATTTCTGGCAAATGGCAATTTTAATGGCTTTAAAATAAATGCCACGGGCGCCATTGCAATATTTATTGTTTTGTTTGCAGCGATCTATTCTAACATAAATGACATCGCTAAATCAATTGATAAGATTGCATGTAATGATGACAAAATAAAAGAACTAACTGCTTCACTTGATTCGTTGCGAAGAACTAAGCCATGGCTCCTCAAACTTCAAATTCAGTTAACTGATGCTGACGGAAAAGATGCGCCTGACAGTATTTACACGAAATATTTAACACCTTCCGCCGTTCAGGCTTCACCGATGCCTTTAGAGATAAATAGCAGTGCGAGATTGTTATCTTTTTATTACGATGATGAAATGCTCAGTTCACGTAAAACGAATTGTTCTATCAGTTTCCCGGGAGAATATGGAACGCAGCAGTTGCC
>JGI24806J26614_1000148_pt1 | contig 16216 bp, 11 predicted proteins | sample Kansoi200umMDA_FD_26614 | JGI IMG/M metagenome (IMG submission 26614)
ATGAGCAGTCCGGTTGCAGGAGATTTAATCGCATTACGCTGTGTGCTGGTCATGCGCGGAATCAATACACCCTGTGTCGTTGAGGTTACGTCGAGCAGGGATGAGGCATTTGGTGTGAGTGTTCCAATACCTGCCGCGCCTGAAGCAGGGAACGTATTGGTTTGTGCTTGCAAAATCTGGCTGGAGAAAAATCCTGAAGCAATAAACATTGCGAAGATGAACATGTTTTTCATGTGACACAGATTTTAGTGAGGAATAAAAGATTGAAAGTTGAAAATGAAGAGCAGAAAAAGCAGAATGAAGAATTCGAAAAAAGAATTTCCGCTCTCGAAAAATCCGCAATCTCAAATCAACATTCCGAAATGAGTGATGGCTTCGCAAAACTTCAAACTTCAGACTTCAAATCTCAAACGCTATTGGGTCAGAACATTCCCAACCCCTTCAACAACTCGACGCTCATTCCTTTCCGTATTCCAAAAGATTGTTACGATGCTTCGATTATGATCACCAATACTTCAACTAGTGAAGTGATCAGTGTGATTCCGATCTTATGCAGTGAAGATCATGTAAGTATTGATGCAGGAACGCTTGTTAGCGGATCTTACTCGTACACGTTGTATGTGTATGGGAAGATGATTGATACGAAGTTGATGAGCCTACAGAAATAATTGCGGTAACTACTTCTCATGACCTCCAGTAATTTTTCTTCACAGCTGAATTACTCCTTAATTTTAGGTTACGGTTTCCTACCGTGATTTCCTTTAGGATTTTTTTCACCAAAAATCAATTCTATGAAAAACATTTTCTTCCTCACAGTTGTTGTTTCCCAAACTTTGTCAGGAAACCTTTCATCAGCACAAACAAACACATTTCCTTCCTCGGGTAACGTTGGCATTGGCACTTTGTCTCCTGCTACCACGCTTCAAGTGGTTGGCACAACACGACTCGGTAGCAGCACTAATTACACACAAGTTGATGCCAGTGGTAATCTCATTTTTGCAGGCACAGGAGAGTATCGCGTAGGCGGAAATAAATACGCCTTTCGATACAATACCACCAACTATGGATTGTATTTCAATTCGACCGCCGCCGAATATGAATTCAAAGATGGATCATCGGCCAATCTCTTTTACCTAACCGGTAGCGGCAACGCTTACATAAAAACCCGGTTGAGCATTGCCACAACTGCTGCGGGTTCTCCTTTACTTGTGAACGGAATCATTGAAAGTCAATCCGGAGGTTTTAAATTTCCAGATGCTACCGTGCAAACCACAGCTGCAATATCAGGCGCAAATTTTTCTCTTTCCAATCTTTCATCAACTTCTATCAATCAATCGCTATTGCCTAATTCAACTAACACATTTGATCTGGGATCTTCAGCTTTGAACTGGAAAAACATTTATGCTGCCGGCAGTTACTACATCGGCTCAGACAAAGTTCTAGACATAACAGGCACAGAAAATTCTTTCATCGGGATTACAAGAAACACAACCAACACAGGATCATACAATACAGCCACCGGGTATTATTCATTGCATTCCAACACAAGTGGTTCCAACAATACCGCTTTTGGGAATCAAACGCTGCAATACAACAACACCGGTTACAATAATCTTGCAATAGGAGGAAATGCATTGCGAAACAACACTTCGGGGTACAGTAACACCGCTATAGGGATTAGCTCCATGTATTCTAATACTACCGGGTATCAAAATACGGCTGTGGGTGAAGATGCGCTCTATTACAGTGCTATGGGAATCTACAACACCGCCGTCGGAGAATTTGCACTGTATCATAACACAGGAAGTTACAATACAGCGATTGGTAACAGCGCGATGGATGCTAACACCGACGGAAGCTGGAACACAGCGGTGGGAGATGGCGCATTGGGAACTAACACCACCGGCAACTATAATACGGCTGTCGGTAACGGTTCTTTAGACGCTAACACTACTGGCAATTATAATAGTGCATTTGGATATTTTTCTCTTTTCCAGAACTCCACCGGTGCCGGCAACACAGCAACCGGGGAGCTGGCTCTCTGGGCAAACACGGTTGGCAATAGTAATGTGGCTAATGGATTGGGCAGTCTGGAAGATAACACCACCGGGAATAATAATAGTGCTTTGGGAGCAGCTTCACTTTTTTCTAACTCGAGCGGCTCAAGCAATACTGCCCTTGGAACTAGCTCACTTGCCATCGGTACCACCGCATCAAGAAACACCGCTGTTGGAGATAGTGCCGGTTACAATATCACCAGCGGTTCCAACAATACATTCATCGGTTATGGTGCGAACTGCGGATCATTGGGAACAGCGTCCAATTCTACTGCAATCGGAAATGGCGCAGTGGTCACTGCGTCCAACATTTTTGTCTTCGGAAATTCTGAAGTAACAGGTTGGGGATTTGGAACCGGACCGGGTGCACGTGCGATCAAAGCGGGAACCACTTCGTCAAATGGAAACGGAGCCTACCTCACAACCGGCGGCGTTTGGACAGACATTTCTGATGCAAACAAAAAAGAAAACATCACCGAGCTCGACAAGAAATCCGTCCTCGACAAAATTCTTCATCTGAAGATTTCAGAATGGAAATACAAGGGAACGGAAGATGAATATCACATTGGCCCTATGGCCGAAGATTTTCATCGGTTGTTTGAAGTGGGTGATGATAGTTCCATTTCTTCAATGGATAAAACGGGAGTTTTGTTTTTGGGAATCCAGGCATTGTCGGGAGAAGACGTAAGAAATAAGACTGAAGACTTAAGACAAGATTCGGTGCTTGAAGTTTTGAAGAAAGAAAATCAGGAATTAAAATCTGAAGTCATTAAACTTAAATCATCAATGGTAAACGGTAAATCGTCAATGACGGACGGCTTTATCAAATCCGAAATCCAAAATCAGAAACCCGAAATCCTCTTAGGTCAAAACATCCCCAACCCATTTGACAACTCTACACTCATTCCTTTCCGTATTCCTAAAAATTGTAACGATGCTTCGATCATGATCACCAATACAGCAACGAGTGAGGTGATCAGCGTGATTCCGATTTCGTGCAATGAAGATCACATCAGCGTTGATGCCGGTACACTTGCCAGTGGCACGTACTCGTACACGTTGTATGTGGATGGGAAGATGATTGACACAAAGAACATGGTGCTCACCAAATAAGAAGTAAGCTCAAAGCCAGAAGCTAAAAGCGCCCCGATTTTTATCGGGACGCCTTTTTATTAAAGGAGAATTTTCCCTGCTATTGTGTAACTATATTTGACCACGAAAAGAGTTTCATGAAACTACTCGAAGGAAAAACTGCTCTTATCACCGGCGCATCGCGCGGCATCGGTGAGGCCATCGCAAACAAATTCGCACAGGAAGGTGCCAACATTGCGTTCACGTATTTGTCATCGAAAGAAAAAGCGCTGGCACTCGAAAATCATTTGCATACCCACGGCGTGAAAGCCATCGGCTACAAATCCGATGCAGCCTCGTATGCTGAAGCGGAACATCTGGTGGGAAATGTGCTCATGGAATTTCAAACGATTGACATCGTGGTGAACAATGCCGGCATCACACGCGACAATCTTATTCTTCGCATGAGTGAGCAGCAATGGGATGAGATCATGCACACGAATCTGAAATCAGTCTTTAACATCTGCAAACAGGTGGTGAAACCCATGATGAAACAACGTGGCGGTTCCATCATCAACATGAGTTCAATCGTTGGTATGACCGGCAATGCAGGACAAACAAATTATTCTGCATCGAAGGCGGGGATGATTGGATTCACCAAATCATTGGCAAAAGAATTAGGATCAAGAAATATTCGCTGCAACGCCGTTGCTCCTGGCTTCATCCAAACTGAAATGACACATGGACTTAGCGAAGAACTGAAACAGCAGTTTATTAAAAACATTCCTCTCGGACGTTATGGCTCAGCAGAGGAAGTGGCAAAAGTTTGCGTCTTCCTTGCTTCTGATCTTTCAAGTTATGTGAATGGACAAGTGATTTCGGTTTGCGGAGGACTCAATACTTAAAGAGGTTATTCGTTAACAATCCGTGCAACTTTCTCTTCAATACCCGGTCTGGTATTTTCTCCTTTGCATCCTGCTTGGAGCAGGTGCATCATTCGCACTATATTATCGCGACAAGCACTTTAAAGAATTAGGTGAATCATTTCGAAAATGGATCTGGTTGATGGGTATCATTCGTTTTTTATCCATTTCTTTTCTCGCTTTTCTTCTTTTATCACCGCTCATCAGAACGTTTACGAACAGAATAGAAAAACCAATTGTGGTTTTGTTGCAGGACAATTCACAATCGGTGAAGATTAAGAAGAAAGAGGATTCACTAGCATACGTCAATGAATTGAATTCGCTCGTAAAGCGGCTTTCTGGCAAGTATGATGTGAAAACTTATTCATTCGGTTCTCAATTGAACGAAGGGTTGAAATATTCCTTCACTGATAAAACTACCAACATTGCATCAGCACTTGATCAGGTATCAAATATTTATACCAATCAAAATCTCGGTGCCGTGATTGTCGCCAGCGATGGAATTTACAATGAAGGCAGCAACCCTGTTTATACGAGTGAAGAACTACATGCGCCGGTTTACACCATCGGTTTAGGAGATACTACGGCAAAGCGGGACTTAGTTCTCGCCAATGTTTACTACAACCGGACTGTTTTTCTCGGTGATTATTTTCCAATCAAAGCGGAATGGTCAGCAGAATTCTGTCCGAATGAAAAATCAACGATGACGATTAGTGAAGTTAAGGCTGGAAATGATCAACAAGTCGATGCGAAGGCGATTTCGATTGAAGGAAATGAAGACCGTGGCAGCGTTGACTTCCTTGTAAAGGCAACCGATGCAGGATTGAAGCATTACCGCATCACTCTTTCATCGCTCGACAATGAAGCTTCAGCGGTGAATAATGTGAAAGATGTTTTCATCGAAGTTCAGGAGAAGCGTGAGAAGGTTCTGATTCTTGCCAATGCGCCGCACCCGGATGTTGCAGCGCTGAAACAATCCATCGAAGAAGCCAGAAACTACAAGGTCGACGTTAACATCGGAACCGATTTTTCAGGAACTCTTGGAGACTATTCCTTGATTGTGTTCGATCAACTCCCTTCTGCCGGAAATACGGTGCAATCCCTTCTTCAATCCATCCATTCTCAAAAGAAGTCAGTGCTGTTTATATTGGGGGCACAGTCGACCATTAGCATGTTCAATGGCGCACAATCCATGCTTGCCATCAACGGAAACAACGGTTCAACCACAGATGCACTGCCTGTTTATAATTCCGACTTTACATTATTTACACTTCCGGACATAGTCAAACAAAATCTCAATGCATTTCCACCCGTAGCATCTCCCTTTGGAGAGTACAAGCCTTCACAGTCCTCAGTAGCGCTCTTCTATCAAAAAATTGGAAACGTCACGACTCAATATCCGCTCATTCTTTTTCAGCAGGATCTTGATGGACGATCATGCATTATTGCCGGTGAAGGAATGTGGCGCTGGCGTATGTGGGATTATGAGCAACACAAGAATCAGGATGCATTCAATGCATTGGTCTCCGCCATCGTTCAATTCCTGGCGGTAAAACCAGATGAAAGGCAGTTCCGGGTACGGCTGGAAAAAGAAATGCAGAGTGGAGGCAACAGAATTTTTTCTGAAAATGAATCCGTGATTTTTGATGCAGAACTTTTGAATGAATCAAATGAGTTGATCAATGATCCTGACGTTACGCTTATGATTAAGGATGAAAACGGAAAAGAATTTCCTTTCATCTTCAGCAAATCGGGGAGTGCTTATACGGTAAACACCGGTTATTTTCCCCAGGGCAATTATGCATGGTCCGCAAAAACGCAATACAATAACAAGGATCTTACCTCCGCCGGAACATTTTCAGTAACGCCAACGCAATTGGAATTTGTGAATACGAGAGCTGATCATCATTTGCTTTATTCTCTCAGTGAAAAAACCGGGGGGAAGCTTTTTTATCCTTCGCAAATGAATGAATTGGATAAAGCTATTGAAGCGAAAGAAGAGATCAAACCTGTTTTGTACTCCACTACGCGCACCGAACCCTTGATTAATCTTCGCTGGTTGCTCATCCCACTGATCATTCTACTCGCACTCGAATGGGGGATAAGAAAGTTTAACGGGGGCTATTGATAAGTCACACTGATTAAATTCACCTCACGAGGAATGTAAGTTGCTGAGCAACAAACTTTATATTTCTTTCTCAATCATTTATTTATTTTCAGCCCCACAGCCAACTCCTGAGAAACTATGATAAAGCTATTTCAACCCTTCGGCGTACTAATGCTATGCCTGTTAAGTATTCATCAACTTTCATTTGCCCAAAAACAAATACCTCTCATCACAAATTCCGGTGAGATCATCACCAAGGCAATTCAATTGCAGGATGATGAAAAATATCCGGAAGCAATTTCCCAGCTGCGCGCGATTCCTGAAAATGACACGAACTACTATTATGCCGTGGCAGAGTTGGCTAATTCTTTCTACGGGAATAAGCAATATGATTCGGCCATTGTGCTTTGCAAAAGCATGCTCACAGAAGAATCGGGTGACGAAGCATCCTTCTACATTGTGTTGGGAAATTCACTCGATGCCCAGGAAAAATCCAGTGAAGCAGTCGATGTGCTAAAGGAAGCCGTTCAGAAATTCCCTACGAGTCATTTGTTGGTATACAATCTTGGAGTTGCCTATCGTACGGAGAAAAAATATCCGGAGGCGCTTGCTTGTTTTCAAAAATCTTCAGCTCTCAATCCTTATCATCCGGGTAGTCATCTCATGCTTGGGATTACCTATTTGCAAGCCGATCAATTAGTGCCGGCTATGTTTGGCCTCACGACTTTTTTACTCATGAATCCAACATCACCTAAAGCCGGTGATGTGATCGGATTTCTTCAGAAAGTGGCGCAGATAGAATACAAAAATGATTCGGATGCATTTTCATTATCACTTTCACCCAACGAAGATGATTTTTCTGACATAGAGACCATTCTAAAATCGAAAATTGCCCTCAGTCCAAAGTATAAATCGCAGTCAAAACTCAATTATGATCTGGTAAAACAATTCCAGGTGCTGTGTGAAAAGCTTGAGCCATCAGCGAACGCAAAGGGATTTTGTAACCAGAATTATGTTCCTTTTTATAGTGATCTTTATAAGAAAGGTTATTACGAGGCACTGAGTTATTACATTCTTTCTTCCATTGACAATCCCACCATTCAATCATGGCTGAAGAAGAATGATAAAAAGGTGAAAGAACTGATAAACTTCACAGCCACCCGTATGCGTGACATCAGTGCCACAAATGCAGTAACGGTCGAGGGCAAACCCTACAACCTGATGCATTGGATCAGCGAAAGCAGGGTAGCGGCATTAGGAAATCTCGCGCAGGATGGCCAAACATATACGGGTCAGTGGTTTTTCTTTGCTGACAATAACAGGGTTTCGAAAACCGGAAAATTTGACAACAACGGAAAAGAAGAAGGGAACTGGAATTTTTACTATCGAACCGGAGAGCTGAATGAAGTTCATTCCTTCAAAGCGGGTCAACTGAATGGCACATGGAAATCTTACTACCGCAACAGCCAACCTGAAACTGAACTTCCGTATACAAGCGGTCAAATAAGCGGCGACGTGAAATCCTATCATCCCACCGGAAAATTGCGTCGTCAAATCACGATCAAAGATGGCAATCGCAATGGACCTTTCACGGCGTTTAATCAGGCGGGAGGAAAGGTAGAAGAAGGCACTTATAAAAACAATGAGCTCGATGGTGAATACAAAACGTATTACCCCAACGGTAACCTTCGTGAAAGCAGCACCTACCTGAATGGAAAACTCAACGGTGATTACAAATCTTTATATCAAAGCGGCGCAAAATATTCTGCGGGGAAATACGTGAACGATCAGCCAGTAGGCACATTCAAGTCCTTCTATGAAAATGGAAAAGTGAAAAAGGAGCAAACGTTTGCATCAGAAGGAAAACTCTCCGGCACCATGAAGGAATACTATGAAAACGGTACACTTGAATCCGAAACAACTTATGACAACAGTGGAAACGAGATCGGAGAAAAAGATTATGATGATGATGGAAAGCTTTGGATGCAGATAAACTATAAGAGTGGCAAAGTGAGTGAGGTAATTTATTACGACAAGAAAGGAAAAGTCCTGGTCAACAATTCACGTACGCGCGGCATGAGTCCGCTCACGGGTTATTATCCAACCGGACAATTACTCGACAAAGGACAATTCAAAAATGATTATCGCGTTGGAAAGTGGACCACCTACTACGAAGACGGCACCACGGAGAAAATTGAGAACTACAACGATGATGGCGATTTCGAGGGTGATTACAAATCGTATTACCCCACCGGCGTACTGAATGAAGAATATTCATACAAGAAAGGAAAAGAAGACGGTTACTATAAGTCCTATTTTCAGAATGGTAAGATCAAGAGCGAAGGTTGGTTTATTGAAGGCGATAAAAGTGGCGTGTGGCAATACTACAATGAATTAGGCATGCTCACAGCGAGGGAGTATTACATCGGCGGCGAAACGGTAGGCAAACAACATTATTACGATAATCTCGGACACATTTACAAAACTGAAGTGCAGGAAGATGGTTTATTGACAAAGGTGATGGATTATGATACATCCGGTAAAGTGATCAACGCCTATGAAATAAAAAATGGAAACGGAGCGTTGAGCAGCGTTTTCTTTAATGGAAAAAAACGTTTCGACCTTACGCTGAAAGATGGATGGCTCGATGGTTCCGCTAAGTTTTATCACGTGAACGGAAAGGTTGCAACAGAAGGAAATTATAAAAATGATGACCGCCAGGGTGCCTGGAAATGGTATGATAATTCAGGCGCTGTCTCTAAGGAAGCAAGCTACGTTGATGGAAGCGCTGAAGGAAAAATCACGAACTATATCAATGGCAAGTTGTATTCGGTGGACTATGAAGTGCACAATAATTCTGACAGCATTTTTTCCTGGTATTTTCCTTCGGGAAAGGTGGAACAGACTTCAGCCTTCAAGGATGATTTGCGGCAAGGCCCCACCACTCTTTTTAGCGAGGAGGGCAGTACTTATATCGTTTTAAATTTTGAAAAGGATAATTTGATCTCCTATACCTACAAAGGCGCAGATGGCAAATTGTTGCCAAACATTGAAATAAAAAATCAGAGTGGAACCCTCACCACTTATTTTCCGGATAAGAAAAAGTGCTATGAAGGCGTTTATAAGAATGGGTGGCGCGAGGGAAAATTCAACCGCTACTTTCCGTCTGGGGCTATACGGGAAGAACGTGTTTACAAAAACAATTTGCTGGAAGGCGTCGTAAAGGAGTACAATGCTTCCGGAAAGGTGATCCGTGAAGAGAACTACTTTTACGGTGACAAGCATGGCTCATGTAAATATTATTCCGATGATGGGAAACTCGTGCGCGAAGAAAATTATCTCCTCGGCGATCCGCATGGCGAATGGAAGTATTATGATAAAAATGGAAAGGTAACGAAGAAGGTACACTACTATCTCGGTGAACAACTTGATTAATTTCTAATGAAAAGAATTATAGTAATTCTTTCGGCCTGTTTTATTGCAGGTCGGATTATAGCACAATCTCCTGCTAATCTGCAGCAGTACCAGCAACGATATAAAGATGCCGATGCCGTCTTCATTAAGAATGACCGCAGCGTAAAAGTTACACTTGATAAAGGCAATCTTTCTATTTACCAGGATGACTTTGAAGATTTGATTCTGCTGGGCAATAACGTGAACAAATATTCTGAATCGACCGTCGGATATTCGGGTTTGATTGACCTCATCGATCTCGATGCAAAAACGCTAGTGCCGGATAAAAACAAATACCGAACGGAACCCGCGAGAAATATCGTAACCGAACAATCATTGTCGGGTAGCATTTTTTACGATGACTACAAGGATAAGCGCATTTATTTCAACGGACTTCAGCCGGGTGCGCGCCGGATTGTGTCTTCACGGCAGGAAGTGAAAATGCCTCAGCTCTTACCGGCGTTCTTTTTTCAATCCTATGCACCCTGTGAAAAATCGACCTTTGAAATTTCTGTTCCCACGAACGTCGATATCGAATACAACCTTTACAATGCTACGAGTGATGAAGTAAAATTTTCTACCGAGCAAAAAAAAGATGAAAAGATTTACCGCTGGGAATACAGCAACGTGAGTGCCCTCACCTACATTGATGATGATGCGCCCGGTGTTCGCTACTTCATGCCACATATTGTGGTTCGGGTGAAAGATTATGATGTCAATGGAAAAAGAGAAAACGTGCTGAGGTCGCCCTCTGATCTTTATCAATGGTATTACGGCTTCATCAAGAACATCAACTTTAATTCAACATCTGTATTGAAGAATGAAGTGGACTCGCTAGCGCACAACAGCAAAACCGATGAAGAGAAGGCTAAGAAAATCTATTACTGGGTGCAGGATCATATTCGCTATGTTGCCTTTGAAGCAGGCATGGAGGGATTTATCCCACGACAGCCTGATTCGGTTTGCGATAAGAAGTACGGTGATTGCAAAGACATGGCCACGATTTTAACTTCCATGTTGCGCATGGCAGGGCTCAATGCGAATCCTACCTGGATTGGCACACGAGATCTTCCGTATACCTATGAGCAACTACCTTCTCCCCTCGTGGACAATCACATGATCACAGCACTTAAACTTAATGATAAGCATTACTTTCTCGACGCCACTTCCAAGTATCTCACATTTGGTTATCCCTCTTCATTCATACAGGGAAAAGAAGCGCTCATTGCGATTGACTCTTCCAATTTCAAAATAGAGAAGGTTCCGGAAATGGATGCCAACAGGAACATGACGGTGGATTCATTTCATCTTTCGATTGATCAGCGGTTATTGAGAGGCGATGCAGTGGAACGACTCACCGGTTATGATCGCCAGAACTTCTCTTACTATCTCGGCAGTCTCGAGTCAGATAATTTCAGGAAAGGAATGGAGGCGCACATGGCTGTTGGAAACAATAAATTCTTTCTCGATACTTTTCAAATCATCAACCGCGATGATCGTGATCAGGATTTGATTGTGAAACATCAATTTCATATTGCGGACTATGTACAACAGGTGGGGGATGAAACGTATGTGAACCTGAATCTTGATCGTCTTTATTACAATGATGTGATCGATACGGCCACCAGGAAATTTGACCGTGAAGAAGAATACAAATCAATAACGAGGCAACACTATGAACTCGATATTCCGAAGGGTTATCAGGTCGAATATCTTCCGCCTTCAAAATCGTTTCATGATGATTTGTTCAGCTTTGATGTCGCCTACAATCAATCCGCTGATAAAGTTTTTCTCGACAAAACCGTCACGACAAATTGCCTTCTTCTGAAAAAAGAAGATTTCCCAAGATGGAATGCCATGATTCACGAATTAAATAAAGCCTACAACGAAGCAATCATCCTAAAAAAGAAAGCATGAAAATTTTCCTTCCGGTTCTTACTTTTATTTGCATTGTACAAATAGCCCGGGCCCAAACGGTCACTTCAAAATACGATTGGGATCCCAAACCAAAGCCTCACACCATTACAGCTGCAGAGGCTGCTAATAAAGAAGCCGGCTTGAAAGATCACCGCATTCTTGAGTATGTGTATGATGACGCAAAGAAGACAGACCTCGTGATGTATTATACCAAGCACACAATTGTGAAAGTGAATTCGGCAGAAGGCATTGAAGAATTCAACCGCATTTACATTCCGGTAAGTGGAGTGATGGAAATTGCAAAAATAAAAGCACGCTCAATTTCCAAAGATGGAAAAGTGGTAACGCTTGGAATGAACGATATTAAGACTGCAGAAAACGATGAAGGCGGAGGGAACTATAAATATTTTGCTATTGAAGGCCTCGAACCCGGCAGTGAAGTGGAGTATCTCTACTCGCTGAAATACGATGCAAACTTTTACGGCAATGAAAAATTACAAGGCGATTATATCAAACATGACGTAGCATTTGATCTTTATGTGCCGGGCAATTTCATTTTTGGAACCAGGTCATACAATGGTTTGCAGGAGATGAAAGAAGATACCACCAATCCTGATGTAAAACATTGGAGCGTGCAGGTGGATCAGATGCCGGCTCTTCGAAAAGAACGCTACGCTGCTTACAGTGCGAACCTTCAGCGAGTGGAATACTCTCTGTTCTACAATACCGCCGTCAGTGATCGGCGAATGCTTGATTTCGGAGCCGGATCCACCGTTTTCTACAAACAATATTTTGATGCCGAGGATAAAGAAGTGAGCGATGTTGCGAAATTCTTAAAGAAGATTAACCCGCAAGGCAATAACGACAGAGAAAAAATAATCTGGGTGGATAATTATCTCAAAGAGAACATTGCCATTCAGTCCATTTCAAGTCCTGACCTGTCAGATATCAGGAAAATCATTGACAAGAAAGCCGCCAGCCGTGTCGGCATTATGCGTTTGTACATTCAGATTGCCGACCAGATGAAACTCAATCCGGAATTGGTTCTCACTACTGACAGAAGCAATGTGCGGTTTGACGGATCATTTCAAACGTGGAATTATTTTGATGAAGTCATTATCTATCTTCCTTCACTCGACATTTATCTCGCCCCTGATAATTTCACTGTGAGGAATGGCTTGCCTCCGCCCGAATGTGAGGACAATGATGGTTATTTCATTAAGAAAATTACTGTGGGGGATCTCACCAGCGGTGTCGGGAAAGTGAAACACATCAATCCTGCCGATTGGAGGTTAAGCCATCAGAACATTACCGCGGATGTAACGCTGGCCGAACCTTTCGACGAAGTGAAAGTGCACGTGAAGCAGGAGTTCGCAGGACATGATGCGGAATTTGTTCAGGCCTACTATGATTTTCTCAATGATGAACAAAAGCAGAAGCTGCTAGATCCGGTTGTAAACCTCATTGGTGCGGATGGAAAAGTCTCCAATCTCAAAGTCACCAATCAGCTCAATGAAAAGGTAGATAGTCATCCCTTCATCATTGAATCTGATATTAGCATTGCTTCTTTGATTGAGAAAGCCGGGAATAATATTCTGTTCAAGATAGGAAATCTCCTTGGCGAGCAGGTAGAGATGTATTCAGAAGAAGCGCGGCAAAATGAAGTGGAAAATGAATATTGTCACGGCTACCATCGCGTCATCACCGTCAACATTCCTCCAGGCTATACATTGAAGAATCCTGAAGCCCTTAACCTGAACGTAGAGGCGAAAGATGGTGATGCTACACCGTTCTATTTTCATGCTTCTTATAAAATTGAAGGAAGCAAAGTGACCGTGGATATCCAGGAAACTTATTCGATCATCCACTATCCACTTTCGAAATATGAAGATTTCCGCAAAGTGATCAATGCTGCTGCTGATTGGAATAAAGTGGTGCTGATTTTTCAGAAAAGTTAAAGAGAAATGACAACTGCAATTTTCAATTGCAGAATTCTACCCGCCGAATACATACATCAATCGAAATGTAAGCACGTTGTGGTACATGCCTCGATTGATGAAGTTGCTGCCGCCGTAATAACCAAACGGAACAATTGAATACGAGAAGCGGACATTCACCATAAAATGTTTACTGAATAAATAGTTGGCGTCAGCCACGGCTCTGAAATCATTTTTCCGGAGGCAGATGTATTGAGGATCCAGAAGACTTACATCCTGCGGCGGACCTGTACAAATGCTGGCTTTTGGTTGTTCGATCTCATTGGCAAATATTCTCTGTGACAGCAGTCTGCCATATTCAAATCCGGCTCCGACATTAAAAGCTTCCTTGCCCTGGTAGTGAAAGAGAATGGGAATCTGCGCATAGCTGAACTGAGAACGATATTGTAAAACCTGCCCTTGCACGGTTGGAGCTTTGCCCCCGTCCTGAACGTAGAGAATTTCTGTCGAGAAGAAGAAGATTTTCGAAACAGGAATTGCTCCATAAAAACCACCATTGATTCCAACTTTATGGTAGCCGGCAAAATCATCACCATCTACCTGTGCAGCATCCATTCCAAAAACAATCCCTCCCCGAATGCCCAGTTTCGTTTGAGTGGCCTCCTGTGCATTTGATTTCAGAAAGAAAAATGAAAACAGCAGCAGGAAACTAAATGATATAGCACGATGTGATATTGTGAATAAACTTCTGGTATCAATTTTCATCTTCAACTTATCTTTACCCAACAAACGTACAAATTCACTCAGACACTGTTGAGCATCGATAACTAACAACCAACAACTAATAGCTAACCATGGTCCGATATACGCCAACAACTCTTCAAAAACTCGAGCAATTGTTTCGTGAAAACGGATTTATTGTCCGCTATGAAAAAGGAAACTTCAAGGCGGGTTACTGTATTCTTCTGGAGAAACGAGTTGCCGTGATCAATAAATATTTCGACACGGAATCGCGGATCAATTCGCTGCTCGATATGATGGGTGAGATTGAAATTGATGAGTCCAAGCTCACGGAGAAATCATTGGAATTCCTTCATCACATTAAAGAAGCAAAGGTCAACGCTTGAGAGTTACTTTTCTCGGCACCGGCACGTCGCAGGGAATACCTGTTATTGCTTGTCCGTGTAAAGTTTGCCATTCCACCAATTCAAAGGATAAGAGACTTCGTACCTCAGTCTTAATCGAGGACGAAAAGTTTACATTGACCATTGATTCAGGTCCTGATTTCCGGCAACAGCTGTTACGGGAGAATGTGACAAAACTGGATGCAATCCTTTACACGCATTCTCATAAAGATCATCTTGGCGGGCTCGATGACGTGCGTGCCTTCAACTACTTTCAGCAAAAGCCAATGGATTTGTATGCAACGAAAGAAGTGGAAGAAGCCATCAGGCAGGAATATCACTATGCCTTCGATCCAAAGAATAATTATCCTTGGATGCCAAAAGTAAAGTTTCATACCATTGATTTGAATCCATTTACCATTGGGGAATGTAAGGTGATTCCCATTGAGGTGATGCATGGGAGTCTTCCTGTACTCGGTTTCCGCTTTAATGATTTCACTTACCTGACGGACACCAACTTCATTGCGGAGGGAGAGATGGAAAAAATTTATGGAACGAAGATCCTGGTACTCGACGCATTGAGAAAGGAAAAACATATCTCGCATTACTCACTGAGCGAAGCCATAGCAGTTGCTGAACATATTGGGGCGGAAAAAACGTACTTCACTCACATGAGTCATCAAATGGGATTGCATGATGAAGTGTCGAAAGAATTGCCTCCCAATATGTTTCTCGCCTATGATGGATTGAAATTCGAAATATGATTTTACAGTGACATTTACAATTTAGCCACCTAGGATAAATTCAATATTTTCACCTCCTAATCTTGAACCATGAGAAAATTATTTACCCTGTTATCTATTGGCCTTTTTATTTTGACGGCAAACAACTCTTTCGCTTCCTTTCAGCATGAACCATACAATAAAACGTTCATTAAAAACAGACAGGAAAAGCTGAACTACCAAACGCAGCAACGCCTGCGTGAGAAAGCACCCTGGAAAGAATTTTCTTATNGAAGCACAAGCAATGGAATGTCATCTTCGATGAGCGAAGCACGATGCCACATCGCGCTTACGGAAAAGGATTTCTGCTAACGGGAGGCGACGCAACCGATCGTGCGAAAAACTTTATTCACGCAGAGTTGAATGGATTTGGTGTGAGCAATGATGAATTGACGCTTCGCAATTCATTTTCTTCAAAGAAGTATCACTATGTTGATTTTTATCAAACGTATAACGGGCTTGAAGTATTGAGCAGTCGCGTAACCGTAAGAACCACGCTGGATAATCGCATCGTTTTATTCGGAGCGGACGTATTCAACGATATTCAGATTGGCATTGAACCGCAACTTGATGCCAGCGCCATTTCAAATTATGCGATTAGCGGAATCGCTTACGAGATCAACGGGTTTTCAGTGAATCCTGATTTGAAAATTCTGCCTGTTCCATCCGATTCGAAATATGAATATCATCTTGTGTATGAAGTAACCGTTGGGGCAAAGGATTTCGATGGCTATCCTGCGCGTTATTACATATTGGTTGATGCAAACAATGGAGAGGTGCTGTATCGTCACAATCAAATCGATCAGTTGAATTCCGATGCCACCGTTCTGGCAAATGTTTCTGAT
>JGI24806J26614_1000149_pt1 | contig 16214 bp, 15 predicted proteins | sample Kansoi200umMDA_FD_26614 | JGI IMG/M metagenome (IMG submission 26614)
GAAGGTAAGTTATTGTTTCTTTTATTTTTTGCTCATTGCTGAACCGTAACATAACCAGGTAAAAAATATATGCTGAAAATACAGCGTATTGGTTATATACCGGAAAATGCAGTATTGTATGATGTGCTTACGCCTGTTGAATATTTACGGTTTGTAAGCGGGCTGCATCAAATGGAGGAGACTGTTACAATACGAAAGATAAATGAGTTATTACGTTTGTTTGGGCTTGAGGATAAACGGGATGTGCGTATGACAAACTTTAGTAAAGGCATGCGTCAAAAAGTATTATTGATTTCAGGGCTTATTCATAATCCCGATATTATTTTTCTTGATGAACCTTTAAGTGGATTGGACGCAAATGCTGTAATTCTTGTAAAAGAAATTTTATTACAATTAAAGCTGTCGGGTAAAACCATTTTTTATTCATCGCACATTATGGACGTTGTTGAAAAAATAAGCGATAGAATCATCATTATTAATAAAGGAGAAGTAATTGCAGACGGTAGTTTTGAAACACTGCAATCAGAAGCACACAAAGCCTCTCTCGAAAATATTTTTACATCATTAACGGGCGATGAAAAACACCAGTCAACTGCCGGCGAATTTGTAGAAGTATTAAAATAACACTTGTTTTCACTTTTGAATTTCATTTTATTATATGAATACGCTCCTGATAAAACTTATCTATCTCTTCCGCAAAATAATTTCTAAAAGAGAGGTGGATTTTGAAAAGATGATGGTCATTGTAAAGACCAAACTTACAATGGACACGAGGCGCACTTTCATTACTCAAAAAAGTAGCCCACAAAAGGAAAATCGCAATCACCTGAATGTAACATTACTCATTTATTGTTTTTTCGGTTTAATGGTCGGGCTTATAACATTTGCTGTTCCGTCGTTGATAATATGTATGATACTATTTCATGCCTACATACTATTCATGATGGCAATGACATTGATAACTGATTTTTCAACAGTACTGCTTGATACTGCCGATAATCAAATCATACTGCCAATGCCCGTTACAAGTAAAACTATTTTCATGGCACGATTAGTGCATATTATGGTCTATCTCCTGCAGTTCACCTTTGCCCTAACACTATTCCCTGTTATATTTACTTTTATAAAGTATGGGGTACTTACCGGAATCAGCTTTTGTATAACAACCATACTAACTGTTTTCCTTGCTGTATTTTCAGCATATATTTTTTACCTGGTTATGTTACGGTTCAGCAATGAGCAAAAAATAAAAGAAACAATAACTTACCTTCAAATTTTTATGATAATCTTCTTTGCTGCAGGTTATCAAATAATCCCCCGCCTTATCCACCTGGATGCACTTGCATCGTCTTTTGAGTTGCATTGGTATTCATACATATTGCCTCCTATTTGGATGGCGCTCTTTATTGAAGCCATTCATACACATTCATTTGATATGCTGCATATTATTATGGGCCTACTTTCCATAGGAATGCCAATGCTGTTGTTTTGGATAATGAACCGTTATCTTGCTCCATATTTTTCACAAAAATTAAGCCTATTAAACACGACAACTGATACAGTAAAAACATACGACACGGCATCCACACAAAAAAAATCAATATCCGAAAAGCTTTCTGCTATTTTCTGTAAACGCGGCATTGAACAAAGTGCATTTGAAACTACCTGGAGAATAACAGGCCGTGATAAGCAATTTCGCCTGCAATTCTATCCGGGATTAGGTTATATACTAATATTCATCTTTATTTTCATTTTTCAAAATGACAAAAGCGTTATTGATACATGGCGAGCATTGCCCACAACAACACACTACCTGAAATTAATATACATCCCTTTGTTTGTACTTTCAACCGGTATTATGATTATGGCGTTCAATGAAAACTACCAGGCTGCTTGGATATATTACTGCTCGCCTGTAAAAAATCCGGGAGAGTTAATAACAGGCGCTCTCAAAGCCTTGTTTATAAAATACTTTGTGCCCATTTACATCCTCATGTTTGCATTTGCATTTTATATTTGGCATACGGCAATTATTAATGATTTTATCTTTGGTTTTTTCAATAATCTATTTTGCTTTTTCTTCATTGCCGCATTAACACCCTTCAATTTACCGTTTTCAAAACAGCCAAATAATCAGCAACAAATGGGGAAAGTGATTATCATGTTTGCACAAATGATATTGATAGGTTTATTGATTTTAGCACACTATCTATTATTAAAATTCCCTATTGTTTTCTATGCAATTATACCAGTATTAATAATTGGTATTGTCTTTATACTAAAAAGAATGCAAAACCTTCCGTGGAAAAAAATTGCAACGTAACCCATTTAACATAATTTTTTTTACAACACCTACATTTATTAGCTATTCAACATCGTTACGTGCAGCATTTCGTTCATCGATTGGAATGTTTGGAGTACCCTAAAAAGTGGTACAAACAAACAAGAATTTGCCATAAATATTTTCAAAAAAATTGGGTTGTGAAATATTTAGGAAAAAGGCATGGTGATATTCGTTTTGGAAAAAGAAATTCCGGCGATTATTATTCACGACAACCTACTATCTTTGTAGCCTTATGGCAACAGATAGCAACAAATTTCAGGCAATTATTTCACACTGTAAAGAATATGGTTTTATATTTCAATCCAGTGAAATATATGATGGTTTAAGCGCAGTGTATGATTACGGTCAATACGGCAGCGAGTTAAAAAGGAATATTCGCGACTATTGGTGGAAAAGCATGACCCAAATGCATGAGAATATTGTAGGTATTGATGCTGCAATTTTTATGCACCCTACCACATGGAAAGCCAGTGGACACGTAGATAATTTTAGCGACCCAATGATTGACAACAAGGATAGCAAAAAACGTTATCGTGTTGATCACCTTATTGAAACGCATGCTGAAAAACTTGCAGAGGGAGGAAGGAAGGAAGAAGGTGACGTTTTGCTGCAATCAATGGATGCGTTACTTGCCAATAATGATTTTGCCGGTTTGAAAAAACTGATTGAAGATAATAAAATGAAGTGCGGCATCAGTGGAACTTGTAACTGGACAGATGTTCGCCAGTTTAACCTCATGTTCTCCACACAGCTAGGCAGCTTATCGGAAGATGCAAATGAAATTTATTTAAGGCCAGAGACAGCACAAGGTATTTTTGTAAATTTTTTAAATGTGCAAAAAACCGGCCGCATGAAAATTCCTTTTGGTATTGCACAGGTTGGAAAGGCTTTCAGAAACGAAATTGTAGCTCGCCAGTTTATTTTTCGTATGCGCGAATTTGAGCAAATGGAAATGCAGTTCTTCATTCGTCCGGGCTCGCAAAAAGAATGGTATGAATACTGGAAAGCCGAACGCATGAAATGGCATTTAAGCCTTGGCATTGGCACCGACAAATATCGTTTTCATGATCATGTGAAACTGGCACACTATGCTGATGCGGCATGTGATATTGAATATGATTTCCCGATGGGCTTTAAAGAGGTAGAAGGTATTCACTCACGTACAGATTTTGATTTGAAAAATCATCAGGAATACAGCAAAAAGAAGTTGCAATATTTTGACAACGAAATCAATCAGAATTATATTCCTTATGTAATCGAAACATCTATCGGTTTGGACAGAACTGTTTTGATGATACTAAGTGAAGCTTACGAAGAACAGGATTTAACTGTAGATGATAAAAAAGATAGCCGTGTAGTATTGAAGTTTCCACCAAAACTGGCACCTATCAAACTGGCAGTTTTACCGCTTACAAAAAAAGACGGTTTACCTGAAATTGCACATGAAATAATGGATACCTGCAAAAAAAGTTTCCGTTGTTTTTATGAAGAAAAAGATTCCATTGGCAAACGTTATCGCCGGATGGATGCTATTGGAACCCCATTCTGTGTAACTGTTGACCATCAGACAAAGGAAGATAATACAGTTACTATCCGCTACAGGGATTCCATGCAACAGGAACGCATTCCTATTGCAGAAGTAGCAAAAATAGTTAGAGACGCTATTGAACAATAAAACAGTGTGTAAATAAGCACTTCATTTATCGCGTTAGTGATCAATGAAATTATAAAGGAATAAGAACAAAGAATTTGAAACGCTTTATTCTTATTCCTTTATTTCTTTCATAGTTCCCTCAAAAAATAAATTTACATTCGGGTCTAATGCAATGGTTATAAGTTTTGTTTTGCAAGGGAAAGTGACAGTTGTTACTGCATTCTTTATTTCTATTTCCTTAATGGCGTTATCTAATTTTATTTGTAAAGGAAATTGAAAAAGTGTTGTCTGCTTTTGCCTGATAGAAATTGTTATCTTCTTTTTTGCAGCATTATATTTCCATGTTACATCAAGTACAGGATGTTCTTTTACAAACAACCATTGTTGGAAGAAAGATTTTAAATTAGTATTACAAACTTTTTCAAATACATCCCTTAAATCATCAGTATTTGCATTTTTGCCACTATATGTTGTGTAATAAGTCCTGATAGCTTTCCAAAAAAATTCATCACCCACTTTTCTGCGAAGCATATGTAATACCCATGAGCCTTTTTCATAAGAGAACGCATTCAATAAGCTGGTGTACTCCGTTGTTGAATTTATAACCGGCGCATTCGTTTTTTTGGAAAACCTAATAGCCTTGTCACGTGCTGCTCTTAAACGATCCTGTAGTTTTTGTTCTCCATACTTTGCTTCTAAATACAAATCGGTAAAGTACGTTGCAAAGCCTTCGCTTAGCCATACATGATCGAAGCTCTTTTCTGTTACCATGTTGCCAAACCATTGGTGCGCAATTTCATGTGCCAAAAGCGATTCATTTTTACGGGCTCCGGAAATAGCATCTTCACTATAAAAAATAGCACTTGCATTTTCCATACCTCCAAAACGTGTGGTAGATTGTACATTAGCCAGTTTTTTATAACCATATGGCCCCACGTTCTTTATAAACCATGCTAAAATATCTTTTGCAATAGCATAATCGTAAAATGCTTTCTCTTTGTCTTCAGGATATACATAACTGTACACCGGAATGCTGTCAACATCACCGCTATGCTCCACAGCAAAATCTGCAAGGCCAACTACCATCACTTTAGTAGGTAATTCAACAGTCTCTGCAAAATGTGTCAGTTTTTGTTGCTTAGATAAATTCTTTTCTTCTTTCAGTAAGCCATTTGAAATAACCTGGTAATGTTCCGGTGCTGTTACTAGAAACTCAACAGCCGCTTTATCTGCCGGCGTATCATTACATGGAAACCAATAGTGAGCTCGATTGGGCCAATTGTCTGCAAAAATGGTACGATGCCCGAATTTATTTTTCGAAATAATAAGCCCGTCTTCAGGAACGCCTGTATAGGCAAGAGTAAGCGTTTTTTCTGTTCCTGCAGCTAGGTTATTGTTGAATTGTACAATTATTTTTTCAGCTTCTGCCTGGTATGCAAGCGTGTCATTTCCATCAACAATATATATTACCTGCATTCCTTTTTTTGTGGCTGCATCATATGTAACCAAATCAAGTGATATTGTATTTGTTGCTTGTAGTGCTTTAAACCTGATAGTTGTTTTTCCTACAATGCAATTAGTAGTATCGTTTACGTTTAATTCAATACGGTATTGAGCTACATCAATTTTATTAGACTGGCTGAATGAAGTGTGAAATGAGAATAGCAATATGGACAGAAAAAAGAATTTATATGTAAACATGTTTATTTAATAGGAGAATTATAGCTGTAAAATTTGACCTAGTCTAATTTATACATCAGATAATGAAATTTTTTTCCTGTTATTTTTTAGCATGGCAGTTTTCTTCTTCTTTTCAATTCGTTGTTCTTTAGATGCTTTCGTTGGTTTAGTAGAAAATCTTTTCTTTTCAGGTTTTAGGGCTTCTGCTATGAACTGGTTTATTTTTTTTATAACAGCTGTTTTGTTTTGCAACTGGCTCCTGTGCTGTTGTGCTTTTGTTTGTAAAAATCCTTCACTTGTTATTTTGTTTGACAGCTTTTGATGAACGACTTGCTTTTGTTCATCGGTTAACAATTCAGAGCTGTCAATGTGAAAAAGCCCTTCCACCATGGTTTCTACCTTGTTTACGTTTTGCCCTCCCTTGCCACCACTACGTGCAGTTTTGAATTTTATTTCCCGTGTAATATCTATCATTTCCACTAGATTTATTCCCCGTAAATTTACACACAATAATTTATTTTTATGAGGGCACTTATTCAACGCGTTTCGAAAGCAAGCGTAACTATTGATGGCAATATTAAATCAGCGATAAATAAAGGCCTTCTGGTATTAATTGGTATTGAGGATGCAGATACAGAGGAAGATGTTGAATGGCTTAGTGCAAAGATGGTGCAGTTACGTATTTTTGATGATACGGATGGTGTGATGAATGTATCGTTAAAAGATATAGATGGAGAGTTGTTATTAGTAAGCCAATTTACATTGCACGCTTCTACAAAGAAGGGAAATAGGCCATCATATATTAAAGCAAGCAAACCTCCTATTGCTATCCCGTTGTATGAAAAGATGATCGCTCAAATTGAAAGAGATTTAGGAAAAAAAATAGGAACAGGCGAGTTTGGAGCTGATATGAAAGTGGAACTGATTAACGACGGACCGGTTACTATTTTTATTGATACAAAGAATAGAGAATAAAATAAAAAATCAAAAGTAAAAATTAAAAAAACAGGGCTTATTTTACATTTTTACTTTTACATTTTGAATTAATATGACTATTAAAGATGCACAACAACAAGTAGATACTTGGATTAAAACCGTGGGAGTCCGCTATTTTAATGAACTTACTAATTTAGGTGTGTTGATGGAGGAGGTGGGGGAGTTATCAAGAATTATGGTTCGAACCTATGGGGAACAATCGTTTAAAGAGTCTGATAAGAACAAAAATATGGCTGATGAAATGGCTGATGTATTATGGATTTTGCTTTGTCTTGCTAACCAAACCGGCGTTGATTTGACAGATGCACTACAGAAAAATTTTGAGAAGAAAAGTCTCCGTGATGCAGGCAGGCATAAGAATAATGAGAAACTACAGTAAACTTTTTAGAAAGCAAGTGTTCCTTCCGGTAAGGATAAGTTACCCTGTAAGCCTCCACAATGAATGTACAACACTTTGCTTCCTTCCGGTATTTGTTTAGTTTCAATTAAATGCAGTGTGGCATAAAATGATTTGGCAGAGTACACAAAATCAAGTGGAAGTTGATGTATATGCCAGCAATTATTCATGAAATTTATTAATTCAGGTGTATATTTTGCATAACCGCCAAAGTGGTATTCATTTTTCATTTCTAACATTCTGTCGGTTTCGGTCATAAGCTCCCATACCTGATTGATTAATGGTTCGTTTCCTTTCATCACATTGATACCAATAATGTGTTGATGGCTGAAAGCTGCATCTGCTATGCCTGCCAACATTGTGCCTGATCCTACAGCGCCCACAATATGCGTATATTGATCAACGTTAGGTGAAAACGACAACATTTGCCTGGCGCCTGCGCTACCTTTTTTACCAAAACCTCCTTCATCTACCCAATAATACTCAGGATGTTCATTTTTTATTGCTTCTTTGTTTCTATAATCAGCTCTTGATTTGAAAATGAATTGCATTCCGTATGATTGCGCATCGCGTAAAGTGTGCGATAATTGTTGCGGCTCTTCTCCACGAATGACACCTACACATTTTACGCCAAGCACTTTACATGTAAATGCGGTGGCTACAATATGATTTGAATAGGCACCCCCAAATGTGGCAATAGTTGTAGCGTTGTTAGCAATGGCTTCTTCTACATAGAACTGAAGTTTAAACCATTTGTTACCGCTAACTACTTCATGCAGTTTATCAAAACGAAGCACATTAAGTGTTATATTATTTTCCTGAAGCATTGGTGCATGAATACTTTGCAGGTTGATTTCATCGAAATGTAAAACGTCTTTTATGTGCATAACGTGTCTGATATTATGAGCGAAAATAGGAGAAATTTGCCTGTTATTGCAGCATAGGCACATTTCAAATTTTGCTAAGCGGCGTTTCTTAGTATAAACGGCCATCAAAAGTTTGGTTATAAATAATTTATTTTCTCATCAGCAATAGACTCAAGATTCTATTATTTTTCTCTACCAGTCTTTTTCCGGTTGTGAAGATGTTTGATTTTTTGATTGTATTTTTTTCTGCACTTCTTTTTCCTTTTGTTGCAAGGATTTTAGCAATTGTTCAACCTGTTCTTTATTCAGTTTATTTTGTTGTTCCTTGGGTTTTTGTTCCTGCTGTTGTTTCTCGTTTTTCTTTTGATCTTTATCTTTTGGTTGAGGTTGCTTTTGTTGTTGTTGTTTCAATTCTGCTAGTGCCTTTTGAAGATTTTTACGTGCATCATCATCATTGCCGTTTAATTTTAATGCTTCTTTGTATGCCTCAATACTCTCCGGTAATTTTTTTTGTTTGCTTAGCACTACGCCTTTATTGTAATAAGCATTTTGCTTAACTGTCTTATCTTTTGTGTTGGCAATAGTATTATCATAATTACGAATGGCTTCATCCAGTTTATTGTTGCGAAAATTGGCATTGCCATTGTTATAATTAGCTTTTGCATTCCCAGGCTCTTTTTCCAATGCTTTGTTATAAGCCGCCAAAGATTGATCGTATTTTTTTTCCCTATACAATTTATTACCTGTACGCAAGTCCTTATTAACGTTTTGCGCATTCACCATTGCCGGTAAAACAATTATGTTAATGATTATTGTATAAAGAAATTTTTTTTTCATTTTTAAAATCAGGATTCTGTAACAATTCTCTTTCTTTCCGGCAAGAACAATTCAATTAGTAACAAAACCAGTGCCAATGCTATAAACCAGTAGAAATAACTGATATAGTTTATAAACGACCGGTCGCTTAATGCTTTCTTTTCAACAGTGCCAAGCTGATTGATAATTGCATTTNCAGTTTCCGAAGGTTCATCCAGCCGGACATATAAACCATTTCCTGCTTTTGCAATTTGTTGTAATTCCGGTTCATTCAGTTTGCTTATCACATTATTTCCCTGTGCATCTTTTTTAAAGTCGTTGGTTGCCGGATCTATAATCGGGGCTCCTTCGGGAGATCCAATGCCAATAGTAATAATCATTACTCCATTTTCCTGTAATGATTTTGCCGTATTAATGGCTTCTTCATCATGATCTTCGCCATCAGAAATAAGCACTATGGCTTTGTATTTTTTTTCTTTGCTGTTGAATGCGAAGTTCGCCATCTTTAAAGCATCTGCTATTACTGTTCCCTGTGTAGGAACCGCATCGGGGCTTGCATTTTGCACATACATTTTGGCAGCAGCATGATCGGTTGTTAAAGGCATTTGCATGTATGCTTTTCCGGCAAACAATACCAAACCTATCCTGTCATTTTCAAGTTGCCCCATTACCCTGCTTACCAATTGTTTTGCACGTTCCAGGCGGTTAGGCTTGTAGTCTTGTGCCAGCATACTTTTGCTTACATCCATTGCAATCATTACATCAACCCCACTGCGGTTAATATTTTCCATTTTCCCTTTCCGTTGCAAATTTGCTGCAGCAATAATAATCGCTGTTAAAGCTATAAGCGACAGTAAAAACTTCAGAAGAAATTTTTTATGAGAATAGTTTTTTATCAAATCCTTTACCAATAAAGGATCTCCAATACTTGCAGCTATTTTCTTTTTCCATCGGATGATTCGAAGGAATAAAAAAATAAGCACAGGAATCAGCGCCAGTCCTGTAAGAAAAATAATATGTTCAAATCTAACATTCAAAGTGCAGCAAAATAAGTAAAAAGTATTTATGCATTATGGATTATAAGTTAAAAAATTTAAAACAGCTCTATTTGTACGGGTAATATGTTAAAACTTTTCCTGTGATGTGTACATAATCCATGTTGTTCAATGGCTGTTCGATGCTCCAACGTGCCGTAGCCTTTATTTTTTTGCCAGCCATATTGCGGGAATTTTTTATGAAGCTGTTTCATATAGGCATCACGGCTTGTTTTGGCCAAAATACTGGCAGCTGCAATGGATGCATATTTGCCATCACCTTTAATAATGCAGTGGTGCGGTATTTTTTTATACGGCTTGAAGCGGTTACCATCAATCAATAATTGTTCTGGCACACGAGATAGCTTATCAATAGCAAGGTGCATAGCTTTAAAGGAAGCGTTTAGAATGTTGATTTCATCAATTTCTTCCACATCAACTTTAGCAACAGCATAATTAATGGCATTTTTTTCAATATATACCTTCAATTCATCCCTGATGGATTCTTTTAGTTGTTTTGAATCGTTCAAAAGCGGATGATAAAAATTTTTAGGCAATATAACTGCGGCAGCAAATACAGGACCGGCATAACATCCGCGCCCTGCTTCATCACAACCTGCTTCAATCATGGTTTCGCTGTAATATGCCTGCAATAGTTCTTTTTGCTGTGATTCTTCCATAGAAATTATATTAGGCTATAAGAGAACCCCTCTTAATACAATAAATGCTACTGAAAAATAAATCACAATACCTGTAACATCCACCAGTGTTGCCACAAATGGCGCTGATGAAGTTGCCGGGTCAAGTTTGCATTTTTTAAGAATGATTGGCAACATAGATCCCATAAGGCTTCCCCATAACACAATACCAATTAAAGTAAAGAAGATGGTAATAGCAACAAGATGCCAGTGAGCACCATAGTCAAATATGTGCATGTTTTGCCATAAGAAAATTCGTAAATAACCAATGCTTCCCAATATTACCCCTAAAAGAAGCCCCGAAGTTATCTCTCTGCGCATAACACGCCACCAGTCGGCAACGGTAACCTCTCCCAAAGCCATTGCCTGTATAATTAGCGAGGAAGCTTGTGATCCGCTATTACCACCACTGCTGGTAATTAATGGGATGAATAATGATAATACCAAAGCTTTTTCAAGTTCTCCCTGAAAGTGCTGCATTGCAGTAGCCGTCAACATTTCACTTAAAAAGAGGACAACCAGCCAGCCGGCCCTTTTCTTCACCAGTTTTAAAAGTGGAATATCTAAATAAGGTTCATCCAAAACTTCCGTACCCCCCATTTTCTGAATATCCTCACTGTGTTCCTCATTTACCACCCACAGCATATCATCAATGGTAACAATGCCAAGTAATATGTTGTTATCATCTGTAACAGGTAAGGCTACACGATTATTCATTTTAAATACCTGGCTTGCCTGTTCCTGATCATCATTTACATTAAGCGCCACTATCCGTCCATCCAATATTTCACTTACCCGGGTTTCCGTTTTTGCCAGAATAATATCCCTGATCTTAATATCATCAACCAGTTCCCCTTTTTCATTGATAACATAAATAACATCGATAGTTTCACTATTCTTTCCATGTTTCCGGATGGTGGCCAACACTTCTTCTACTGTGTAGTTTTCATAAATATACACGTAATCCGGCGTCATCAACCGTCCTACACTATCGGGGGGATAACCTAAAAGTGATAAAGTAATTTTTCTTTCTTCCGGATCGAGTAGTTTTATCAAATCCCTGATAACACTTTTGGGCAAATCTTCTAAGAAGTCTGTCCGGTCATCATCTGGTAATTCATTTAATAGTTCCGCAGTTTGTGCAGGAGGCAGTTCCCGAATTACATCTTTCTGTACACTCAAGTCAAGAATTTTAAACACACTGGCAGCCCGGTGCACACTCATGCTGCCGATAATGGTTCCGGCATGGCCCTCAAGCTCATAAACAAGATCAGCAACATCACTAATCTTTTGTTTATTTAAAAACTCCCTGATTTCCAGTTTGTCTTCAGTTTGAATGATTTGTTCAAACTGATCGCGAATGCTTGGTGTTTCTAACTCTAATGACATCTTGCAATTTTTTCAGATCAATTAATTCATGGCAACTCTATTTTCAATTTTAGAATAATACGCGCAAATTTCAGCAAATTGCGCTAGAAAAAATAATTAATTATGTTACTTCCTTGTTTATATATCGCTCCTACTGAAAATATGGGAAAAGGTGTTTTTACGGATCAGGAACTGGAAGCTGATACAACTATAGAAATAGCTCCTGTAATTGTTATGGGTGCAGCCGATAGGAAGTTACTTGACCTTACACGTTTGCATGATTATATTTTTGAGTGGGGACATGACAGAACACAATGCTGCATGGCGTTAGGTTATGTCCCTATATACAATCATAGCTTTACCAGCAATTGCGAATATGAAATGGATTTTGAGGAACAGTTAATTTACGTAAAAACCATGCGCTCTATAAAAGCAGGTGAAGAGCTTTATATTAATTATAACGGCGACTGGAACGACCCTAAAGCCTTATGGTTTGAAACGGTTTAATGTTCGGCCTTATGAATTTCGCTTGTAAAATGAAATTCAATATCAGGATTGTTTTGTCTTTCTGTATTTAAAAACCACTCGCTTTGTGCCAAATACACTAAATGTTTGTCTTTATCTTCCGCAATATTTGATGATTTAAAACGAATAAAATCGTTCAGTTTTTGCGGCTCTTTGCTTGTAATCCAACAGGCTTTGTAATAAGGTTGCACACGAAAGTCAACACTGGCGCCATATTCCTGCAATAAACGGTATTGTATCACTTCAAATTGAAGTTCGCCCACACAACCAATAATCTTTTTATTACCGCCAAACTGAGTGAATAATTGCGCCACCCCTTCATCTGTTAATTGCAGTAAACCTTTTTCCAATTGCTTTGTCTTCATCGGGTCTTTATTCACTACTTCCTTAAATATCTCAGGAGAGAAAGAAGGAATGCCTGTGAAATAAAAGTTTTCGCCTTCTGTAAGTGTATCCCCTATTTTAAAGTTTCCGGTATCAAAAAGCCCTACAACATCGCCGGGGTATGCTTCTTCAATAATATCTTTACTGCGGGCAAGAAAGCTGTACGGGTTGCTAAAACGAACATCTTTATCAAGCCTAACATGATGGTAATATTTATTACGTTCAAACTTTCCTGAACAAATACGCATAAATGCAATCCTGTCGCGATGTTTAGGGTCAAGGTTCGCATGAATTTTAAAAATAAATCCACTCATTTTATCTTCACCCACTTCCAGCAATCGTTTAGAGGTAACTCTGCTGCGTGGTATGGGGGCTACACGTATGAAAGTGTCAAGCATTTCCTTTACACCAAAATTGTTTACAGCACTGCCAAAAAACACAGGCGCTACTTTTCCGGCAAGATATTCATCCACATTCAGTTCTCCGTGTACACCATCTACTAGCTCAACATCTTCACGAAGTATTTCCGCATCACGATCGCCCAATTTTTCTGTAAGCAATACATCATTCAAATTATCAATCTTTACCACATCTTCATCCATCGCTTTCGTATTGGCTGTAAATAATACAAGGCTTTTATCGTCCAGGTTATATACACCTTTAAAATCCTTGCCGCTATTAATGGGCCAGGTCATTGGATGCAGGTGTATGCTTAATTCTTTTTCAATTTCTTCCAGTAAATCAAACCGGTTTTTACCATCCCTGTCCATTTTATTAATGAATACAATTACAGGAGTATTGCGCATACGGCATACTTCCATCAAACGGCGCGTTTGTTCTTCTACGCCATTTACACAATCCACTACAAGAATAACACTATCCACAGCGGTCAGTGTTCTGTAAGTATCCTCTGCAAAGTCTTTGTGACCGGGCGTATCCAACAGGTTAATTAAAATATTATTGTATTCAAACGACATTACAGATGTTGCAACAGAGATGCCACGCTGACGCTCAATTTCCATAAAGTCGCTGGTAGCATGCTTTTTAATTTTATTGCTTTTAACTGCACCGGCAGTTTGAATAGCCCCACCAAACAACAGGAACTTTTCTGTCAATGTGGTCTTTCCCGCATCCGGGTGAGAGATGATGGCAAATGTTCTGCGTTTGTTTATTTCAATTCCGTATTTCATTATAATCAATTTGATAATTTGAAAATGAGATATTTAAGAATGAGAAGAAAATGCAGATTCTACGATGTGGGAAGTAGTGAACCATTATTTTCAAATTTTCAAATTCCTGAATTTTCAAATTTTAAAGTGTGCAAAGGTAACTCAATAGCCTCAGTTTAAAAATCCGGTTATTTACAATTTTTTTGTTCTATCTGTTTGCAATATTTTTAACTGTTTATTTAACCAAAGCTATATCCATTCAGGATTTTTTTAACCATATGTATTATGAAAAAAAACTATAGTCCTCTACTATCTTTATTGTTATTAGTTTTCGTACTATCTCCTGTGTTCTTATTTGCACAAAAAAAAGAGACTACTCGTCCTAACATTATTTATATGATGAGTGATGACCATGGCTACCAGGCAATTAGTGCATATGGTTATGGGTTAAATAATACCCCCAATATTGATAAGCTTGCAGACCAGGGGGTGCTTTTTACAAGAGCTTTTGTTACCAATTCTATTTGTGGCCCAAGCCGTGCAGTGATGCTCACAGGAAAACACAGTCACATCAATGGGTTTAAAGATAATCACTGTAGATTTGACAGCAGTCAGCAAACCGTTGCTAAACTTTTGCATGACGCAGGCTATCAAACAGCAGTTATTGGTAAATGGCATTTAATATCCAATCCGGAGGGATTTGATTATTGGAATATTGTGCCGGGACAAGGTTCCTATAATAATCCTGATTTTATTGAAAACGGAGTACGCAAACGGATTCCAGGGTATGTTACCAATATTACTACAGACTTTGCTATTAACTGGCTTAACCAAAGAGATAAAGACAAACCTTTTTTCCTAGTGTATCAACAAAAAGCACCACACAGAAACTGGATGCCAGAGGAAAAATATTATCATCTTTTTGACAGCACTACTTTTCCTGTTCCGTCCAATTTTTTTGACGATTATCATACAAGAACTTCAGCTGCCGGAGAACAGGAAATGGAAATTGCCACACATATGGATCCTGCTTATGACCTGAAATTGTTTTTTGATGTACCGAAAGAAAATCAAAAAGGCCTTGCTGGCAATTGGCAGAATATTTTCAACAGGATGACACCTGAAGAAAAAGAAAAATGGAAAGCAGCTTATGGCCCATCAAACGAAGCATTTTACAAAGCAAATCTTACCGGAAAAGACCTAGCTATTTGGAAATATCAGCGTTATATGAAGGATTACCTTCGCTGCATACAAAGTGTGGATGATAATATTGGCAGATTAATAGATTATTTGAAGGCCAATGGATTGGATAAAAACACTATTATTATGTACACCTCCGATCAGGGATTTTATTTAGGTGAACATGGATGGTTTGATAAAAGATGGATGTATGAAGAATCGTTCCGCACACCATTAATTGTAAAATGGCCAGGTGTTACTAATACGAAAATGACCAGTTCGAAAATGGTGCAAAACCTTGATTTTGCTGAAACCATTCTTGATATGGCTGGATTACCTATACCATCTGATATGCAGGGAAAAAGTTTTGCGCCTATTTTGAAGGGCACACAAAAAGGAAACATACACGATGCTTTATACTATCACTTTTATGAAAATCAGGAGCATAAAGTTGCCAAGCATGTGGGTGTGCGTACCGACAGATATAAATTAATTTATTTCTACGAAAAAAATGAATGGGAGTTGTATGACCTGGATAAGGATAAGAATGAAATGAATAATGTGTACAACAATCCTACATATAGCAAGGTAAAGCAACTAATGAAAAAGAAGCTGGTGGAGCTGAAAAAACAGTATAAAGACCCCGAACCTGCTTCATTGGAAACTGAAGCGAAAAAGGTTGTAAAAAAATAGCAGCAATAATCCGGCATGCTAAAACTAACCCGGCGTTATTACAAAGTTTACTTCTCCAAAAGAAAACTCCCGTTCCATAGTATCGGAAGTTAGTAGTGTGCCACTTTGAGTAACACTTTTTATAGTAGTTTCAAAAACAGCTGTATCTTTTTTTAACCGGACTTTTTCGTTTCGCTTGTATAATACGGCATTATAGGCATCCATTATTTCCTTCGGGGATGCTGACTGTAAAAAATCATACCGCGTTTGTAAGCAAAGGCAGAGATGTTTTGCCATTTCAACACTATCGTATGTTTTTCCTGTTATTTGCTTAATAGATACGGGGTTGGGAATATCCTGTGCAAACACTGTTTGGTTAATATTAATACCAATTCCAATAATTGCATATTGCCACTCATTGCCCTTCAAAAT
>JGI24806J26614_1000150_pt1 | contig 16206 bp, 9 predicted proteins | sample Kansoi200umMDA_FD_26614 | JGI IMG/M metagenome (IMG submission 26614)
TTTTTTTTGCATCCTGCCCCGGGATCCAGATCAAATGGCGGATGTTATTTTTCAATGCAAACTTATCTGCGACCATGGCTGTATCAATACACCATAAACTAATTATGCCTCTAATGTTAACTATTTCTTTAAGCTCATTCAGTTTTTGTAAGGCAAGGCGTTTTGTTCTCAATCCGAAAATATGCTTTTTGTTTTTCCCGCCAATTGCATATACGTCCATATCATTCCATTTATACAATCCTTGTTTAAAAGGATATTGAAGGGAAATGAAAATGAACTGATGATCAGGAAAATTATTTTTTAAGGCAAGAACAAATTGCTGAACAAATGGCAAACAGGTCGTATCGCCTTCATCCTTCGGAAAGCCCGGAGTCACAACAATAACAGTATTTAATTCCGAAGACGACAAATCCTTTAATTTGAATTGAAGTTATTGAGCACTTTCGGTTTTTCACTTCCAAACATCATTCTAAAAAACAACACCACTGAAATAAGAAACACGCCCGTGTAAAAACGGATCGATAAATCGGGGAACAACATAATTCTAATGATCACTGAAACCAATACCACCTGTGCCATCACAAATAATTTACTTTTCCAATATGCCACTGAAAATAAAAAAAATGGCAGAATCAGAAATAATGGTATCAGGAAAAAATCAGAATAAAATACTGTATTTGGAATAAAGCGTAATCCATAAATGTAATCTTTGAATGTTAGTGAAACATCAGCGTTCCTAAGATCCGGGATATATCGTATGAATGAATGTTTGTATAATAAGGTCCATGGGTAAGCATGATAATATACAGATACGAATAGATAGCAGATAATAGAAGTGCTGCATAATAATAGTAAATATTTTTTAGAGTACACCGGTTGCTTATACAAAAAAGAGATTCCGCAAAAAACTGTTACCAAAATAATGCTTTCCGGCCTGATGAATATACAGCAACAAAAAACAGCAATCGCTATGTGCCGCCAAATTTCTGAACCGGATAATAATAACATAACGGCTGTCAACACAAATAATGAGATAAGCATATCAGGTGTGTTATTTTTTATGGTATCCAAAACCATTGGCATTAGCATCATACAGAAGGAGATCAGCCATCCTTTATAAAATCCAATAAAATGAATCAGGTAAAACAATAACACAATACCAATGGCAAAATATGCCAGAAGATTAAGGTATGTTGAAAATATAACGGGCGATATCCCAAGGGAGTTGGCTGCTTTCAAAAAGTAAACATACAACGGCTTCACTTTATAGAACGGCAACTGGCTGTAAAAATTTTCGGCAGATTTATAAATAGAATAACGATAGAACTTTGAACTATCTGTCAGGTTTTTAAATTTCGCTATTCCCAGATCATGTTTTGCTTGCTCATAAGCCATGTCATGAACTTGTTGGTGGGACATTGTTTCATTTTCTAATGCGCAGGCGGTATAAAACACGATGTCGAGATCGTAATACATATTTTTTTTCGCATAACGGCAAATGAGAAGAGCAACTCCAATATAGATGAGGACCATTAATAATTTAACATACCGAGAGTTAAAATATTTGGCGCTAATTGGCAAATGGTCTAAGATTGGAATTCATTCTTATTAATCACACCAATGATCATTCCTTTCAATTCTTTTCCAATGAATCCTGAATTTTTATTCGAAGAAACAATATGAGATCTTTCAAACATATATTTTTTAGATGGATTGAACAGGGTCAGGTTTGCTGCTGAATCTTCCTTAACGCCAACAGCTGGTAAGCCCAAAATAGTTCTCGGATTCCTGGTTAATGTGTCCACCATATTTTCGAGAGATAATTTAGAACTCAGCGCCGCATTTAACACGCCAAAACAGCTTTCTAATCCTATCATTCCGTTGTCAGCAAGATCAAATTCAAGATCTTTACTTTCGATGTCCTGCGGGTTATGATCACTCACGATCACATCAATAGTTCCATCGGCAATTCCTTTTTTCAAAGCCTCAATATCTTCTTTGGTTCTTAATGGAGGATTCACTTTAAAATTTGTGTCAAAACCTTCCAGCTCTGTATCTTCCAACAATAAATTGTAGGCCGCAACACCGCACGTTATTTTCAGTTTTTTTGCTTTTGCCTTTTTGATAAGCTCTACACTTCCTTTAGTACTGATAGTTGGGATATGCATTTTTCCACCTGTATATTCAAGGATCTGGATATTGCGCTGTAACATGATCTCTTCAGCCAATGCAGGAATTCCTTTTAATCCCAGTTTGGTAGATGTTACTCCTTCATTAACCAATCCATCGTGAGAGATCGTTTTATCATCGCAGTGTGTCATGATAAAACTATCAATGTTGTCGGAGTATTGAAGCGCTCTTAAGACAAGGCCGGCATCTTTAGTCGTTTTTTTATAATCACTGAAAGCTACGGCGCCGGATAATTTCATATCATACATTTCCGATAGATCTTTTCCTTCCTGGTTATGACTTAATGTTCCAATTGGTAATACATCCACCAGGCTATCTTTTGACCGGTTAACTACATATTCTATCTGTGACTTATTATGCAAAGGAGGGTTTGTACCACTCATTAAGCATACACTCGTAAATCCACCTTTAACCGCACTCTTTAAACCATTTTCAAGGGTTTCCTTATGCTCATAACCAGGATCACAAAAATTAACCTGCATGTCAAGCCAACCGGCCGACACATGTAATCCTTCGGCTTCTATAGTTTTAATTCCTTTTTCCGGAGTAATGGTTTTTTTGATCTGAGTGATGATTCCTTTCTCAATCAAAATATCCACAACCTTGCCGTTAAACGGGCTGGTCGAATCAACAACAGTTGCTTGTTTTATTAAAAGATTCATATCGTTTATTTAAATAACCTGATTATTAAGATCTCTGCCGCTAAAAATAGTAATGCTAAAATTAAAAACAATTTCCATAGTTTTTTGCCATCGTTAACTTCTTGCAGGGCATTTGTTAATGTTTTTTCACCCGGGTCAACAATCATGACATTTTTTAAATTCTTTTCATCGATCTGCTTTTGAAGATCCTCAGAGCTCATAAAATTCATATCGGATTCTTTCCGGTTAAAATTAAATGCCAGGTCTTTAATGATCTCCGCATTTTCAATCACTTCATAATGTCCGGCTTCTGTTACCTGATTTTGGGTGAACAGTGTTGTTGTATTATTCATTAAGCGGTGTTCAGGGATCACATCCACTTTTTTGTCATCCTTTATAATGTGCAATGGCTTATCTGAAAAGTTTGATACCGTATTCAAGACGATCGCCTCATTAACAGCAGTTCTATAATAGACCGGGGAGGGCTTTAAACTCAGGATCGACATTTTAATTAATGTGGGTACGAACAGGGCGTGCTTTAATAAATTAGAACACGATTCGTCTGACGGGATGGAAAACAGGTATATTTTCCCGTTCCCTAACGGATTTAATGAGAGCAGAAAATCTCCGTTTTGCAATTGTAAAAGATTTTGTGAATTACTTTGGGTTGTTTTTGTAAATACAAAATGCTCAAATACTTTTGGCAAATCCATATTCTGATCTATTTTATCAAATACACCTTCATATAATCCATGCTCAAAATTGATCCCTTGTGTTTTGGAATTGATGGTATCCGTTTTTATGATCTGTGGCAATTGAAGATTTTGAAACGCTGTTTGGTAGGATTCCAGATCCAGACCTTTATTTGGAAAAAGAACAAGGCTTCCTCCATTTGTCACAAACTTTTTTAACTCTGAAATCAAACCTGAAGTGAGATTACTTAACTCATTTAAAATAATGATCTGCGTTTTTGAGAATAAACTATAATCAATTGCCGATTCATTATTTTCATGGTAAGCAAATAAACTATCGTTTTGCATCAATGATCTGAAATTACCTGCTGTTTTTGTTTCTTTGCCATTGATGACCAAAGCATGAATCACATTCTGCGCATTGAAACTAAAGTAAAAAGCATCATCATAAGTGATCGGGTAATCTTCAATTTTTAAAACGCCTTTATTAATTCCTTTTGTTTTGACCGTAAATGAAATGGCGACATCGCTTTTATTCCCGGCACTTATGTTAAACGAATTCAATGATACCTGGGCATCATTGATCAATAATTTCAAAGTGCCGTTCTCAATATCCTTTGCGCTTTTATTGATAATGATCGCATGAATAACCTGCTGGGTTCCAAATTGCTGAACAGGAGTTTCAAACCAGACACTGTCGATATATACATTACTCACTTCTGTGGAGGCAATTGGAATTAAATTGATTGAAATAGAAGTATCGATGTCCGCCTTATTAATAAGAGCCATATTCTTTTGAAAATCACTCAATAAGAAGATCCGCTTATTTTTTGAAGAACTATTTTGCAGAAAATCCTGTTGTCTTTTAATAACATCATTCATGCCTCTGGAAGCCGAAGAGATCTTCACTTCATCCAGCTGTTCAATAAATTCTTCTTTTGAAACAAAACGTTGATGTTTTCCTTCAAAATCATTGGTGAGTAATTGAAACTTATCGCCGGCATTAAATGTATTGATAATTTCAGAAGCATACTCTTTGGCATTTTCTAAAAGCGTTCCTTTCTTATTGGTATTTTCCATACTGAAAGAATTGTCGATATAGATACTAACCGCCTTTTCACCAAGCACGGCTTTTGTTTTACCGGGAATAAAAGGTTGAGCAAAAGCCAATACCAAACAGGTAATTGCAAGGATCCGCATGGCTAAAATCAACCATTCCTTTAATTTGGATTTGCTGTCGCTTTCCTGTTTTAATTCTTTAAGAAATTGGACATTGGTGAAATAAACTTTTTTGTATTTCCTGAAATTGAAGAGATGAATGATAATTGGAATGGCTATGGCGGCTGATCCAATTAAAAATGTAGGAAACAAAAAATTCATCGAACGTAAAAATACATTTTTATAATGAAAAAAGATGGTCTATTTTTATTATATTTGTTTAACAGCCATAAAATTTTATCATGAGAAAAATCTGTTTTTTTATCGTCTTTTCATTGGTTACAATAGGTGGAACATTTAGTCAGACTACAATCAACCCAATTATATCTAATTCAGTTTTGACAAGCTGTTTACAGGGCTTTGGCCTTACGATCAGCAATATGAGTATAACTGCTGCTCCCGGTTCATTGGCATTTTTCTCGAGTACATCACCTATCTCTTTTGGAAGCGGGATCATTATGAGTACAGGGAAAGTAGATTCTCTTATTATGAATAGTCCTGCCAGTGATTTTATCAGCTATGATCAATCTTATAATGGCGATTTGGATTTGGATGTAATTAGTGGCGGAACCACTTATGATGCCTGTACGATAGAGTTTGATTGCATACCTGCCAACGCTAACTTGTTGTTTGATTTTGCCTTTGCATCAGAAGAATATCCGGAATTTACCGGAGGAATAAATGATGTATTTGCTATTCTTGTTACAGGAATGAATCCTTCAGGTGGCAATTATATAAATCAAAATTTTGCTTTGGTTCCTGGAACTTCAATTCCGGTTTCAATCATGAACATAAACAATGGGCAATCAAATACTGGTCCTTGCATGAATTGTTCTTATTACGTTGATAATTCTGCGGATACTACCAGCCCTTTTGATGGATACACAACAGGGCTACAAGGCTTGGTAAATGTAATTTCGGGGCAAACCTATCATTTTAAAATTACTATTGCAGATAATGCTGATGCTATTTATGATTCAGGTGTTTTATTAAAGACATATTCTTTTAGATCTGCTCTTATTACAGACACTAAAACAATCTCTAATTCTATTGGTAATGTTACTGTTTACCCGATTCCTTCGAATGATAAAATTTATTATTATGCAGACGGTTTTAAAGCTAGCAAGGTGGAGTTATATACAATTGATGGAAAAAAACTAGAAAATATAAAATTAGATCTACTGAATTCATCTATTGACATCAAAGGTCTTGCAGAAGGTATCTATTTTATTCATTTATCAAATGACCAAAACAAAATCGTTAAAAAAGTACTGATAAATTAATTTTTTTAATAAATCATTATTAAGCTCTGATTGTTTAATCAGAGCTTTTTATTTGTTCTAAAAGTAATTATTGTTAATTCCCCCCTCTTTTTTCAACACAATCTTGAAAAAAAGCTAAATTTTTTCTTGCACCCCCCCTTTTTTTGATATATTTTTGTCAAAAAATTGATTATTTTCAGTTATACCCCCTATAAAAATATAAAATCATGAGCACAAGACGCATTTTAGCCATGCAGGACGTGGTAAAAAGAACCCCGGTAGAGTTTAACAATAACAATCAGCAGGTTTCCCAGTATTATGGATCCAATGTATTTGGATTGGATGCCATGCGTGAATTTCTTTCGGAAGAAGCATTCAATAGTATTCAAAACTCCATGAACCAGGGAACCATTGTAGAACGCAAAATGGCTGATCAGGTGGCTGCCTGCATGAAAGCATGGGCGCAAAGCAAAGGTGTGACGCATTTTACACATTGGTTCCAGCCTTTATCCGGAGCTACAGCAGAAAAACATGACGGCTTCTTTGAACCGATCGAAGGCGGACGCGCTATTGAGCGTTTCAGCGGAAATGCCTTGGTTCAGCAGGAACCTGATGCTTCTTCTTTTCCGAATGGTGGCATTCGTAATACTTTTGAAGCACGTGGTTACACGGCCTGGGATCCAACGTCTCCGGCATTTATCTGGGGTGAGACTTTATGCATTCCAACCATTTTTATCTCGTACACGGGTGAGTCTTTAGATTTTAAAACACCTTTATTAAAATCCCTGCATGCAGTTGACAAAGCAGCTACGGAAGTTTGCCAATACTTTGATAAAAACGTTACAAAGGTTATCGCTACTTTAGGCTGGGAGCAGGAATACTTTTTAGTGGATTCTGCTTTGTATAACATCCGTTATGATCTACAACAAACAGGTCGTACTTTATTCGGGCATTCTCCGGCTAAAGGTCAGCAATTGGAAGATCATTACTGGGGATCTATTCCCGAGAGAGTTTCCGCATATATGCGTGACTTTGAATATGAGGCGCATTTATTAGGCATTCCGGTTCGTACCCGTCATAATGAAGTGGCTCCTGCACAATTTGAATGTGCACCGGTTTTTGAAGAAACCAATTTAGCAGTAGATCACAACTTATTATTAATGGACGTGATGGAAAAAGTGGCGATCCGTCATAACTTCCGTGTGTTAATGCATGAAAAACCATATGCTGGGGTTAACGGAAGCGGCAAGCACAATAACTGGAGTTTAGCAACCAACACAGGCAAAAATTTATTGTCTCCAGGAAAAACACCTAAAACAAATTTACAGTTCCTGACTTTCTTCGTTAACACAGTGAAAGCTGTTTACGAACATGGCGATTTGTTGCGTGCATCCATTGCTTCTGCCAATAACGATCACCGTTTAGGTGCCAACGAAGCCCCTCCTGCGATCATGTCCGTATTCTTAGGAGAACAATTATCAAAGGTTTTAGATGAATTAGAGAAGTCAGTGCATTCAGGAAAAATGAGTCCCGAAGAAAAAACAGCATTGAAAATGAACATTGGCCGTATTCCGGATATTTTATTGGATAATACAGACAGAAACAGAACTTCTCCATTTGCATTTACCGGTAATAAATTTGAGTTCAGAGCGGTTGGTTCAAGCGCTAATTGCGGCGGACCAATGACTGTCTTAAATGCTATCATGGCCGAGCAATTAGTGACATTCAAAAAAGATGTTGATACATTGATCAATAAAAAAGTTGAGAAGGATGAAGCCATTTTCCAGGTACTAAAAAAATACATTATTGAAAGCAAAAAGATCCGCTTCGAAGGGAATGGATATGGTGATGAATGGAAGGCCGAAGCGAAAAAACGTGGTTTAAACAATATCCCTACGACTCCTGGTGCATTGGAGGCAATGATCTCTAAAAAAACGCTGGCGATGTATGAATCACAAGGCATTTTAAGTCACCGTGAGCAGGAAGCCCGTTACGAAATTAGTTTAGAGACCTACACAAAAAAGATCCAGATCGAATCAAGAATTATTGCTGATATGGTCACTAACCAGATCATTCCTGCAGCGTTGAACTATCAGAAAATATTGGTTGAATCCGTAAGAGGAATGAAGGAAATTTTATCGCCTTCTGAATTTAAGGTTGTGGCTAAAAGTCAACTGGAATTAATCAAAGAGATCTCTGAGAAAGTAACGATCATTAAAACAGAAGCTGACCAAATGACCGAGGAGCGCAAAAAAGCAAATAATTTAGATAATGCCAAAAAACAAGCACATGCTTATTGTGAAAAAGTGAAGCCTTATTTTGAATCAATGCGCTATAATGTAGATAAGCTGGAAGGAATAGTTGACGATGCTACATGGCCACTGCCAAAATACCGTGAAATGCTATACTTAAGATAAAAAGTCAGACTAAGAATCCGCCACGTGCGGATTCTTAGTTTAAACTACTCCAATATCTATCAATTATAATACTGATTACCTTGTTATTAAGCCAAAGGCTAGATAAACATCTTTGTTAAGATAAATAAAGGAATTTCTACGACGAAAACGCCGTTTTTTGTCAATAAATTTTTGAAGTTTTAAAATAATATATATATTAGCACCTTATAAAGTTTAATTTACCTATGAAAAACTTAAAAAAACTAGCACTAACCACTATCGCTATCATGGCGTTTGTATTTTCTGTAAGCGCTCAGAAAAACTATTTAAAAGATGCTGATGTAGCATACGAAAATCATCAGTATTTCAATGCTATCGAGCTTTATAAGCAGGCTTATACAAAAGTTAAAAAGGCTGATGCCAAGGCAAAAATATTATTCAGAACTGCGAACTCTTACCAGCAAATCAATGATTTAAAAGGTGCTGAGACCTATTATAACAAAGCGATCAAGGCAAAATATCCTGATCCGGTGGCTATTTTAAACCTGGCCGATGTATTAAAGGCTCAACAAAGATACCCTGAGGCTATTGTTGAATACAACAATTACAAAAAGGAAATGCCTTCAGATCCCCGTGGAGAAAACGGTGTAAAATCATGTGAATTGGCCCAGCAATGGAAAGATGCTAAGAACACTCCTGAAACACGTTTAAAAGTTGAGAATATGGCTTTAATTAACTCTAAAGAGTCAGATTTCAGCCCTGCATATGCCGATAAAAAATTCACCACTTTATATTTTACGTCCACAAGACAAGGGGCTCAGGGTTCTATCGACGTCACAACAGGTCAGAATCACTCCGATTTATATGAAGCAAAATTAGATAAGAACGGAAAGTGGAGCACACCTGTTGCGTTAGCTACTTCTGCTGTTTCTAAAATGAATGAAGGTGGGGCTTATGTTTCCAAAAAAGGAGATGTAATGTTTATGACACGTTGCCCTGAAGCAAAAAACAAACAATTAAAATGTCAGCTATATGTGTGTAAAAAACAAGGTCCATCATGGGGAGATCCTGTTTTATTACCATTCAATATTGATACAATTTCTTTCCGTCACGCAGTTATTTCTGCAGATGGAAACACTTTATATTTTGACTCAAGATTACCTGGCGGTGTAGGTGGAAATGATATCTGGATGTGTACAATGGATGCGAAAGCTAAAGAATGGGGACAGCCGGTGAATTTAGGTCCACAGGTTAATACTGCAGGAAATGAAGGTTACCCGTACATTGCTGACGATAACAAAACGTTATATTTCTCTTCAGATACACATTTAGGTATGGGTGGTCTGGATTTATTTAAGGCAGAAAAAGGTGCCGACGGTAAATTCACAAAAGCTCCGGAAAATTTGAAATCCCCAATGAACTCTGCGGGAGACGATTTTGGTATCATATTCGAAGGTAAAAAAATGAAAGGATATTTTACTTCTAACCGTGAAGGTGGTAAAGGAAGTGATGATATTTATTCATTCATCTTACCTCCATTGAACTTTAACTTAACCGGTACTGTTGTTAGCGAAGAAAACAATGAGCCTATAACAAATGCCCTTATCCATTTAAAAGGTTCAAGCGGTGATATGTATGAATTCAAAACTGCTGCAGATGGTAAATACAACTTTAAATTAAAAGAGAATACCTCTTATGAAGTTACTGTTGCTACAGATAAGAGTACTGTTTCTCAATCATTCAAATTAGGATTCTTAGCCAATAAGGATATGGGTAAATTAACTACAGTGGATGAGAATGAATCCAAAGATTTCGTGAAAGATTTCGCCTTGACACCTGTTAAAGCTGAGATCCGTTTCCCTGCCGTACAATACGACTTAGGAAAAGCGACTTTACGTCCAGAATCCAAAGATTCATTGAACTTCTTATACCAGACTTTAATAGACAATCCAACTATTGTGATCGAATTACAGGCACATACGGATAGCCGCGGTAACAATAAAGCCAATCAGAAATTATCTGAAGAGCGTGCTAAATCCTGTGTTGATTACCTGAACATTGAGAAGAAAATTCCATTGGAGCGTTTAAAATCTAAAGGTTGGGGTGAAGAAAAATTATTAATTAAAGACGTAGTAATTAATAAAGCAAAAACAAAAGAAGAGAAAGAAGCTTTACACCAGAAAAACCGTCGTACGGTATTCCGTATTGTTAGCTGGGATTACGTAGATCCAAATGCGCCTAAATCTGACAAGCCAATTTACAAGCCGCAGGTAAAAGGAGAAGAAAACTCTGAAGAAGTAGAATAATAAATATTCAATTGTAAAAAAGCCCTTTCAAAACTGAAAGGGCTTTTTTATTGCATCATTCATCTCAAATTTTGTTAATTGTAACAGGCTATTATTAAATAATGTAATTTTACATTTACTAAAAATACAGGCCATGCGTGATATAGTTTGGACAGTAATTGTCGTCTGGTTAGTTTGGAAAATTTATAATGCTTTTGCATTAAAACCAAAAGCTCAACAATCAAATTCTAACACTACTTACCAAAGAAAAGAAGGTGAAGTAAAAATTGATAAAAACGTAAAACAGAAACCCCATTTTAATTCCAATGATGGTGAATACGTGGATTATGAGGAAATAAAATAATGAAAAGAATTCTTTTATATCTGCTAATAAGTATTTCATGGAGTGTTCCCGGCTTTAGCCAGGAAAACCCTCCTCCTTCCCCACCCCCACATCCTATAAATCAGCCGCCTGTAGCACCAAAAGATTTCAGCAGCTTCATGGAAAGATTATATGTGGGCGGTAATGTGGGCGCATGGTTCGGCTCCAGCACTTATATTAATTTGTCCCCACTGGTTGGCTGTAAGATCACTAAAGATTTTTCACTGGGAGTAACAGGCACTTATAACTATTTTAGCCAGGTATATGGTGGCCAAAAATATGTTTCCACTATATACGGTGGAGGTGGTTTTGGAAGGTATCATTTCCACGAGAATTTTTTTGCCCAGGTTGGGGTTGAGAGATTAAGTGTACTCGATTATAGGTCCATCATACCGGATAGCAGGGTTTGGATTGATAATATATTAGTTGGAGGCGGTTACAGGCAATACTTTTCTGAAAGAGGAAGTTTTGTCGCTGCCTTGTTTTATAATCTTAATCAAACACCATTATCACCTTACCCTAACCCAATTATTCAAATTGGATTTAATATTGGTTTATAGATCCATAAATCAAAAATAATTGTCATTTTTGTACTTTATTACTCTGGCGTTTGTTTCGGTTGTTACCGGAAAGTATATGAACAGTTGTGGTTAATTGCCCAGGTGTTGGAATGGTATACAAGTACGCTTGAGGTGCGTATGTCGCAAGACGTGGGAGTTCGAGTCTCCTCCTGGGTACAGCTCCAAATAAAGGTAACTTTATTTGGAGTTTTTTATTATGCCACCTCGCCGGAGATGTCTTAACAATAACGTCTTTGAATGCAACCTGTTTCAATAAATTTTCGGTTATATTTACTATTAAAATAGTTTATTAAATAACACGATGGTAAAAGAAATAAAAGCAGATAAAAGTTTTAAATTGAAAGACGAAACGAATCAAGGCACATTATTTTTGCACAAATTATCCTTGTGGGCATTAAAAGAATATTTTGATGAAGAGAAAAATATTTTTGAAAGAACTAAAATTCACCTCACATTTAACATATCGGTAATTCATTTCATTTCAGTTGTATTTCTGTTGATTTCTGCTATAGCGAGCAAATTATATTTCGCCATGGTAAACTCGTCTATTATACTAGTCATAATCATGGTTATTATAGGCATTCTTAAATATAAAAAAAATGTCAGGGCTGCCTCAATAATATACAGCATAGCCATTTTTATTGGAGCACATATTGGGGCATTGTTCAACCCAAATTTAGTTATGCCTTTTAATTTGATATTTGGTCTGACCACTTTTCTATTTACTTTTTTAACGCTGGGTAAAAAATGGGGTTTAACCCTAATGGCTATAAGCTCAGTTATCTGGGTGTACTACATTAATTTTTTGATGTACGGCAGCTTGCATTTAGACAGTCCTTATACAGATAGCGCTAATAGGCATTATCAAAAAGTAGTAGTTATAGGCTATATTATGTTTTCTTATATAATTATTGAATTTCTCAGCTTAAGAGCATACGTTGAAGCGATTATTCAAAAAAACAACATAGAACTGGGAATTGCAAAGGAAACAGCAGAGCAGGCTTTGCAAATACAAGAGCAATTTTTCGCCAACACCAGTCATGAAATAAGGACTCCCATTAACGGTGTTATCGGCCTGTCACGGCAATTGATGGAAACTCCATTATCGAGGGAACAAAAAGACTATTTGAATGCCATAAAAGATTCCGCGAATAATTTGTCACATATAGTCAATGATATTCTGGATATTTCAAAAATAAGAGCCGGTAAAATTATATTTGAAAAAACAGAGTTCAGATTATCCGAATTATTCCAGACTTTAAAATTTACCTTACAACATAAGGCTGAGGAAAAAAAACTTATCCTGAAAACACATGTTGACTCAAACCTACCGGCAGTGATGTTGGGTGATCCGTTTCGCCTCAATCAAATATTGTTAAATTTAGCAAGCAACGCCATAAAATTTACCGATAAAGGAGAAGTAACCATTGAAGCAAGAAAAATACTGGAATCGAACAATAATGTCTCAGTCGAATTTTTAGTACGAGATACGGGTATAGGAATTCCGAAAGACAAACTTAACTACGTCTTTGAATCATTTGCACAAGCAGAAACACATACAACAAGAAAATATGGTGGTACCGGCCTTGGTTTAAGTATTTCGAAATCACTCATAGAGCAACAGGGGGGAAACATAAAAGTAGAAAGCGAGGAAAACAAAGGTTCAGCATTCAGTTTCACTCTCAGTTTTGGAATAGGTGATTCTAATTGGCGCGGAACTGAATTTTCTCAAAATAAAAACATTGATGATATAGATTTGAGCAATTTATCAGTATTAGTGGTGGATGATAACAATGTAAACCGACGTATTGCTTCATTTGATTTAAAAAGATGGGGCATTACAGTTAACGAGGCCGCAAATGGGCAATTAGCCATCGAACAATTATCTAAAAACCACTACGATATTATCTTAATGGATATTTCCATGCCGGGAATGGATGGCATGGAAGCTACAAAATACATTCGTCATAACACGTCTGATGACATTAAAGATATTCCAATTATAGCAATGACCGCATCTGCATTTGAAGGCGAAAAGGAAAAATGTATGAGCGCAGGCATGAACGATTACATATCAAAACCATTTAATCCGGATACATTACGTGAAAAAATTGCTCAATGGGGAAAACCTGAATTTACAGACCCTTCAAAAGTAGTCGTCTCAAGTGCACACTCATCAACAGACAAAAAATTAACCGACCTGCATTTAATGTATGAAAATGCAGATGGCAATAGTAACTACGTGAAAAATATCCTGGAGGTCTATCTAAAAATGGTTCCAAAAGATCTGGAAGAATTTAGAATGAGTATCAAGGAGTCTGATCTCAAAAATACACAGTATCTCTGCCACAAAATAAAAACAACAGTTGCGTATGTTGGCGCCGTTTCAATTTTTGATAATTTAAATATTGTCGAACGAGAAGCACAAAAACAGGATGCAGATTTCGAAAAAATTAAATCACTATCTAAAGAAATTATTAGCGACTGTAATACCACAATTAAAGAATTAGAAACCGAACTTGAAAAACTAGTGTTGTGATCATAACTTTTCGCACGCGTTATTAAACAAATTAGGATGAACTAGGTCCTAAGGTTTTTATTTAATTCTATCTAATGTTTTTCCGGTAATTACCTTTTCTGTAATATAAGTTTTATTGTATACTTTATAATAGTTCCCCTTACCATTTTACATCCTCTCTCCGTTTAATTTTGGATCATTGAACCTGGAAATGAACCCGACAGAATGATGTTAAAAAAAACTTTAATTTGGATCGTACTAATATGTAGTCCTTTTCTTTTGCATTCAACACATATAGTTGGAGGCGAATTAAATTATGTATACAACGGAGGGTCAAGTTACACTATCAAATTAAAATTATACAAAGATTGTGGGTCAGGTGCAGCAGCATTTCCCGGAAGCGTTACGATCAGTGTAAGAGGTTATAATGGGGCAGTTTTTTCTCCCAGTAAAGATATAACGATGAATTTGGGGACAGTAAGTAATGTTCCTTCCAGCCTTTCACCTTGCGCGGTACCGCCCAATCCTATGCCATGTGTTCAGGAAGGCATTTATACAATAACCGTAAACAATCTGCCTCCGAATCCGGGAGGGTATCATTTATATTATCAGGTAACAGCCCGAAACCTTTCCCTAACTAATATTAATGGTGCCTGTAATTGCATCGGAGAAAGTTTCTATGCATATATACCGGGGACATCCGTAAATGCACTATGGAATGAAGATTTTACTCTTTCTAATAATACGACGACAGATAATGGAACCACAGCATGGACTACACAAAATGGAACCATACCACCAACAACAGCTTATGTAAATAATAATAATTATGAAGTAGCGGGTTCCAATAATGGTAGTATTACCTGGTTTTCGCAAAATATAAATATTGCTGCCTGTGCTACTGTTAATTTAAGCGTCGATTTATCTGAAAATGGGACTCTTGATACTAACGATTCAATTTCAGTCTATTATAAGTTAAATAATGGTCCTTTAGTTCTATTTACAAATAACGGTTTCAAGGCAGATGACTTTAGCAATGCCGTAGCCAGTGTAAGTGGCTTAAACGGATCGAGTATTCAAATAGTTATTCGCATTAAATACGATAATAATTCGCCATCAAGCGAAATTTATAAATTTGATAATGTCATGGTAACTTGCCTCGATGCTTCGTTCAAAATAAATAACAATGCTACCTTCAATCTTTTTCCACCTTTGTTTTTATGTGTAAACCAGCCCTTTAGTTTTAATCATGCTGCCACTGATACCAATGGTGACTCACTGGTTTATTCTCTTTACACACCATATGATGGCGATGGGGGAACTGGTCCGTTAGATCCTACTTTCTCTTCCAATATAGCTTCGTTTACTCCTGTAAACTATCTCGCCGGGTTTACTACAAATAATCCTCTTGGTTCCGGACCATTTAATATTAATCCCTCAACCGGGTTGATTACCGGAACACCTGGCATGATTGGTCAATTTGTAGTTGGGGTAATGGTTAAAGAATATAGAAACGGAGCGTACTTGTCTCAAACATTAAGAGACTTTCAATTAAATATTTTAAATTGTCCGCAACCTCCTCCAACGCTGGCGGTTCCTAATACCACAGTTAACAATGGTTGTTCTGCAAAATTAACCGCGGTTGGCATAAACCCAGCTTCTGCGACATGGACATCTATTTTCCCCGGAGCAACCGGAGCTTATAACAGCTATCTTACCTGTACGTCAGGATGTCTGAGTAACACTATTACTTCTGCATCCACAGGCACTCCCCCTCCATATGTTGATTATTTAATTTGCGGAACGTCAACTTCATGTGCCGGAAACTATATCTGTGATACTTTCAGAGTTAGTTTTAATCCGGCAATGACAGTGAACATTCTTCCAAATAATCCTGTACTATGTTCGAGACAAACATCGACAACAATAACCGCGGTTGCTTCAGGAGGAACACCTCCCTATAGTTACTTGTGGAATAATTCAAATCCATCACAAACCATTAATATAGGGGCGGGAAATTTTTCAGTCAAGCTAACAGACG
>JGI24806J26614_1000151_pt1 | contig 16194 bp, 13 predicted proteins | sample Kansoi200umMDA_FD_26614 | JGI IMG/M metagenome (IMG submission 26614)
CTAGCTATACAACTCCCAATTGCCTCATGCCACGATTGGTCAATTTTATAAAGCCGGGAAACTTCCAACCCCTCAGGAACTACCGATAATTGTTGCCACACTTTTTTTGCTTCTTCGTCGAGACGGTTGTATACGGAAAGAATCGAGTCTTTAACATTATGGGGAACACCAGGACTGTAGCTGGCCAGGATTTCGTTTACATAAAATGGATTTCCGCCTGAGATGGTATATACATCTTCTCCATCGTATCCTTTTTGGTCTGCTAATTGTTGAACAGCCTGTTTTGACAATGGTGTTAATTCGAGACGAGTAAATATATCAGGCGGTAAATCACCAAGCACATTTCTTAATGGCAGTTGTTGAGCAATTTGTTCATCACGACAGGTAAGGACAAACAGGCATTTTGTCCGACCAATGCGACGAGCAAAGAATTTTATGAAATCCAAAGTCGCTTCATCAGCCCAATGAATGTCCTCGAATACGACAACAACAGGCCTGTTCTTGTGTGTGAGTTCCTCTATAAATCGTGTAAATATTTCAGTCCTGGACGAAATCGATTGAATCTTATCTACCCAATCTTTATTAATCTGCAAAGCAAGATCATACAAAGGTGCAAGTGGTCGCGGAGTAAAAAGCGAATCGCAGGCACCCATGTATTGAATGCAGTCATCTTCAATTTCCTTGAGAAAAGTCTTTACCAATGTCGTCTTGCCAATTCCTGCTTCACCAACAATGAAAAAGCAATGACCTTCCCCTAAGGCGGTCCTCGCGAACCCATCCTTAAGAGCAGTAAGAAAATTATCTCGTTCGATAAGTTCCATAGACTAAAATTATTTGGCGATATCTAGGACCCAATTCGAAAATATCGATTGAACCAAAATATAAACACGCCGTTTTCCCATCGGCTGAATGTCTGGTCTAATAATATTTGGTGGTGTAAAATGGGTAGGATGTGTTTTTAAAATAGGAGAAACTCAGTCTACGGTTGCCGCAGTCCGAAATTATTTTTTCTGTAACATTTGTTTAACAGGAGAATTCGTTGCTTCAGCAAAATGTTACCAACGTTCATTCATTTTTCAAAGCTCCTGTTATTGCAGCCGATAAGAAACAAGCTTATGAATTTTTGAAAAATGAGCATCGTTATTCGCCTTCATCAATTTGTCTTTCTTTTTCGATTGCTTTTATGAAAGAGTAAATAACTTCTTTTACCTGCTTTTCCGTTTCAGGATCAATGACTTCATCCGCCTTCAATTTTGTTTTTATGTGCGGGATTACCAATTGAGAGCTATCCGCGATATCCGCTTCGATGATTTTTAGGGTTTCCATTAGCGATTGATGTCCTTTATGTCCCAGAGTCGATGCTGTTATTAATGCTACTGGTTTATGCGAAAACTCCATGGATGAGACGGTCCAATCAATAGCGTTCTTTAATGTCCCTGGCACACCCATCGCATACTCAGGAGTGCAAATTAAAACCCCGTCGGCCTCTTTCAGTTGTCTGCGAAAAGTCGTGACCTCGCCTGAGGCATTGTCATTGTCCAGGTCGGGGTTAAAATGAGGGATTTGGGACAATCCGTCAAATGTTCTGATTGCAAGCTCACCTGAAAACAGTTTGGCAATGGCATCGATCAAGTTCAGGTTTGCGGAATGTTGCCTCGTGCTTCCGCAGATTGCCAGTATGTTTTTTCGTCGTTTCATTTCTGCTCTCACGAGTTACCACCATTTGTGAAGTAATTCGTTGGTTTTTAAAATTTCAATACGGAAATTTAAAAGCCCCGATTCACCGGGGCTTTGCCACCTTCCCAACTGCTAAGATCACCAATCTTCACGATTTATACTGCTTGCCTATTGCTAATTATTTGTAGCTCCGTTATCAATCCAACATATAATTGCATTTTTTTCAGATGCCGTTAAACTTCCACCTTTAGGCATATCTCCTGACAGTACTGCTGAACGAATGGAAGAGCGTGCGTTAAATATTTCTGAATAGTTTAGCAGGGTACCCGGTCCACTGTTGCTTCCAGAGCCATGACAATCTGAATCGAAGGCACAGGAGACTTGCATGATCGGTTTCACATCGACCGAAAACGTCTTTGCCGGACCACTGCAATCTATCGGGGTCGACGTGTCGGTACTTTTCTTGCAAGCGCATAAAAATCCAAGCACTGCGATAATTATCAGCGTTTCTTTTAAACGTGATCCCGAATGTTTCAGAGAAATTTCCATGAATAAAGGTTTATTTTGTTTTCCATGCTATACTTTTCTTAAGACACTAATGAGGCCAACAATAAGTGCCCGGATAATTATCGTTAACGTACTTCCACCGTAGGATTCATTGGTTTAAAGGCTCCGTCAGGATTATTTTTCCAAACCCAGGCATGAAGAGTCCACCAGCCAGTATTAAGCGTGTTAAAATCCCACTCGTCGTCATCTCCGGTGAAACCAGCCGGCGGCGTGTTCTGGTTTTGGGGGTCAATCGGCACTGCGTACTCTACGGCCAGCAGCTCGAAACTGCCGTCCTCATTTTTATTATACACAAGAATCGGTGGTTTAGTGATATCAAATACGGGAGTAACCAGTTCTGATTTTAAAATATGATATCCCATATTTGGCAACTTTAATCCAATGTCCACATAGTTATCCGCGAATGCATTTTTTATATGACGGTATCTGGCCGTAGCTGCGCGCGCCTGTTGTAATTCAAACAATGTTTGCGGGTTAAGACCCTTATAAAAAGTCAACAATTCCTGATCAACATTTGCTTGCTTATTGCTTAGAGGTTGATTATTGTTAGAGTCACCATCTGCATATTTTTTACACGCGGTAAAGAAAAATACGCTTGTCAACATTAAGGTAAACAAGACTGATTGTCGGCTCCAATATAAAGGATGCTTTAAATAGCCGTCAATAAACTTCGCTTTGTGCGCTGCCGCACTAGACATTTTTTCCATTTTGTTTATAGTTTTTTGAATTTAAAATTTTGACTATTGACCCTGCTTAACTTCAACGACAGAAACGGGAATCAAACCGTGCGCTTCTTTATGTGTGTTAATAAGTGCTGTTGAATCAGGCGCCTGCGCCAAACACATAACGATTCCTTTTTTTTCATCTACCCAATAATTAATGAGATTCACACCGTATTTTTTTTGAACCGCCAGGTCTTTTTTGTGCGCTTCTGCAACCGCCTCCGCAGTAACCTTGCCCACACCCAGTTCGTGCACATCAAGGTAGAGTTTATCGCTGCCCTTTATTAATTCCTCCTGGCCTGGAATGACCTGGTAAATCTCTGCTGGTAAAAGCCCGTGTGCTTCCGCGTGCGTCTTCCGGATAGCATCAGCGCTAGCCGATGATGAGAGGCAATACACATCGCCGTTGGCTTCATCAAACCAGTATTTAATCAGGTTCACTCCATATTTATTTTCAACGGCCAAATCTTTTTGATGTGCCCCAGCGACATCTTTGGCTGTGACTTTTCCTGCGCCAAGGTGATGGACGTCTATGTAAAGATTTGTTGATGCTTGTTTTTGTCCCGTTGATTTGCTCTCTTTCGCTGCGACTGACTTCAGAGTGGGTTGCTGCGCGCCCACGTGCAGCGAAGAGAGGCCAACTGTAAAGGATGTAATGAGTACAAAAGAAACTTTCATAAAAATTGTTTTAAAAATTGATAATAGAATTCAGATGCAAAACAACTTCCGAACCCGGTTAATGCTGTGAGGATGGTTACCTATTTTAGAACATGTCGCCACTCATTTCACGTTGAAAAATATAGGGGGTGCAAATAGGGAATAGCTCGTGCAGAAGCTATATCAAACAAGAATAGTAAACTGACCCGGGGGAAATCTAAAATACATTAAATAGCGGCATTGGTTGAAGAAAAAGAAATGGTCCTTGAAAAAAGGTAGTCTAATGCTTCGGGAATGGAATTACTATAATCTATGCGAACCGAAGTTTTCCGGCTGATCCAGTTGTAAAATACTGCAGGGAAATTTTCATCAATATTCTTCAAACAGGTAATTCCCAACTTTTCAAGCGCCGATGCATTGCAGACCTGTTCATACTGGCCACGGATAGGTATAGAAATAATCTTTTTCCCCAAATGAATCGCTTCGGCCGGGGATTCAAAACCACCACATGTAATAAGTCCAGTACACTTCACAAGGCTTTGATTGAATAAGGACTTGTCAACCGGGAGAAAGAGAATATTCCGGTTTGTTTTTGACTGCCTGGATTCCCTGGAAAAGATTTGAAAATTAAAATCCCTGAAGGGATAGAAAATTTGTTCTAATTGGGGTTCGCAAAAGGAAGGCAGGTAAACGGTGATATGATTTTCGTCAGTTGATTCTGCTTCAAGGATTTCTTTTTTGATAACCGGATGGAAAATAAACTCATCATATTTTTCAAAATGTAGCCCTATATGATGAGTGGCTTTTGCGTAATTCTTTAACAGCCATTCGCCGACGGAACTTTTGATGGATGGTCTTGGCGTTTTTTCTGATTGAAAACTTGCCTGGTGACCCAAATGAACAGATGGGATTCTTTTCTTTGCACAGGAGGCTGCCGTGATATATTCAAAGTCGTTTATCACTAGATCATATTTTTCGACGGGCAGTTCCTGTAATTCTTTTTTTAATTTCAGTGGATCGCACTCTTTCATCATTCTCCAGTAATTCAATCCACCCGTACAGTTGTAAAAGAGGCTTAGTCCTTTACTGCGATATTTTATTGGTGCGTCCAGGTTTAGCGAGCTATTGGCGCCGCTTAAAAAAATATCAACTGTTCCGTATTGTTCAAGGTGCGGCAATAATTCCATGGCCCTGCTTATGTGACCATTACCTGTGGCCTGGATGGCGTAAAAAATCTTCATGGATCTTGTTACTCTTTGATTGAATTTAAGCGCCTAGCGAATGTAAATAGATAGCAATCTGATCCGTTATGACATCCGTAACCGGCTGTTTCAATTCCTTTACGTTGATTGTGTTCATTTTTGATTCTTCATACTTATAGATATGCCAGTCATTGTTATAATATTCCAGCGAGGTGAGGTGTTCCACCCAATCGCCTGAGTTCAGGTAAACGACACTCCCGTGTTTGTTGGCAATGACTCTTTTCTGAGGTTGATGAATATGACCACAAATCACGTAATCATATTCTTTTTCGATAGCCAGCTCTGCAATAAATGTCTCGTACTCGTCGATTTTGACAATAGATTCATTTACCTTCTGCATCACCTTTTTGGAAAGTGATATTTTTTCGCGGCCCATCGCTTTCATAAGCTTATTAATGAACCGGTTGAAGCTAAGCAACACCGCATAACCATTACTCCCCATTTTTGCCCAGAATTTAGCACCACCCTTTGTTGTATTGTCAAAAGCATCGCCATGAAATATCCAGGTCATTTTGTGATCGATTTCGATTACCAGTTTGTCTGCAAGCTGGAATTGACCTAATTGCAGGTCAGTGTACTTCCGTAGCATCTCATCGTGATTGCCTGTGATATAGATTACTCGTGTACCGGCTGTCATCAGGTTTAGAATTTCCTTGATCACCGCGACGTGAGCGGAGGGAAAATAATGCTTGCTGAATTGCCAGATATCAATGATGTCTCCATTCAGAATTAAGATTTGGGGGCTGATGCTTTGTAGATAGGTAATGATTTGTTTGGCACTGCAACCATATGTGCCAAGGTGAAGATCGGACAGCACGGAAACGTCTATGGATCGCTTTTGCATGGGCGGGAAGTTTTCCAAATTTTATTAACAGATTTAACTCATTTGTTATCGCAGTATTAAGGTTTTGTGATTACAAGATGAACTAATTGTTAATGGTTTTTGGCGCTGGTAGGTGGTCTGAAAGTCTCACCGTTCTTTGATGCGCACCAAGCGGCACTGAGACTGAGCTGATATAGGTGGTTATCTAACATTTAAATAATGCTTGCATAACAGTCCGGTGATATTGGCTTTCTTTCTTTGCAAAACCGTTACACAATGAAACAGTTTCTTGCCTGTCTTATAATGGCAATAAGTTTGCGGGCCACTGAAAGGCCGATAAAAGCAGCCAATAACGTCCATCCTATTTCACCCGTTAAAAATCTCTTCATCATCACCCTTGACGGCTTCAGGTGGCAGGAAGTATTCACCGGGGCAGATTCCATGCTCATTAACGATCAGGATTGGTCATCTGACCAGGAGACAATGAAATTATTGTATTGGGCGCCAACCGCGGAGGAAAGAAGGAGAAAACTGATGCCTTTCTTTTGGAATGTGTTGGCAAAAAAAGGACAGGTATATGGCAATCGAGATTTCAACAATAAAGTAAATGTTTCAAACATTTATTCCGTGTCTTACCCGGGCTATAACGAAATGTTTACGGGTGCGGCCGATTTTACCATCTCTTCCAACGACAAAAAATTAAATTCTAATCTGAATGTTTTGGAATGGCTTAACAAGCTTCCGGGATACAAAGGAAATGTAGTCGCTTTCACCTCATGGGATGTGTTTCCTTTCATCTTGAATAAGGAAAGAAGCGGTATCACTATGAACAGTGGCTATGAAAACCTGGACGGAAAGGATGCTGTCCAAAGTTTGCTAAATAAAGTACAAACAGAGTCCGTCCATAATAAAACAGGGACAAGACAAGACGAGCTTACATTTATTACAGCAAAAGAATATATCCGAAATTTTCAACCTTCAATTGTCTACCTCGCTTTTGGAGAGACCGATGAGCTGGGCCACCGTGGCAGATATGATTTGTATCTTGAAAAAGCCGCACAAATTGACAAGATGCTTGGAGAACTTTGGCATTTCGTGCAATCAACATCCGGTTATAAAGATAACACTGCATTCATTATTACGACAGATCATGGCCGTGGAAGAGTCTCCAACAAATGGTCAAATCACGGCTTCTTTGTAAGTGGGTCATCGCAGACCTGGCTGGCTCTCATCGGCCCCAACATTACTCCCTTTGGCGAGATGAAAAATCATGAACAGATCTACCAGAAACAAATTGCACAAACCATTGCGAAACTTGTCGGAGAAAATTTTGAAGGCGATGGGCATATTGCCCCTGCCATTGTACTAAAGTAATCTCTGCCCCTTTCACAAATTCTTCATATTGGGATAACAATTCCTTAATCTTATTATGTTCTCTTTACCGACGAAAATAATTGTTTATGACCAAGTCACCATTAACCATTCTTATTGTTCTAATTCTATTTAGTTCCTGTAAAAAAAATATTCAGAATACAACTTCTGATTTATCGGAAACGGCCAATCACCCCGGATTCGGGAACGGTAATCTTCCTTTAATCGCAACGCAACGGGAGCCCGACATTTTATTTACGAATTCGGCCGGCCATCACGCTTTCAATGGTGGTTATGGCTCTGCAATGGCAGTAGTACCCGGCAGCAATAATCATTTATTTTATTACCTCACTGACCGTGGTCCTAATGTGGCAGGCTTTGGAGGATTATATTTCATTGCGCCCGATTTTAATCCACAAATTGCCGAATTCAGGTTAGAAGGAGATTCATTGAGGAAGATTAGCGTTATTCATTTGAAAGATCCAACTGGTAAATGGATTACGGGCCTGCCCAACCCTGCCAATCAAAACCCAACAGGCGAAGTGGCTTTTGATGCCGATGGTCATCAACTTCCTTATGATCCCTTTGGAATGGATTCAGAAGGACTCGCCGCAATGGCTGATGGCAGTTTCTGGATCAGTGATGAATACGGGCCACACATTGCACATTTTGCTGCGAACGGGACACAAATAGAAAGAATAAGCCCTTTTCAAAACGGGACTAATAATCGAGAAATTCCGAAGGTATTTATTCGTCGACGAGCTAATCGTGGTATGGAAGGGCTTACTGCAACGCCTGACGGTAAATGGTTGTTGGGAGCAATGCAATCGCCACTTGACAACCCTGCAAGTCCTGGTTCAACTCGTGACAAGGCAAGGAACAGTCGGGTAAATCGTCTATTGCTCTTTAATGTTGCAACAGGTGCTACCAGACAATATATTTATCGCACTGAAATTGCCGGAAATTATATCAGCGAAGTAGTCGCAATAAGCAACACTGAATTTTTGATTTTGGAGCGCGATGCTAACGCTCCTCTTGCTGGCAATCCGTCTTCTTCATTCAAAAGAGTATATCGAATTGATATTTCGAATGCTTCCGATGTTTCAGATTCGACAAACAGCGCAACCGGGATTTTGATCAATGGAAAGACTTTGGAACTGGCAGCGGCTGACAATGAACCGGGCTTTAATGCACTGAAGCCTGTGAACAAATCGTTAGCCGTCGATATCATTGCAACCATTCCAAATTACCCTCATGATAAAACGGAAGGCATCGCATTAATTGGCAAAGATGTATTGGCTATCAGCAATGATGATGACTTTGCCGTGGCAGACAGTGGCGCCGGGGGATTTATTCCAAAATACCTTCCTTTTTATAACCCGGCACAGGTCATTGATCATGGAGTAACTTATTTCGTAAAGATACCTTCAACTAATTGATTGATGCAAGCAGGCAATCGTGGTGTAAGCGGCGCAAGACTTCGCGCCGTTTTTTATTTGTATAAATATCGGCCATGCGGAGAAGTTGTAACTTTTACGCATGAAACAATGGTTCACATTGTTTTTAAATAAACCAAACCAATATTATGAGACAAATGATGGTTTGCTCTCCACTGCTTATCTTGTTGCAAACTCTTAGTACAGTTGCAATCGGTCAGAATGTAAACGATCTGAAATTAAAAGATTATCGGCCAGTATCTATTTATAAAACACCTCAAACAAAAGTTGAAAAAGCCAGGTACCCAGTAATTGATTTTCATTCACATGATTATCCTAAAACAGACGAGGCGGTTGATGAATGGGTGAAGACGATGGACGCGGCAGGAATTGCAAAATCAATCATCCTTTCTTACTCGACGGGTGCGAGATTTGATTCTGTTGTTGAAAAATACAAGCGCTATAAAGACCGCTTTGAAATTTGGTGCGGGTTTGATTATACAGGCTATGACAAGCAAGGCTGGCAACAACATGCCATTGCGGAACTGGAACGCTGTTACCGAAAGGGTGCAAGAGGAGTAGGAGAGTTGGGTGATAAGGGATTGGGAGAATTTTATTCAAAGCCGACGGCCGGTTGGGGTCTCCACGTTGATGATCCGCAGGTCAAGCCCTTGCTTGAGAAGTGCGCAGCCTTACACATGCCTGTGAGCATACATGTTGCTGAAGACGAATGGATGTACCAAAACGCGGATTCATCGAATGACGGATTGATGAATGCCGCAACGTGGAAGGTCGATATGAGCAAGAAAGGAATTCTCGATCATGACCAGCTGGTCTTATCGCTTGAAAACGCCGTAAAAAATAATCCCAACACCATCTTCATTGCCTGTCATCTTGCAAATTGTTGCTCGGACCTTAGCAAGCTGGCAAAACTATTCGACAAATATTTTAACCTTTATGCCGACATCGCTGCGCGCTACGGTGAAATTGCACCCGTTCCGCGTTATGTAAAGGATTTCATGGAAAAGTATGCGTCGAGAATCGTGTATGGAACCGACATGGGCACGTCAGTGAAAATGTATCGGCTCACGTTTCGAATACTGGAAACAACAGATGAACATTTTTATGAGCGAGATTTTTTTAACTATCATTGGCCCCTGTATGGGCTTGCATTATCGGATGAGACCTTAAAAAGAATATATAGTGACAACGCAAAAAAGGTTTTACGGCCCAATCGGTGATTTAAATACGGCTTAATCCCTTTAATGCTCCCTCAGTTTCTAACTGTTTCTTTTCTAGCAATGTCCTTTGCAATTTTTTTCGCGTCCAAACCTATTTCGCGAATTTGGCCTGTCGGTCCAATCCAAAGGCCGCAAAAATACAAGCCGTCTTTCCCAAAATATTTTTGATGGTCAGTACTTACTCTCAAATCTTCAAAGCGGCTTTTATCAACACGAACTATTTCAGTATGATTCGGGTAATATCCAGTCGCGGCAACAATTGAATCAAAGTCTTCCCGCTCGCCATCTACAAAATGCACGGTTTTGTTTTCAATATGATCAATGTCATCGTGAATTTTTATGTGCCCTTCACGAATATGCTTTACCGTGCCAATGTCTAAAACTGGAAGCTGTGCATCTTTTTTCATCTGCTGAAATACACCATAGGGCATTTTTTTTAAACCGAGTTTGGTAAAATCTCCGAAGAGCAGTCGCATGATGGGCGCATTGATAGCATCGGCTACTCGAGGTGGGAGACGGGAGAACAATAAACTCAAATGTACTATTGGAATACCCAGCAGGTCGCGAGGCACTATATTTACCGGGGAGCGGACTGACATGGACGGCTCAGCACCCTGTTCGAATAAATCAATAGCAATTTCACAGGCCGAGTTGCCAAAACCAACCACAAGCACTTTCTCACCTTTAAAATCCTTCCCCGTTTTATATCCATAGCTGTGCAAAATCCTGCCTGGGAGTGTCTCCATTCCTTTAAAATGAATGGATCTAGGTTTTCCGTATGGACCAGTCGCTACAATCACGTATTTTGATTGGAACGGCCCCTTCGCAGTTTCAGTTCTCCAATAATCACCTTTCCTTTCTACTGATCTGGCCTCAGTATTGAAAATGGGATTGATGTTAAATTCATCTTTATACTTTTCCAGGTATTCTATCAGTTGCCGACGGCTTGGATAGCGAGGTATTTCTTTATTAAGGCAAATTGGATAAACTCTTATGCGTGTGCAAATGGAGCCGCTCATAATGATTGTGCCAGGGGGTAGCTATTCGTTCTTCTTTTTCAATAATCAAGTATTCTATGCCTTGTTTTTGCAAACTGGACGCCGAGGCCAAACCTGAAAGGCTTGCTCCAATAATGAGCGTATGGGTTTCTTTCATTAGCGTCGGGATTTCACATCCATCAATGACAATGTCGCAGCAGAAGTATCGTCAACTTTTTAAATGATACGCCTTTGGTCTCGCAAAGGCTCTTAACCCCGCATGTGAAAGTGTAGCACCAATACCAGAATGTTTTCTTCCACTCCAGGGTAAGGCAGCACTTACGCGGTCGCAGCAGTTCCAATAGCCCGTCCCCGCATTTATTTGTTGCAAAATATTTTCGGCCTTCGTTTTATCGGAACTATATACCGCCGCAGTTAGACCATATTCAGTATCCTTCATCAACTCAATTGCCTCGTTATCATCTTTTACTTTCATGATGCCGATAATGGGTCCAAATGATTCGTCTTGCATGACGCTCATATCGTGATTGACATCCACCAAGACGGTAGGCTCAAAAAAATATCCTTTGTCGCTTATTCTCTTTCCCCCTGTTAAAATGGTCGCACCTTTAGTCAAAGCATTCTCCACCTGCTTTTCCAAAACTTCGAGCTGTTCTTTTCTACTTAGCGGCCCGATATAGGTCGCGTCTTCTGTAGGGGATCCAATTTTCCAGGACTTGACTTCTTTTACAAACTCATCGACATACTGATCATAAACTTTTTCGTTAACATAAATTCTTTCAACTGCGCAACAACTCTGACCATTGTTATAAAATGCTCCATCGGCGGTAGCGGCCGCAGTCGCTTTTATATCTTTGATGTCATCCGCTACATACAAAGGATCCTTTCCTCCCAGTTCACACTGGCAGGGAACCATTTTTGGAGCTACTCTTTGATAAATGTATTGACCTGTTTTATACGAACCAGTAAAGAAATAACCATCAAAAGGAAGTTCCAACAATATTTCACCGACATCTTTTGCACCAAGAGCCACGTGAAAAACGTTTTCAGGAACGCCAGCCTTCTTCAACAGTTTTTCTATTTGGAGTCCCGTTAAAGTGGAATGTTCAGAAGGCTTATACATCACGGCATTCCCGGCAAGTAAGGCGGACACAAAAACGTTTACGCCGACTAAGTAAGGATAATTCCAGGCAGAAATATTGCAGACCACACCGAGCGGTTCATAAGAAATCCTTTCTTCCGTGCGATTACTACCAGATGCGCTAGTGCTCCCCATAACTTCATCCGATAAGTATTTTTCTGCGTTATCTGTCAGCCATTTAATCCTGGCTCGTGCTCCATTGATTTCATTTCGCGACTGCTTGAGGGGTTTCCCAACTTCTGCCGTCAGAATAGATGAAAGCTCTTCGATGTTAGTTTCCAGCAATTCAGAAAAGTTTTTTAATACCATTACTCTTTCTGGGAGTGACAGTTTATGCCAGTGTGGTTGCCCGAGCCGTAGCGAGTTAAATTTTTTTTGGAGACTGTGTTTATCATCTTCATTCAGCTCGGCAATGATTTCTTCCGTAGCGGGATTAGTAATTGTAAGTTTTTTCATGTTCGTTTCCCTTATTGCCGACAGGAATTGATTTTTTAGATTTTGAGAGAATGGGTTTTGTTCCTTTTGTTTCATCCTTTCGGGGTGCCATTGCACGCAAAGCATGAATCCCGTATCATTCTTATTTTTGAATTCGAGGCCTTCTATTATCTTTTCATCGTCATCATAGGCATTTACCATCAAATTTTCTCCAATAGCATTTGGATCAATGGCCTGGTGATGAGCACTGTTTACGTACCCAATGGAAGAGCCTGCTACGTCGCGAAGCAAAGTTTGGCCTTCGGCAATAATGCCATGTTCTTTATCAGAGTCTTCTTTCTTATGCCTTTCATTGCCATTGTCAAGATCCTGGATGAGCTTGCCTCCTTGCAGCACATTGATTAATTGCATTCCCCTGCATATTCCGATCATTGGCAGACTGTTTCGTTGAGAGTAGCGATAGATCTTTTCTTCAAAATGATCGCGGTCGGGCTGAAGCGAAGCGGGATTGTTATTATAAACTTCTTTACCATCATATAGAGCGGGATGTACATCCACACCACCCGTGAGTATAAAGCCATCGCATTTATAAATGTCCTCAACATTATTATTCTCAAAATTTAGCTCCAACAGTTCTATATCATCGCCGAGGTCAACCGGTGTGAACCAATTCCAATAATTCTGAAACGACGTTTTCGTAAAGCTGATGCCAATTCTTTTCTTCATGAGCTATAACGCTTTGCTGTACAAATTTCTGAAATCTTCCCGGCTCACGGGCTTAGGATTGTTAGGATGGGCAAAATCGGCAATAGCCAGATCGGCGAGGGGTTCGATGTGCTCTGGCTTTACTCCAATATCATGAAGTTTATGAGGTATATTGATCTTTGAGTTTAAGTCAAACAAATATTGCACTACCGCTTCACCAGTTTCTTCTTTAAGCTCCAGTGCTCTTGCTATGCGCCGGAATTTATTTTCAAATCCTTTAATATTAAATTCCATTCCATAGGGTATGTTCACGGCATTGGCCAATCCATGATGCGTATCCAATAAAGATGATAAAGGATGTGCGAGTGAATGTACCACGCCCAAACCTTTTTGAAAAGCCACCGCTCCCATCAACGAGGCGATCAGCATGTTGCTTCTTGACTTGAGATCCGGCTTATTAACGGCTTTCTCAAGCGACTGACTGATCAATGAAATCCCTTCCAACGCAATTCCTTCGCACAGTGGGTGTGGGGTCTTTGCCAAATAGGCCTCCATGTTGTGCGTGAGCGCATCCATGCCGGTCGCCGCCGTAATGAATGGCGGAAGCTCCATTGTCAGCAACGGATCAGCAAAAACTATTTTGGCCAACAGTTTGGGAGAAAAAAGAATTTTCTTTTGATGTGTCTCATCATCCGAGATAATAGCGCTTCGGCCTACTTCACTTCCCGTTCCCGCAGTCGTAGGTATTGTTATAAAATGCGGAACGTCATTCGTCACATACACATCTCCGCCAATAAGATCATCATATTTGAAAAGATCTTCCCGATGGTTTACTCTCAATGCAATCGCCCTTGCCACATCCAAAGCCGCTCCGCCACCAATGCCTATAATGGAATCTCTTCTGGTATCGTCAAAGAAGTCCGTGCCTTTATATACGTCTGATTTGATTGGGTTTTTGTGAATCCCAGAAAAAACTTCCACCGAAAGCTTTTTCTTTGTCAGCTCATCAAAAATGTATTTGAAAAAATCAAGTTGAGCAACAGTAGTATCAGTGACCACCAATGGCCTTGACAAATTATTCGTCACCATATACTCTCCAAGCTCATTGCTTGATCCCGCGCCGAAACGAATAGTTGTTGGAAAATTGTATTGGTAAATTTTGTCGAAAAGCATTATGGATTGCTTGATTATTAAAATTGTTGGATGGCTGTTGTAAAACCGATTTTTCAAGTAACAATCAAGCAATTCAACAATTTAACCATCGGTTCATATGATTTCAAAATACCTTTTAAACTCCCAATCAGTCACTGCCTTCAAGTGTTGCTTCCATTCCCATTCTCTTGTTTGCGTGAAATGTTCAACAAAAATTTCACCGAAAAGTTCTTTGGCAACCTTTGAAGATTGCATGTGGCGGGTGGCTTCAATCAATGTAGACGGGAGAACACCGTTGGAATAATCCTCGTAACCGTTGCCGACGGTAGCGTGTTGTTTCAGTTTCAGTTTGTTTTTTACCCCGTATAAACCCGCGGCGAGGCAACCTGCCATGGCCAAGTAAGGATTGACGTCGGAACCAATTACCCTTGTCTCAAGACGGCACGATTTAGCGCTGGAGGATAATACACGCAATGCTACCGTCCTGTTATCCAGACCCCACGTCAGCGTAGTGGGAGCCCAGGCGCCTTCTACCAATCTTTTATAACTATTGATGGTGGGAGCAAACATGGGAAGCATATGCGGCAAACAATATAACTGGCCTGCGAGGTAATTTTTTGCCAGCTCACTCATCTTCGCTTTATCCCTATCATTGTAAAAAAGATTTTTCTTTCCAGTCTTATCCCACAGGCTTTGGTGAACATGACCGCCACAACCCGGAAGGTTCTCGTTGATCTTTGCCATGAAAGTGGCAATGATGCCGTGCCTGTATGCGATTTCTTTTACGGCTGTTTTAAAAAGAACGGCCCTGTCGGCGGCTTCCAAAATATCTGAATAGCAAATGGCGGCTTCATACGTGCCTGGTCCCGTCTCGGTATGCAGCCCTTCCAACGGCACATTAAATTGCTTCAGCCACTCAAACAGATCAGTGAAGTAGGGATTCTCAGATGAACTGCGAAGAATGGAGTAACCAAACATTCCCGGCGTGAGTGGCGTAAGATTCTTGAAATGCTTTTCATTGGCCGTCTGCGGTGTTTCAGCAAAATTGTACCATTCAAATTCTTGCGAGAAAAAAGCAGAGTAACCCTGCTTGCTCGCTTCATTTAGTATTTTCTTAAGCAACTGTCGTGGGCAAACTGGTGAAGGATTTCCTTTTTCATCGGTCAGTTCACCAAGAAAGAAGGGCACATCATTCTCCCACGGAATTTTTCTGAAGGTTTTTACATCCAAAACACCCGGACAATCCGGGTAACCTGTATGCCAGCCTGTATATTTCACATTATCATATACCAGGTCGCCGGCATCCCAACCAAAGATGACATTGCAAAACCCAAGACCATTTTCTATAACAGAAGCAAATTTTTCGGAAGAAATATATTTCCCTCTCAATATCCCGTCAATGTCGCTGAATGCGACCTTCACTTTTCCGGAGGAATGATCTCTTACATACTGTAGAATTTCTTTTGCGGTCATGTTGATTTTGTTCTTTCAGGAATGCATAGCGTTCTCTGTTGATAGAATTGCACGCAAAGTACAGACGAATCACAAAGGGCACAACGATTGCCCCGATAAAATAACTAATTATTGTTGGTTTTGCTGAATGTTTTAAAGGCGAGATAGCACACAACAAGAATTAAAAAATAGATGAGGGCCAGCTTAAAGTTATAAATCGTCATGGCGACAAATGAAAAAACACCAATCGTTAATGCTACCACCGGGAATATGGGATACATGGGAACCCTGAAAGGCCTCTCAAGCTCTGGTTCTTTTTTTCTCAACCGCAGTAAGGCTATCATAGATACGATATATAATGTCAGCGCACCGAATACTGAAATGGTAATGATTTCGCCCGTTTTGCCAGTCAGCAGTGCAATGATTCCAATCACCATATTTACCAGCAATGCATTGGCAGGTGTTCGAAACCTTGGATGAATTTTTTCCAAAAAAGCAGGGGCAAATCTCACTCTGCCAAATTCAAGGCTCGACCGTCCGGCCGCGAGTATGATG
>JGI24806J26614_1000152_pt1 | contig 16190 bp, 8 predicted proteins | sample Kansoi200umMDA_FD_26614 | JGI IMG/M metagenome (IMG submission 26614)
CAGGAGAATTCAGCCGGACTATTTTATACTCCCAATAAGTACAACCTAAAAACCCCGCGGCCAAAAATGACCGCGGGAAAACTTTTAAGAAAAGAAATTATCAATTACCTATTTTCTTCCAACAACCAACCTGGTGTGTGCGCTCAAATTCCTTTGTTTTAGAATAATTATATATGCACCCGCCGACAAATCATTAACCGGAAAATTAAAACTATTGGAACCTCCGGGTACCAACTTATACGATTTGTAACTCCTGCCCGCCATATCAAATAATTGAAGATCAATCGGCACGTTTGAAGAGGTTGATAATATCAATTTAGCATTCCCGCCTTCAACGGGATTGGGCGTTACATTCGCGCTTAAAGCACCTGGTAGCAGTTGCGAGAGGTTTTTCGCAAAAACAACGGGTCGTTGAATTGATTGAATGGAATTAGTAATAGTGAGATTAAGATGATCTACATTTGGCCCATTGAGGCCGTTTGTGCTTAATCTTATTTTATTAGTTCCAGCACTCAAACTGGCAGTGGCTGATGAAATGGACCAGTTTGCCCAACCGCCGGTGGGTAAAAAAGACAGGGTTGCCGTCACCACTAGTCCATTGACCGCTAATTTCAGAGGGCGATCTGCAGCTCCGGCATTGGCATACCGGAACTGTAGCGAATATGTAGCTGCCGCTGAATTATTAACTGTCCATTCAATATAATCACCCGAAGCGTTTTGATAATCAGCATACCCCGACCCTGTAAAACCAGGTGTGCTGGCCGCTACCAGGGCTCCGTTTAAAACAGCCTGTTCTGCTTCAAGTGATACTTCACTAACCTCCACCACGAGATGATCTACATTTGGCCCGTTGAAGCCTGTAGTGGTTAATCTTACCTTATTAGCTCCGGCACTTAAATTGGCCGTCGCTGAAAAAACAGACCAGTTGGTGAAACTCCCGGTTGGTGAAAAAGACAGGTTTGCGGCAATCAGTACTCCATTCACCTCCAGTTTTAAAGGACGATCTGTAGTTCCGCCATTTGCATATCTAAATTGTAGTGAATATGAACCAGCCACGGGATTATTCACTGTCCATTCAATATAATCCCCGGATGCATGTTGATAATCCGCATAACCAGTACCGGTATATCCCGACGCACTATTCGTTACTAATGCTCCATTTAAAAGAGCCTCCTCTGCTTCAAGGTATCCTTGCTGGCAACCTATCGCGGGAACTGTAACACAATCAATATATGGGCCGTCGTCTGCTTGTGTGGTCAATCTTATTTTATTCGTCCCTGCATGTAAGCTGGCCGTTGCTGAAGAAACAGACCAAATTGCCCAACCTCCGGTTATGGGAAAAGAAAGATTTGCAGATATGAGCGCTCCATTTATTTCCAGCTTTAATGGACGATCGGCTGCTCCGCCATTTGCATAGCGGAATATTATCGGATATGAACCGGCAGTTGAAGCATTAAATGTCCATTCAATAAACTGTGCTGGTGTGCCGTAAACAGCAAAACCAGAACCTGTAAAACCAGGCTGATCAGAGGCAATTGTTGTTCCGTTTAAAACAGCCTTCTCCGCCTGAAGTGTGCTGGAGTCTATTTTCCCGTCACAATCATCATCTATACCATTGCATACCTCCGGCGCACCGGGATGAATTGTGCCGCCATTGGCAGCATTATCATTGCAATCCTTATTATTGTCAACATATCCGCCAGGGATCGGGCACCCTGAAACAGAAATCGCCGGGTTACCGTAACCATCACCATCTGCATCCCGGTAATATTTTGTACCGGCAATACATCCCTTTACTTCAATAAATGCCGATTGCGGAAAGGCGCCATTTATTCCATCAAAGTATTTCAACTCTGTATAAGCAGAAGAGGAGAGATCAATGGAAAAAATATTCCCATAATCCAGAACCTCATTGAATAAAACCCCGGCATTTCCATATAACTTTCCATCGCTTGCCTGCATGAGGTCGCCACCAGGATTATGAGGGGAAACATATAGATCGTTATAGGCAGAAGAGGAGGGGTCATAAGTAAAAATACCGCCCTCAAATGAATCGACCTGGTAAGCACGTTCATCCTTAAATATGGCGTACCGGCCGTATAGCTTTCCATCACTTGCCTGGATGAGGCCACCAACAGGATAAGAAGAATAATACTCAAAATTAAGAAAATCAAAATCCTTTAGTTTAGTATACGTGGAACTTGAAGGATCAAAGGAGAAAATAACACCATTATCGTTAGCCCCTCCTTCATGAGTAATACCATAGAGCTTTCCATTGGTGGCCAGGGTAAGTTGAGAAGGGTTGTAACCATTTGCTCCATCAAAGTCCCTGAGCTTTTTATACACAGAAGTGGAAGTATCAAAGGAAAAAATAGCACCCTTATCATTCTTCCCGCCGTTATGCGTAGTACCAAATAGCTTTCCATTTTTTGCCTGAACAAGGCGGCCGGCAGGATGGGCACCATTGGCACTATCAAAGTCCTTAAGCTTTTTATAGATGGAAGATGAAGGATCAAAGGAAAAAATAACTCCCTTACCATTATTTCCTCCATTTTTTGTGATTCCATACAATTTTCCATTGCTTGCCTGCATGAGTTCAGCCGGGTTGGCCCCATCTGTATAACCAAAATCCTTGAGCTTTTTGTAAGTGAATGACGAAGGATCAAAGGAAAAAATTACCCCGTAACCATTTTCTCCCCCGTCGTGTGTTACACCATATAGCTTTTTATCGCTTGCCTGTACCAGGCCCGAGTTAACATTGCTTCCGGTTGAATTCCTGGCAATATTCTTAAGTTTTTTATAACTGGATGATAGAAGATCAAAAGAAAAAATAACTCCCGCATCGCTGGCTCCACCTCTTGACGTCATACCATAAAGCTTTCCATCTTTCGCCTGGATAACACCGCCATGGGGGCTAATTCCATCGGCAAGAGTAATACCATTAGTAATAGTAAAATCTTTTAATTTCTTATATATGGAAGTGGCCGGATCAAAAGAAAAAATAACTCCATAACCCATGCTCCCACCCGCTGCTGTGGTACCATAGAGCTTTCCATTATTTGCCCGTAGCAGATCGCCAAAAGGATATACACCATTAATAACGTCAAAATTCTTCAACTCTTTGTAAGTGGAAGAGGATACATCAAAGGAAAAAATAACACCAGCTCCGCTGCTTCCGCCCTCTGATGTAATACCATATAGTTTTCCATTGCCAGCCTGTACAAGGCTACCATATGATTGATACCTGGCAAAGTCCTTCAGCCTTTCATATTTGGAAGTGGAAAGATCAAAGGAAAAAATAACACCGTGACCAGTGACACCACCATTTGATGTAATGCCATATAGCTTTCCATTGCTTGCCTGCAAAAGACGGCCGACAGGAGTGAAGCCGTTGTTGTTTCCACCAAATTCCCACAGCTTTGTGTAAACGGAGGTGGAGGGATCAAGGGAAAAAATAACACCACCAAACTTACTTCCTGCGTTTGCCGTGGTACCATATAGCTTTCCGTTGCTCGCAAGTATAAGGGTACCATTAGGATCACGCCCGCTTGCGTCATCAAGGTCCTTCAACTTTTTGTAAATGGAAGTTGAAGGATCAAAGGAAAAAATAACACCACTGTCAACAGTTCCTCCATGCTCTGTTATGCCATAGAGCTTTCCATTACCAGCCTGTACAAGACTACCCTTTGGGTTGCTACCATTGATACCATCAAAATCCTTCAGCCTTGTATAAGTGGAATTGGAAGGATCAAAGGAAAATATAGCGCCTACATTTTTGTTTCCTCCTTCAGACGTCATGCCATAAAGCTTTCCGTTGGTTGCCTGCACAAAATTTGTATAGTACGGGTTTGAAGCAATGCTTTGGAAAGAACTTACAACTTTCAAATCATTTGTGGTGGGTATAAATTTATTTATAGTACCTCCACCCGCATTTCCTCCGGCAGAAGTGGTGCCAAATAAAGTTTGTGCATGCACAGATATATAGGCCAAAAAACAAACAGTAATTAGTAAGAGTTTTTTCATCGCAATTATTTTTTTTGAATTGTTAATGGGTTTCAATTTTTAGTTCACGGGGTACATGTGGTGGCATTATATTTCGCCAATGACCTGTCTTTTATATTCATCTATCATCCATTGTGCAATTTTATAAGCATTTTCTTTCTTTTGTATTTCCCGGGGGAGAAAAGAGCAACGGGTTTCTAACCTGGTGCGTTACCGGTTTATTATCTTTTAAAATATTAAAACTGTAACTACCCCTATTCTACGGCTCATGCATACCAGGCATAAGCCTTATAGTATATCCATTGTATAGCTGAGTATCCCTGGCAATGTTAACAGCCGCGGCTGTTCGAAAATCAACAGGTTTATGATTTTGGGCAAATCCTGTAAATATGGCTATTTGCAGGATAATAAGCAGGGAGGTTTTTTTCATAAAACGTCTTTAAATTTGATAAGGAATTTTTTATTAAACCGTTATTTTGGAAGAAAATAAACCTTTAATAAGTTTTCAGGAAGGTTGGTTCTTAAAATACAATTTCATTCAGTCGCCGGCATTAATTTTACTAACGGTTTTTCCGGTACGAGGTTCTTTTTATTGTGGTGTCTTCATATTTAGGATAGATAAAATGAACAATGGTTAATTTTTTTCGATAACACCAACCTGGATTTCATTGCAAAAACATTATTTTAAGTTTATTAATGATGCATGGTGTATCTAAAAGAATCATTCCTGAGGGATTTATTTTTACCGGCTAAAACGTGTTTAATACTATAACCGGCTGCACACCTTTTTGTTACCCTTTTTGAAAGTTTTTAAGAATATTTCAGGAGCAATATAACGCATAATAGACCATAAACGTCCCTTTACGTTATAAATCTTAAATTGGATGGTAGTGCAGCAGGGTTGGAATTTGTTTTTAAAATTCCAGGTGCTTTCTATCAAGCTCTTTGGGCTGATCTGCTTTTAGGTAAGTAGGCTGCCGCTGGCTTCAAGACTGTTGTTACCCGATACTTCAATTTGGGTTTTTTGAGAAGTTATTAAATTGGCTTTACTAATTATTTCAAAATTGAATAATTTCAGTTCCACCAACCGGCCGGATGCAGGGCATTACCTTTTTTGTTTTTGGAATTACTAAAAATGAAATCGTCCCAGTGGCTAGGAAACCTTCCTGCCTGAGTTCAAACATTTATTTCATATAAACGAACTATTTTAGCAGCAGCTATATGCAAGTGTTCAGGAATGATATTTTTGAATAAGTTTGAAAATAAAAACAACCTCAATTCATATGCTTCTGATAAAATCCAATATGTAATTCAAGTCATTTTCCGACGAACATCCATAATATGAAACAAGATATAACCAATAGAGAAGATATTGACCACCTGATGCATGCGTTTTATAGCAAACTTTTGGAAGACAGTTCTATCAGTTACATTTTTAATGATGTGGCAAAAATCAACATAGAAACGCATATTCCTGTGATTGCGGATTTTTGGGAAAGCATTTTATTCAACAGAAATGTTTACCATAATAATCCCATGAAAATTCATATGGAATTACACAATAAAACTCCACTGTTAAAGCACCATTTTGAAGTATGGTTAAATTATTTTAATTCCACTGTTGATGAGCTGTTTGAAGGAGCCATAGCAGCAAAGGCTAAGGAAAGGGCTTTATCGGTAGCTACAGTGATGCAGATTAAGATTTCGCAACAAAGAAGTTGAGCGGGAGCGGGTGATCAATATGAAGGGCTTTTTTCCTGTATTTATCTCTGTAAACTCGATTCAAAAGAATACATTATCCATCACAATTTAATCCCCTTATTCTCTTTAAATGCCTTTGGAGTTATGCCGAATTTAGATTTGAAGACAGTTGAAAAATACGCCGCTGAAGCAAACCCTGTCTTGAATGCAACTTCTGAAATACTAAGATTTTCATGTTGCATGTAATATTTTGCTTTTTGCAAACGTGTGGTTATTATGTAGTCATTCACATTACAATTCAATACCGATTTTACTTTTCGGTAAAGTTGTACCCGGGAAATTCCGAGTGACTTACAAATATCGTCCGCGCCAAACTGATCATTTCCAATATTATTTTCAACAATCGCAGTGAAGTCGATCATAAATTTCCGTTCCTGTTTTTTGGATACCTGGGATTTTTCTTCGGAAAAAATTTCACCCGAATAATGATCCTTTATCTTTTCGCGGTTCTTAAGTAAGCTATTAATTGTTTTTTGTAAAAACTGTAAGTTAAATGGTTTGGTTATATAAGCATCGGCCTGGCTTTCCATTCCTTCAATCTTTTGATTTTCCTGGTCTCTCGCCGTTAACAATATCACCGGGATATGTGCGGTGCGCACATCGCTTTTGAAAATTTTAGTTAATTCAAGCCCGTTCTTTCCCGGTATAGTAACGTCGCAAAGTATCAGGTCGGGCACTGCGTCAAAAGCTGATTGCAGCGCACTATTACTATCGTGCGCTTCAATGATGCTATACTCGGTTGCAAGCCTTGAGGCCAGGTAATCCCTCATTTCATTATTATCTTCAATGACGAGCAATGTAAAGTACTTCGGAAGAGCTGCCCCAAAATCATGTTCAGGAATGTTATTGATATTATACAAATCAGTTGTATACATATCAGCATGCCCATTCCTCGTGGTGTGTTTCTGATCACCGGTTTCAAATTCATTTTTTTCAAAATGAGCGTTTCCCAAAGGCAATGTTATTTCAAAAATTGACCCTTTCTTCTTCTCACTGTTTACTATTATAGAACCGTGATGCAGCTCCACCAGTTCTTTTGACAATGCAAGACCCAGCCCGGTCCCCTTATAATTTTCGTATTCTCCCTGGAAAAAAGGTTCGAAAGCATGATCTATAACTTCTTTCGACATTCCAATGCCATTATCTTCAATTTTTATTAAAGCACTGGTTATATTTTTAGAAATGGTTAAGTGGATAAATCCGTGGTCCCCGGTGAATTTAAAAGCATTTGACAGCACATTAAAAATTACCTTATCAATCATTCCTGGATCAATCCATATAAAAAGACTACGTTCACTCGTGATGAATTCAAGATCAATATTTTTATTTTTGGCCAGTATTTTAAAAGAATCCACAATCTCCTTTGTAAAACTAACCAGGTCCGTTTCGGAAACATGAGGCTTCATTTTTTTGAATTCTATTTTTCTAAAATCCATTAACTGGTTAACAAGCCTGTATAAACGCATGGCATTTCTCTGGACCAGTTGTAATACCTGCCTGGTGTCAGGATGTAGTTTACTATTGGCAATCAATTCACCCAATGGAGCAAAAATGAGCGTGAGTGGCGTACGAAATTCGTGTGATATATTGGTGAAAAAATTAAGTTTCGCCTGGTGGGCTTCCTCTGCTTTCACCGACATTTCAATTAGCTGAGCGCTTTGCCTTGATATTTCTTCGTTTTGTAATTTTAGTTTTTGAGTAATCCTTTTATTTTTCCTCCATGAATAAAATACGGTTGCTCCTAAAAGAAAAACCAGCAACAGCGCAATCACAAGGATATTATTGAATGTTCGCTGATTATTATAAACTCTTATTTGCTCTTTTAAAATGGTCTGTTGGCGCTCTATATCTTTTTGCTGAGCCCTGATTTTGTCAGATTGAAGTTTCATTAACCTAACATTGGTTGAATCCACTACCGAAGTTTGAAGTATGTTTTCTTTACTAAAATTTTCCTTATTAAGAATTTTTACAGCCACTTGTATTGCCTCTTCTCCACCTGTGGGATAAAGCATTGAAGCGGTAATGATATGGTTTGTTATAAAGTCAATTCCTGCACCTTCACCGGGCAAAGCGTCAATGCCGATAATTTTTTTATTATTTTTATTTAGCGCTTTGAGCGCCTCAAAAGCCCCTAAAGCCATCACATCATTGTGTGCAAATACCAAATCAGCGACTTCTGTCTCCTTTGAAAGTTTAAGCACTTGTTGATAAGAGTTTGCCTTTAACCAATCGCCTGGTACCTCCTTTATAATTTTAAGAGCTGGATATTTTTTGATCGCATTTGCAAAGCCATTTGCTCTTTCGATAGCAGGCGATGAACCCGGAAGTCCTGTTACCTCAATTATACTACCCTTTCCTCTTAACAGGCTGGCCGTATATTCTCCAGCCAAATTGCCTACTTCAATATTATCTGCCCCAACATAAGCTGTGTAAAAAGATGAACTTATTTTTCTGTCAACAACAATTACCGGGATTTTGCGCGTATAAACCTGCTTCACAATTGGTGTTAGCGGCGCTGCTTCGTTTGGTGATATTATCAATAAATCAATATTCTGCCGCAGTAATTCTCCAACCTGTTGAATTTGTACCTGGCTATTTCCATCTGCGTTTTTGTAGATAAACCGGATATTATCATTGAAAGCTAATTCCCTTTTCATCCCTTCAAGCATATTTTCCCTCCATTTGTCCGAAGCTATACATTGCGAAAATCCGATGATATATTGTTTGTTCCTGGTTGTGCTCAAACATGAAATTTCGAACAGGCAAAAGAGAAGAAAAGAAAAAAAGATAACCAAATTATTAACCCGGGGTGGCATGTAATCAATTCATTTAAATCAGCAATCTGATTCAAGATAAAACTTTATGAGATTTATTGCAACAATATTATAATCCGGTGATACAATTTTGAAACTAATTCTAAAAAATTAAGTTATCGGTAAAATATAATGCCTTAATAATAAGAGAGATATGATAATTAACCCAGATGGTACATATTTAAAAGTAATAGTCCTGATTTTATACAAAAAATCAACACTCCGGGGTCTACTTTGCGCTTTCAAATTGCTTGTCATATGAATTCAAAATTGCTTCTTTGGAGTATAGTTGTCGCCCTCGGCGGATTTTTATTTGGCTTTGATACAGCTGTTATCTCAGGCGCAGAACAGGATATAAAAAGGATTTGGCAATTAAGTGATGTGCTCCATGGAGTAGCCATCGCTATCGCCTTATACGGTACTGTATTGGGCGCCCTGTTTGGCGGGATACCAGCCACCAAATTTGGAAGAAAGAAAACCCTTTTATGGATTGGTATTTTTTACCTGATTTCCGCAATTGGTTCAGCCCTGGCTCCCGGCGTATATTCTTTTATGTGCTTCAGGGTTTTGGGTGGTTTGGCTATTGGTGCCTCTTCTGTGGTAGCGCCAATGTATATAACTGAAATTGCTCCTGCAAAAAACAGGGGAAAACTGGTAGCAACATTTCAATTCAATATTGTTTTTGGAATACTGATGGCATATTTCTCTAACTATTTGTTACAGGGAATAGGTGGAGATGAGAGCTGGCGATTAATGCTCGGCGTGGTAGCTCTTCCTGCGCTGATTTATTGCATTCTCGTATTTTTTGTTCCTGAAAGCCCGAGGTGGTTAATGGTGCACAGGGGTGATTACGATACAGCCCGCAAAACACTGGAAATAAGTGACCCTGAAGGAGTTGAAGAAGCCATATTGGCCCTCCATAAATCTATTGAAGAAGATAATCAAAAGGAAAGCCTTTCAGCGTTTTTGAGCAAGAGATTCAGTGTACCAATTTTTCTTGCTATCCTGATCGCATTCTTTAACCAGTTGTCCGGAATTAATGCCATTATTTATTTTGCTCCCAGGGTATTTGAAATTGCCGGTATTGGAAAACAGGCGGCCTTTCTTCAGAGCGCGGGTATTGGACTGGTGAACCTCATTTTTACAATGCTTGGTTTGTACCTGATAGACAGGTTAGGGCGTAAAAAATTAATGCTTATAGGTTCCATCGGGTATATACTTTCCCTGGCCTCGGTTGCTGCAGCATTTTACTTTAACTACCTCGGAGGAATGATTTTGCCTGTGCTTCTCTTTATATTTATTGCTTCTCATGCTATCGGGCAGGGCGCAGTGATCTGGGTGTTTATCTCTGAAATATTTCCAAACAGTGTTCGTGCTTACGGACAATCACTTGGTTGCTCAACCCACTGGATTTTGGCCGCCCTTATTACAACTGTATTTCCAATAATGGCTACCAGGTTTGGGCCTGCCCCTATATTCCTGTTTTTTGCATTGATGATGGTGTTACAATTAATCTGGGTGATTTTTTATATGCCGGAAACCAAGGGCGTATCTCTTGAAGAGTTAGAAGCGAAGCTTATAACAACGAGGCCATTACATCCAAATCCGGCTCTTCTGAAAACCTAAAAACATTTAATAAAAAATTCAAAAACGCAATATGGAAGATCTAAAAAATCATAAAGTAGTTTGTTTTGGAGAAGTGTTGTGGGATATACTTCCTTCAGGATGGGTGCCGGGCGGAGCTCCTATGAATGTGACCTACCATCTTCATAAACAACAAAAAAATCCGGCGTTAATCACCAGGATCGGGCTTGATGACAAAGGCAAAGAGTTAATTAATATCTTTTCAAATTATGGTGTGTGCACTGATTATTTCCAGTTTGATTACGACCACGAAACCGGGAAAGTATTTGCAGAACCAAATGAACACAACGAAGTGGTTTATGATATAGTTATGCCCGTAGCGTGGGATTTTATTGAATGGGAAAACAGGTTTGAGCAATTGATTTCCAACGCTGAATTCTTTGTTTTTGGAAGTCTTTCAGCAAGAAACCCGGTATCAAAAGGCACTCTTTTTCAAGCATTGGAGATAGCCAAAAATAAAGTGCTCGATATTAATCTCAGGGCGCCTCATTTTAATAAAAGAATAGCTGAAGAATTGTTACGCAGAACTGACTTTCTCAAACTGAATCTTGCAGAACTTGAATTAATTACCGGGTGGTTTTCTAAATATACCACCATTAACGACAGAGTAAAATCAATTACAGACAGGTTCAATATTTCCAACATAGTAGTAACAATGGGTGGAAATGGCGCCCTGCTTTACATGGATAATAATCAATATAAGCACAATGGATACAAGGTAGATGTGGTGGATACCGTTGGAAGCGGCGATGCTTTTCTTGCAGGTCTTATTACCCGGTTGCTTGACAAAAGTCCACCCGGAGAGGCACTGCAATTCGCCAGTGCATTGGGTGCTTTTATTGCTATGAAAAAAGGAGCCTGCCCTGTGTATAAAGCTGATGAAGTAGAAAGCCTGTATAAAACAGGAATTGTTCAATAAAGTAAAATCATGCCATCTCTCTTAACTATAAAATTTTAAATTTTCAAAAATTAAAACTTGTTATGAAAAAATTACACATTTTGTTGCCAATGTTGCTGATGGCAATAGCGGGATTTGCCCAGTCAAGAATTATATCCGGCACGGTTAGCGCCAACCCGGAGAGAACTCCGGTTGCCGGGGTTACCGTACAGTCGAAAAACAAAACGGCCTTAACAGATAATACGGGAAAGTTTAGCATTGAAACATCTGTTGGTGATAATGTTTCGTTCTCGTCCATAGGGTATAAGCCGGTTACGGTAAAGATAACGGGCCCTGAAGATTTATCTGTGGCATTGGACCCAGCTGCAACAAAGGAACTTGAACAGGTTGTTGTTGTAGGATATACTTCTCAAAGAAAAAAAGATTTAACCGGTGCTGTTGCTGTAGTGGAGTTAACCCCGGCGGTAAAAAATAATACCTCGGGTAACGTAATGCAGGCACTTCAGGGCAGGGTAGCTGGTTTATACATCGAAAAGGATGGCTCGCCAAACGGCTCTAATTCAAGGATATTGATACGGGGTGCGAATACGCTGGGAAATAACGATCCACTGTATATTATAGACGGCATAGCAACTACCAGGCCCGAGGTTTTTCAAAATCTGGACCCCGCAACTATTGCTTCAGTCCAGGTGTTAAAAGATGCTTCTGCGGAATCTATTTACGGAGCCCGTGCTTCCAATGGCGTAATTATAGTTACTACCAGGAATGGTGGTAACACAAACGGTAAAGTTCAATTTCAATTTAACAGCAGTATATCCGGGCAGTCAGAAAAATCAGAGCGATTCAAAATGTTGAATTCGGTAGACCGGGGTAAAGCTTTATGGCAGGCCTCGGTTAATGACGGGCAAGACCCCGCAGCAGGTTATGGAGAAATTTACAATTTTGATTGGAATCATGATTTTAATAACCCGGTGTTGAACCAGGTAACCGTAAGACCTTTTGTAGGTGGTGATCAGAATACCCCTGCGGGTAATACTGACTGGCAGAGCGTAATGTATAAAACCGGTTTTGTAACAAACAATAGTTTAACCGCTTCTGCGGGCAATAAAAACTCTTCATTAGAAATGAATCTTGGCTATCTTAATAACTCGGGGATGTTGAGATATACAGGCTATGAACGTATTAGTGGCAGCATTAATGCAATAACCCGGTCTTTTAATGATAAGGTTACCTTTGGCCTTAATTTAAGAACGGCCAATTCCAATGAAACCTTAACAGCCAGGGATCTTGGTGGAGCTACTACCACCTTCCTGGCAGTTACCCTGGCACCTACTATCCCTGTGTTTCAGAAAGATGGAACTACCTATGCCGGAGAATTGGGCGCAGGCTATTCTGATAGAAATAATCCTTTGCACATGCAATACCTGGCACGATGGAATAATGCAAACCGCCTTAGTACGCTAGGCAACGTTTTTGTAGAAGTTCAACCTATTAAAAATTTATTTTTTAAATCCAACATAGGTGCGGATAACGCCAATTATTTAAGTAAGATTATTTCTCCAACTTTTGTAGAAGGGGCGTTAGCGCGTTCTACAAATAGCCTCTCGTTTGACAGGAATCATTTTTTAGGAATTACGTGGTCAAACACACTTCGTTATAATTGGAATTTGAACTCTCATCATAGTTTCAAGTTTTTAGCAGGAACGGAATATCTTAAAAGGAAGATAGATTTTGATTTTACTAAAAAAGAGGGATTTGCCCTTCAAACAGAAGAGTACTTCACTTTAGATGCAGCTACCGGCAATACTATTGCTACCGGGGGATCTACAGGCCACCAGTTGTTTTCACAATTTGGGAGGGTTGATTATAGTTACTCTGATAAATACCTGGCCGCTGTCACCATTCGCCGTGATGGCTCCTCCCGCTTTGGTGTAAATAATCAGTATGGTATTTTTCCTGCAGCCTCCATCGGATGGAGAATAGACAAAGAAGCATTCATGGAAAATAACAAGCTGTTCTCTGAGTTAAAACTTAGGGTGGGCGCGGGCCGGGTAGGTAACCAGGAAATTGGTGATGCCACCAGAACTACTCTTTTCGCCACAAGATATGGCACCACACAGGCACAACTTACCGGTGGTTTTTTTGAGCAATATTATAATGTAGGTACAGCCTATTCCCTATCGGGTGCAAATACAGGTACCTTGCCTTCAGGCTTTGTACAGTCACAGGCCGGTAATCCTGACCTTAAATGGGAATCTACTGAAGAGATAAACGCAGGGCTGGATTTCACCATTCTTAAAAACAAAATATATGGTTCTTTCGATTATTTTTCCAGGAATACAACAGGTATTTTAATCAGCCCGCCGGTTGCGGCAGTTTTAGGCGAAGGCCAAAATAAAACCGTAAACGGTGCTTCAAAAAGCAATAAGGGCTGGGAACTTTCATTAGGGTACCAGGGGGAACGAATGGGAGATTTTACCTATGATGTGAAACTTAACTTCGCTCATTTCAGGGATAAGGTAACCGAACTTCCCGAAAATGTAAGACCAGCTTATCCGGGTATTCCGGGCAATACAATTCTCGGCCACTCACAGTTTGATATTTTTGGCTATAGAACCGATGGGCTCTTTCAATCCCAGGCCGAGGTTGACAAGGCTCCGGCTCAGATTGGGGCAGGGCCTGGCAGAATTCGTTATGTAGATATTAATAAAGATGGAAAAATCGATGCCAATGACCAGGATTGGATCGGCACCAGACTGCCGTCTCTTGAATATGGATTAAGGGTGGATGCAACTTACAAAAAGTTTGATTTTTCATTATTCGGATCAGGAGTAGCAGGAAGAAAGGGCTTTGATGTATATACCGTATTTAATAACCTGATGAGAAGCCGGGAAAATGTGGGACCAGGAGTATTTAATGGCTGGACACCACAACGCCTCGATACAGATGTCCCGGCATTGACCCTTAAAGACAATAACAACGAAGGACGTACTTCTGATTATTTTAAGTAAGTACATCCTACTTCAAAATGCGTAATATTCAGCTTGGATATACTGCTGCTCCAAAAACGGTCTTTTCAAGGTTACGGCTTTTTGTAATGGCAGAAAATTTATTCTGGTTCAAAAGCAAAAGTTATCAAAGCCCCGACCCCGAAAGGATCGACCTTGATCCCGTTCCGATACCTAAAACATTCACCTTTGGAATTAACGCATCCTTCTAAAAAAAAACTACAGCAAAATGAAAAAGATAAAAATATTCGGTTTTATAATCATAGTATTATTCAGTGGTAGCTCGTGCAAAAAAGTACTTGACTATACTCCGCCCGGAGTGCTATCCTCTTCAGACCTAACATCACCGACCGCTATTGAAGGTTTGGTTACTGCGGCGTACGCTGCCGTGGGAAACGGCGATATGATTGGACCCATTTACAGTAACTGGGTCTATGGAAGCGTGCATTCTGATGATGCTTATAAAGGCGGAGGTGGTACCGGTGACGTGGGAGAAATTGATGCGATTGAACATTATAACCTCGTAACACCTTCAATGTACGCTTTTTCAAAATTTACCCGACAATCAGTAGCCGGGATTTTGTTTATACAGGCCATCGGTAAATGTTATTTCTGATTGAGGAATGGGTAAATACTCATCTCTGCCGGCTGTAAATTTAGCCGTCGCTAAAAAAGTCCGTTTAACTTTTTCTACGGCTATGTAAGCATTTAATGTTTGTTCAGCAATTCCCCATCTTACGAGGTCAAAGAAACGAGACCCCTCCGTTGCAAATTCTAAACGTCTTTCCCATTGCAAAGCCTGGCGTGCATAAGACTGGGTCCAGCCCGTTGCCGGATACGGCTTGATATTATAATGTGAAGGGAAAGTACCATCCAGCTTTTTAAGCCTGCCGGTACTTGCTGCTGCTCTACTCCTCACCTGGTTAATTATTGGTAAAGCCTTATCCTGTTGTCCTGACTCAATATATGCTTCTGCCTGCATCAGTAAAACATCATCATACCTGATAATATCATAATTTTTGGCAGTACCCATAAATGGACCAAGCTTAAAATAAGATGAACTTGTTGCCAATTGCTGAAAGCGCATAGTATGAAAGTTACCATATACACCCGGGTCGCGTACCCAGCTATTACTAAAAGGCTTTGTATTATCGTATTTATAAGGATGCCCTTCGATGCCAACTGTATGATCAAGCCGGGGATCTACCGTGGCTGTATTTAAATCAGCGCTACTATTATTGAAAGTGGTAAAATTCGGTAATCCATTTGCATCTGTAGTATGGGCATTTACCAGGTTTTGGCTTGCCGCATGAAAGCCACAGCAACCATATTGGGGTGCGCCGTGTGGATAATTAAGGCCGTCTTCATAACTCATTCTACCGGCGGTAGTACCATCATTGATAGTAAACTGGATAGCAAAAACCGATTCGGGGCCATTCTCTGTTTCTGGCAAAAAATTATCACCTATGTCGGCACTCAAAGCATATTTGCCGGATGAAATGACTGCCTGGGTTAGGGTAACAACCTCCTGCAATCTTGCCTGGTTAATATTGGTTACATGATGTGTTGCATCTTGTTCATACGCCTGGTACAATCTTAATTTTGCCAAATATGCCTGGGCGGCTGGTTTATTAGCCCTTCCAATTTGTGGCTGGGTCACAGGAAGGTTGTCAATTGCAAATTGAAAATCTTCAGCAATTTTATTCCAGGAATCATCATTTTTTAGGTCATTGGAAGTTTTTAGAATTTCTTCAGCCGTAGCATTTTCATCAAAAATTGGAATATTTTTATATAACCTTTTCATGGTAAAATAACTATGGCCTCTCAAAAACCGTAATTCAGCCAGTCTTATTTTTTTATTTGGAAAACCTGCATCAGAAAGCGAATTAACCGCGCGAATTGCTACGTTTACCCTCGCAATAGATTTAAATAAATTTTGCCAGGTACGGGTAACAAATGCTCCCATTGAAGGTGTTACGAGGTTATAATGTTCAATCGCATCAATTTCTCCCACGTCACCGGTACCACCTCCGCCTTTATAAGCATCATCAGAATGCACGCTTC
>JGI24806J26614_1000153_pt1 | contig 16189 bp, 15 predicted proteins | sample Kansoi200umMDA_FD_26614 | JGI IMG/M metagenome (IMG submission 26614)
GGTTCCCTATGGATGGACTAAACAGGGATTCGGAAACGGTAATGATGCCCCCTGGCGCGCCGGCGCCAATGAAAATACGGTACTGCATTTGTCACATGCGGCCAAAGTCGAAGGTAATCTGGTACCAGCAGGGGATTACGGGTTGTTTTTTGTTATCAACCAGGACAATTCCGGCGAAGTGATTCTTTCAAAGGAATATAAATCCTGGGGTAGTTTCTGGTACGATCCCAAGATGGATCAAATGCGTTCTAAAATTATGGTACGTGATGTACCCAATTCTATCGAAAGGCTGACGTATTCATTCGATAATATGAATAAAAATTCTGCCGAGTTAGAATTGAACTGGGAGAAAAAACAATTTCCCGTGAAAATTGAATTTGCTGTTGATGAAATTGTCCTTGCGAATGCTGTTCAGGAATTAAAAGGACCAACCGGATTTAGCTGGCAGGGATATAACAGCGCGGCGAATTATGCACTGGCCAATAAAGTAAACATAGAACAGGGATTAAAGTGGGCGGACCAGGCTATTGCGATGAACCCGAATTTTGCAGATCAAAGTACAAAAGCCGGACTGTTGGATCTTGCAGGCAAACATTCGGAATCAGAACAGGTGATGAAAGCAGCTATGACCAATGCTACTGAGGTTGAATTAAATAATTATGGTTATCAACTGCTGGCCGGACAGCAGTTTGAAAAAGCGATTTCAATTTTTAAACTCAATACAATAAACCATCCGGGCAGTGCAAATGCATGGGACAGCCTGGGAGAAGGATATGCTTTGGCAGGAGATAAAAAGAATGCTATTGCAAATTTCAAAAAGTCTTTGAGTTTGAATCCACCTGCGCCAACAAAAGCCAATTCTGAAAAATACCTGAAGCAGTTGGGCGCTATGTAGCACAGAAGGGGAAGGATGCTAAACAGAAAGGAGGGTGCAAGTCTGACGGCGAGGGATATAAAACAGTAGGGGAGATGTAAGACTGTAAGTGAAAGATGTAAAACAGCAGGGGATGAAATTATTGAAGGGCGGAAAAAGGAAAGATCTTTAACCGGATCTTTCCTTTTTATTGTTTAATATGGTCCTTCATTTTATTCAGCATGTTCTTTCTTTACTTTTTGAAATGTCTGCCATCCGCCAATGCCTTCAGATTTCAATACGATTTTCTGATCGGCATTTTGAAGGGTTGCATAGTATGCAGTACCTGTTTCGGATTTAATTTCAAAAAGATCACTGATCCAATAGCCTTCGGAATATGGTTTTTTCAGGGAAGTCAATAATTCAAGTGGTAGTTGATTCGGGCTGATATAACGTGTTACGGCCATTAATTCTCCATCATAATTGAAGTAAGCGAACAATACCATTTCGTTCATTGTAAACTGAGCCTTCACAAAATTTACATGGTTTTCCCATTTTATATCCTGGGCACTGGAAAACTGTTTGTTGAAAGAACTAATTACATTTTTACTGATGTCTGGGGTGGCTGCGGCAAAGCTGAAAGCAGTAAAACTTACCAGGACGATGCTTAAAAGCAGGATTTTCTTTTTCATTTTTTTAGTTTTTAATTTTTATTTGTTCTTAATTGACAATACAAAGATAAGGGTTTTAATATGTACTATGCAAAACATAGTAGTATGAATGGCATAATAATATGTATAAACGGTAAAAAAAACTTGATGAATGTCATTTTAACTATAATTTCAAAGTATAAGACTACGCCTGGAAGAGGATTGTTACCTTAGCCACAAACTTTTATTTATGGGCCATAAAGCTTATAAACTACTGATAGTCATATTATTGCCGTTTTGCCTATATGCGCAGAAACCGGATTCCACTTATGCAGACCGTCTGGGATTCCCGGATGGCGCTCGGGTGCTCATCCTTCATGTGGATGATGCCGGGATGAGTTTCGATTCCAATATCGGAGCCGAATTGGCACTCACAAGGGGTGCTTCTACATCTGTAAGCGTAATGATGCCTTGCTCATGGGTCCCCGGTTTTGTACAATTCCTAAAATCTCACCCCGAAATAGATGCGGGACTTCATTTAACCCTTACATCAGAATGGGATGAATACCGATGGGGTCCGCTGTCGGGGAAAAAAGAGGTGCCGGGTCTGGTAGATACCCAGGGATATCTTTGGCACACGGTAGAAGAGGTAGCAAAACATGCCAGCGCCGACGAAGTTGAAATGGAAATTTCCGCTCAGCTGGCAAAGGCCAGATCGATGGGTTTTGAACCCACGCATTTGGATACGCATATGGGAACCGTCTTTGGTTCAGGAGAATTTCTGCTGCGCTATATAAATATTGCAATCAAAAATCAAATTCCTGTTATGTTGCCGGGCGGAAGAGATGAATTAATACAGGCACAGAATAAAATTCCGGATGCCTTCATAGTCCAGTTACGCCTTTTAGGAAAAAAGCTATGGGATTCCGGACTTCCGGTGCTGGATGATCTGCATAATACAAGTTATGACTGGGTGATTCCCACGGAAATTGCAAATGATGATAAAAAGCTGGATGAATACAAAACTGCCAAATACATTGAAGCGCTTAAAACGATTAAGCCCGGACTTACCATGATGATCATGCATTGTACAGAAACGGGCCCTGATTTTAAATATATCAGTGACAGTGGCCCCACGCGGAAAGGTGATTTGCTCGCGATGATGAATCCTGCATTTAAAAAAGCATTAAAGGATCAGGGTATTATTTTGACTACCTGGCGGGAAGTAAAACAAAGGAGAGAGAAAGCGAAATAATTGTCAATTGTTAATTGTCAATTGTTAATTATAATTTTTAATTACTTTGATTACTTCAAAAAAATACATTAGACAAAAAACATTCATCATTAACATATAGCATTAGGCGTTAGGCGTTAGGAGTTGAGCTTTAGGATTTGAGCTTTGCCTTACGCCTTACGCTTTAAGCCTTACGCTTAATAAAGCCGGATGATGACGAATCCGTTTTGGAAATTGTTTTTGTATGGTACGGCTACTTCATCAGAAACAAAACGATGCGACTTCTGAAAATTCAGCATTTTTTTAATTTCCCAGAATACCAGGGCGCCATCCGTTGGCTTGCCGGACCTGGTTATCGTTGTGGTTGTAGCCATCGTGTTCGAATATCCTTCCAGGCTGTTATATATAATATATAGTTTATTGTTTACCGGCACCAGAAGATAGGAAAGATCGGGATTATTAATTTCTGGTTGTTGTTCCATATCCAGAACGGCACTCCAGGTACTATCTTTAGAAACAGCTGGGAAATAAAAAAGATTCAAATCACCCCGGTTTTGAACGAACGGAATGGGACTCAGGCCTTTGTTTAAGGTATAACCCTCTTTAATTTCTTTTTTACCGGAATTTGATTCGCTATAATTTGCAAGCAAATAAGCAGTTTCCATATTATTCATCACCGGAAGTACCGGCTTACTGAATTCGTAGGCATTTCCATACTCCTTCATTAACATATAACCTCCTCCGGGAACCGCAACAAAACTTTCATGACTCAGGTTTTTAGCCTGGATGTCACGGACCTGAGTATTAAAATGATAGGAAGTGTCAAAATCAAATCTTCCCAGTTTCATGGAATAGTTGCATATCCTGACATTCTTCAGGGAGGATTTCTTGTATCCCGATAAAAGTCCCACACTCATTTCCTGCTGGTCATTGTCGATCGACATGGCAATATCCTCCATTTTATAAAAGGGAGAAACCGGAATTTCCCGGAAATAATAATCACTGCCGTTGGGGCAGGCATGGAAGAGAGAAAAATTCCGGCTGATCCGTGAAGGGGAAGCCATCAGCCACTCTCCGTTATTAGCCAGTTTGATGGGCAGGTTATCAAAACTTTCACCCGGAAATCCAATTTCTTCATCCTGAATACAGGGTTGTGAAAACTGTTCATGCGAAATCAACAGATGATAGATTGGGTTCCAGTCGGAATCAAATAAAAGCGCATGCACCCGTGTGATTTCAGTTTCGGTATTTTCAAATGCCACTATGAGAATTTTTGACTGATCGGCTGATCTTATTAAAAGGAAACAGGAGGGGCTGGCCTGAAAGGGAAGGCTGTCTGTAAGGCGGCTTTCGATATGCTGATCGATGCCGTAACTGTTACGTGTAATTTTCGTCTGGTTACCCGCGGCGGTAATTATTATTTGATCGAGGCCGTTTTTTCCGGCCATCAGCCACTGCTTCAACGTACCAGGAATATTGATTGCCGGTATTTCCAATAATAAACTAAGTTTTGCATCAAATAATCCGAAAATTTGATTTTCGGAAATCTCCCCAGACTCGTTCCTGTTGCGGGATTTTGACTTCATCCGTTTTTCGATCCAATAAAAGTTATCAGTTTTACCAATCACCTGGAGACGTACGACAGATTTTGTTTTGATCGGTTCAGAGTAAATAACACGCTGGGCAATTAATTTGCCGGGAAGCCAAAAGAAAAGGCCGATACCATATGGGATTATCCAGCGCACATGATCGATTCCCTTACAAGTTAGGATAATTTAAGTTCCGGACGATAAATGTATAATTCCGGAATGTGCAATCCACGAATTTGGAACCTCAGAGTCCTTTTTTAATATTGAATTCCCCCGAAGCTCCCCTTGCAATGGTAAGGGTTTTCCAGTCAGTACCACAGATCATCTTGGCAATTTGAATGATTTGTCCGACATGATAAGCATAATGGGTCAATTGCCGGTTGATGGCTTCGGTCACCGTATGTTTTTCATTACGGATAAAAACAGTCCGGGATAAACCTTCGGCAGTTAATTCCTCCAGTACTTGGAACAGACAATTCCATCCCCTGTCCCAACTGGCCATCAGCTCCTTGCGCGACATTTTTTCGTTTTCGAATTCTGCGTCCCGGTTCCTCCAGCTCTTTTCGCCGTCACTGGAAAAAAAATCTGTAAAGCGGGAAAGCATATTTCCGGATATGTGTTTGACTATGATTGAAATGCTGTTTGTCTCGGAATTGTATTGCCAGTATATTTTTTCATCCGGCACCTGGCTGATGGCTTTTTCACCGAGGGACTTGTATCGGTTGAATTCCTTTTTTACGCTGGCGATATAATCTTCCTCAAACATGGTTGATATTTTGAGATAAGTATCCTTCCTTATTTCACTCTTGCTTTCTTAATGAATTTTTCCCGGTGCGTGGTACCCCATTTATACAACGCATCAACTACGGGATACAGGGATCTGCCGTGACTGGTTAATTCATATTCTACGCTGACTGGCAGACTATCATACACCGTCCTTTTTACCAGACCATGTAGCTCAAGATCTTTCAGCTCTTTCGAAAGCATACGGGTAGTAATTCCTTCTACCTGTCGGTGCAATTCCCTGAAACGGTAGTTTCCATGACTCAGTGCGACTATAATTGGGATCTTCCATTTCCCGCTTAACACTTCGAGCGCATCCCTTACGGGCAGGAGTCTGGACTGACATTCTGTATGATTCATTGGTTCCCTCCGGTATACTGGTATATGATTGTATACTGGTTACAAATATATATCAAATAGGCTTTAGTTTTACATTTCAATCAAAAAATATGAAATATAAAAAAATTATTTACTGGACCCTCACGGTCATTTTTGCCGGCATGATGTTATTCAGCAGTTTTCTCTATCTCAGCCATCAGCCGGCCATCGTTCAGGCTTTTCGTGGGCTTGGTTATCCGGAATACATTTTAAGTCTGTTGGGAACGGCTAAATTGATCGGCGTGATTTCCCTTGTGCAAACCCGTTTTTCTACATTGAGAGAATGGGCATATGCCGGATTTTCAATCAATTTAGTTGCGGCATCCTGGTCGCACCTGGCAATGGGTCAACCTATAACAGCACCGTTTATATTGCTTCTTATTTTAGCCGGATCTTATATTTTCCGGATATTAATGCAGGATGCAAAAAAAGTCGGTGAGAGCCGTGTCGTGGGATACGCCTTATAATCCTTCGGCCTTCAGCCTTAAGCGCACGCTTTGTCGTATAAATGTAAAACCTGCTTACATTTCACCGGCCACCCATAGTGTAAACAGCACAGGCGGACAATATTCCTTACCATTCGGTGCGGTCAGTATTACAAGGAAGACAATCGGCTATTTTGTATATTTTTTAAATATTGAACTCGCCGTATGACCTCCAAAACCAAAGGTGTTGTTCAGGCTGTAATTAACTGTTTTATGCAGGGACTTCCCGATTACAATATTTAAATTGGCGGGAATTTTTTCATCTATTTCTTCAGTATTGATCGTGCCTGGAATGATATTGTGTTTTACGGATAATATACTGATGATGCTTTCTATCGCTCCTGCTGCACCGAGCAGGTGGCCTGTCATAGATTTAGTTGCGCTGATATGAACCTGGTGGTCTCCAAACAGGCTTTCAACTCCTTTCATTTCACTGATGTCACCGATACCTGTTGAAGTGGCGTGTGCATTGATATATTGTATATCGGCCGGGGCAAGGCCTGCATCGCTTAAAGCCCGGGAGACGCAAAGTTTAGCTCCAAGACCCTCAGGGTGTGTACCGGTTAAATGATATGCATCAGCTGCCATGGCGCCGCCAACCATCTCAGCATAAATCGGGGCATTTCTTTTTATTGCATGATCATATTCTTCCAATATCAGAGCGCCGGCACCTTCTCCAACCACAAACCCATCCCTGTCTTTATCAAAGGGACGGGATGCTTTTTCCGGTATATCATTTCTTTTGGAAAGAGCCTGGGAAGCACTGAAACCTCCGAGTGAAGACGGAGTAATTGCTGCTTCAGATCCGCCTGCCACCATAATCTTTGCCTTACCTAACCGGATGGTGTCAAAAGCGCTGATGATAGCTGTGTTGGAAGATGCGCAGGCAGAGACAGTACAGTAATTTGGACCATAAAACCGGTGCCGGATCGATATGGCACCAGCAGCAATATCCACTATCATTTTCGGGATGAAATAAGGATTAAATCGCGGTGTACCGTCACCAGCATAGAATTCCTTTAATTGTTCCTCAAAGGTTCCGATGCCGCCATTGCCCGAAGCCCAGATCACACCGGTCTCAAAGAGGTCCTCTTCCTTCATTTCGGAGGGGAACAGTCCGGCATCCGCCAGGGCCTGATCACTGGCCACCATGGCATAGATGGAGAACAGATCATATTTTTTAATTTCTTTTTTTTCAAAATAATTTTCCGGATGGAACCCTTTCACTTCACATCCAAACCTGGTTTTAAATTTTGAGGCATCAAATTTAGTTATGGGGCCGGCGCCACTTTTGCCATCCACGATATTTTGCCAAAATTCACTTACCGTATTTCCCAAAGGAGTAAGTGCACCCATGCCGGTAATTACGACTCTTTTCATGATTGAATAATTAGATCGGCGAAGATAATACGGACTATTTTAATAGGCGTATTTGCCCGTAATGATAGGATAGGTGGTTGGTCCGGTTTAGTAATACATTTAGTTTATTACGTGTCGGATCTTTTTCAAAATCTGCATCATTAATGGATTCATGTCGGTTGAACCATCCGTCGAATGGCATTTTCGCAAATTCATTTTTTAATCTTTCATGAACTGATAACCAGATTTTCTTTAATTCAGAAACAGACGGAATTTTTTCAATTGTTTTATCCGGTGCTTCTACAAAAATAGCTTGGAGTTCAGGGTATTGTTTTTTGCCCATTCCCAGTATTTCAGGCATGGCATCATGTATGGCAGCCAGATGACCAACCAGGTATACACCCCTGTTTTTGGAAGGCGCAATTTCTTTTAGAAGTTGTTCATCCGTTATATCATGAATTAACTTACTGGCGCGGTCAACCTGGGTTTGCCAGCTTTGAACTGCCATTTTGATAAAAACAGCCTTTTGATCCATATTGTATTTTTTAAGCGCAGAGTTTCCTATTTAAAATGAAGTCATTTAATAAACACTGCTAGTCCGAATTGGTTCGGAGAAAAAAATAATATAGGTACCCGGGCTTGTACAGGATTCGTACCGAAAGGGCCAGAAGTGAACCTGAAAGGAGAGAAATTTCATTTATTTTTTTTGAACCAGGCAAGGGCTAAATAGGTCAGAAATAATAGTGCGGACCAGATAAGTAAATAAAGAACCAGCTGGCCTGCCAGGATTTTTCCCCTGTTGCTGAAAATATGGGTATATAAAACAACGAACCGGTCATAGAATTCATAATATTTTACAGGTGTTCTGAAAGAGAAAATGAGAATTACACCCAGAATCCAGATAACGAGGAAAATTCTTTTCACCTTTAAGGGTTTTCGTATTCCGAATATACTGATTGTTTCTGACCAGATACCGACACTACTGTACACACTGTATATCAAAATCGGACACCCCTTTCCAAAAGCCCATTCTATTTTATTGGTAGTTAGTTAATTGCTGGTACGGCATGTTTATTGTCGAAGAAAAATTGTAATATTTCAACATGTTAACCAGAATCCTTTTGACCTGCTTTATTATTTTTTCCGGTGACGCGAATTGTGATGCTCAGCAAAAATCAACACCGGAAGATTACCGGGTCGTAAACAGATCGCTGTATTTTAAGCAAGGGGACGATTCAGCACCGGTGGTACATTTGAATTCCGGATCCGGAGCGGGTATTGCCTGGATAAACGGATCATCATTTTCACAGGGAATAATTGAATTTGATGAAAAAGGCAAGGATGTTTTGCAACAGAGTTTTGTCGGTATTGCGTTTCATGGAGTGAATGACAGTGTTTACGAAGCAGTTTATTTCAGGCCCTTTAATTTCAGGGCAACAGATCCTGCCCGAAAACTGCATGCCGTGCAATATATTGCCATGCCGCAATATGACTGGCCCCGTCTTCGGACCGACTATCCCAATCAATATGAAAAACCGGTGATTCCGGAACCAGAACCATATGGCTGGTTTCATGTAAAGATTGAAGTCACTGATAAAAAGATCCGGGTATTTGTAGACCAGAATTCCACTGCGGCACTGGAGGTAACACCACTCGTGCAATTGAATGGAAAAATGGTCGGTTTCTGGGTAGGTAACGAATCTGATGGTGACTGGAAGAATCTTAAAATGACCATGAAATAAAGGCACACTGGATAATAAGCATCAAAATTTCTTAAGTAACGTTCACTGATTTTTCCCATCCTGTTTCTTTTAATGCCGGATCGTTTTCCTTCTTCAGAAAATCAGCTTCGGCAAATGAAGCAGCATCCCAGTTCAGTATAGCTTCGTCCGGCACCATTTCCACCGGTATTTTCCAGGAAACGGATGTTTCATTATATGCCGGATTTGACTGGGCATTATAACAGGAAATGATTGACCACCGTGGATCAGGTGAAAGATTGGCTTCGGAACGGTGTAATAAATTACTGTGAAAAATCAGGGCATCCCCCGCATCCAGTTCACAATAGACCAATTCCATCGTCTTGAGTGCATTATTCACCATCACGATATCTGCGCCAACCTGTTCACCGGAAAATCCGTGATTGACCCTTCCCAGTTGATGTGAACCCCTGATTACCTGGAGGCAGCCGTTTTCCTTGTTAGCTTTAGTCAGTGCAACCATTACACTTATCAGTTTGTCAGGAAACATGAATTGATTCTTGTACCAGTATCCGTAATCCTGGTGCCATTCCCAGGCTCCTCCAACCCGGGGTTCTTTCTGCATTAATTTGGAATGAAAATGACAAACCGGAGAGTCGCTGCCGATCAGGGAGGCAACCGCATTTACCATTTTCTCACTCCGGGTCAGATAGCCAAATATATCATTACCCGGTGTAAACCAAAGCGAGAGCTTTGTTTTTTTGCCGGACAAATCATTCAAATCCAATGCGTGATCCTGGATAGAACTATCACCGGTAGCCGTAGCATNGAGTTTATCAATTTCCTGCCTGCTGCAAAAGTTTTTTATAACAATATATCCGTCCCGCTGATAATCCTTTATCTGTTCTTCAGTAAGTTTTTTAGATGGCATAACAAAGGTTTTAGAATGAATAAAATAATAATAACTGTTCTTAGAACATTGGATGCGGATTGGCTGATTTTATTGGAACATCCTGGAGAACATCCCAGTGTTCAACAATTTTACCATTTTCGATCCTGAATATATCGATAACTGAAACTGTCTTAGGGCCCATTTTTGCTTTTGTATGTATGTAAACCAGGTTCCCATCAGCCCCCAGGTGCTGAATGTCGATTTTTTCTTTTGGCTGGCCCTTAAACCAAATCGAAACACCCTTCTTTAGTGCTTCCTTTCCATCAGGTAAAGCCGGGTTATGCTGGATATAGGTGCTTCCAATATACTTATCTATGGCGGCAGAGTCCTTATTCCCGAATAATTCCTGGTAAAAATTCGCAACCAGTGTTTTGTTGTTTTCCAGCTGGCTCAAACTGTCTGACAGCATTTGTATTTTCATATTGAGTGAATCAATATGTGTCTGCACCGATGCGTCGACTTCATGCCTGTTACAGGAGAACAGCATCATCCCAAAGAACGCCAGCAGGGCTGATTTCAATATTTTCATATTCAGAAAACTAACTGGTTTCAAAATAATCCGGCCATGCTCAGGTGCAAAAGAATGAGAGAATTCCATGTTTTAAGCGAAATATGGTTCTTCCGCGATACTAAGGTAGAAAAGTAGTGAGATTTCAATGACAAATATCCTTCCCGCCGGGGCTTTTGGTTAACTGGCCGTACAATCAGTTTAAAATCCAGACATTAACCTGAAATCTATTCGCTTCTCAAACTCTTTACCGGATTGGCCAGGGCTGCATTTATCGCCCGGTGAGCAACCGTCAGCCAGGCAATAACCATGGAACTTATGATGGCCAGCAGGAAAATTGAAGCACTCAATGGTATCCGGTAAGTATAATTTTTGAGCCATTCATGCATGATATAATATGCAATCGGAGCAGAGATGACAAAGGCAATAATGATCAGGATGGTAAATTCCTTTGACAGGAGATATATGATATTTCGGACTGAAGCACCCAATACTTTGCGTATGCCGACTTCCTTGGTTCGTTGCACAGCCATAAAAGAAACCAGACCATAGAGCCCCAGGCAGCTTATAAAAATGGCAATGCCCGCGAAAATTTTATATAACTGTGCAAGCTGGTCCTCCTGTTTGTAGAAATTCACGATGGTTTCATCCAGAAATTTATATTCATACAGATAATCCGGATAGGTGGAGGTCCATAGTTTTTCAATAAAGGGAAGTACTGCTTTTTCCGCGCCGGGCTTTATTCTGATATTAATGGTTCGATAAACTCCTTTCCAGGTACTTAAAACAACCGGTGTCATCGGTTCACGAAGGGAGTAGACATTAAAATCACGCACAACACCTACGATATTGGCGACTTTTCGGCCATCCCAGAAATTAATTTCCTTACCAATGGCATCCTTCGGATTCCGGATTCCCAATTTTTTCAACAGCGTTTCATTCACAACAAATTCCCTTACCGTGTCACCGGCAGCAAATGCCCTTCCTGCAACTAACTGCAGGTTATAGGTTTTGAAATATTCAGGGTCAGCCCATTTCAGATTTGCAGCGAAATCTGTGGTTTTGGCTGAGTGATCGAATTTGAAATCACTGCTCCAGTTATTGTCGGCTGAAGGACTTCCATAACTGAAACTTACATTTTGTATATCTGGGTTGGCGAGCAGCTGATTCCTGATAAAATCTAGCTTCGTAAGATTAATACTGTCATTAATCACAGGCACATTTAATATGGAAGCTTTATTAAACCCGAGTGAAGCGTTTCTGAAGAAATTCATCTGGCTTACGACCAGGATCATGCCAATGATGAGAATATGAGCAATGGCAAATTGTAATACGACCAGTCCCCGCCGCAGGGAAATGCCGCCAACCATTTCAGCGGTAATTTTGCTTTTCAAAATTTTGCTTTTCAATGCAGTAATCGGATTAAATCCGGATAAAACTATAGCCGGGTAGATTCCGGATAACAAGGTTACGGCGACCCCAACAATGAACACAAATGCAAGCAAAGCCGGATTTGAATAGAAATTTAAAGTCATCTGCACTTCCAGCAGCTTATTAAGAAATGGCAAAACGGCTGCTGCAATGAAAATGGCGATGATCAGGGCACTTAAAACGATCAGAGCGGTTTCACCCAGGAACTGCATGGCAAGCTGATATCGGTTACTTCCCATCACTTTTCGTACACCTACTTCTTTTGACCGGTTAACAGCCTGTGCAGTAGCCAGGTTGATAAAATTCACGCAGGCGATGATAATGAGGAAGAGCCCTATCAATGACAAAGCATTTATCAGTGCGTGACTGAAAGTATGTTGATTAAAATTTCCAAACCGGTCGTCAAAATGGATTTCGGATAAGGGTTGCAGAACAAATCTGTCTTTTGCATATTCGGCAGGTTTATGCTTTTTAGCAAATGTTATCAGTTGCCCGTTAAATTTATCAACAGACAAACCGTCCGGCAGAACAACGAAGGTATAGGCACCCCCAAATGTGCTAACCCAGTCTTTCATATTATTTGCGATACGAGTATTCTGAAGGGCAGAATAGGGAACTACAATGCTCAGTGGAAAATCAGTATTGGCCGGACAATCTTTTAAAATGCCGGTTATTTTAAATAGAGTCTTGTTATCGTACTTGATTGTTTTGCCGAGAGCGGTTTTCCAGTCACCAAAAAATTTTTCTGCAGTTGCCTGAGTGATTACTGCATTATTGGGGTTGTTTAAAGAAGTTTGGGCACTGCCGGCGACCCATCCGAAATTAAACATGCTGAAAAATTCCGGTTCCGTATAATAAAAATTATCTATGGAAAATTTCTTTGATTGTGCGCCGCTGTTCTCTATCGTAATCTGACCACCATTTCTGAAAATGGAAGCAACTTCTTTGACCTGGGGAAAATCAATGCGTATGCTATTTGCTACGGGAAATGAAATGGCGTCGGAATAACTGATTCCATCCTGGTTATGAAATTCTGTACCTACGCGGTAAATATTTTTTTTCTTTGGATGAAAGTTATCAAAACTGTTTTCGAACTGGACTACTAAAAATAAGAGGAGACAGGCTGAAATGCCTACGGCCAGCCCCAGGGTGTTAATGAGTGCATAGCTCTTATTTCGCTTTAAATTCCTGAATGCCGTTTTAAAATAATTTCTGAACACAGCAAGGTTTTACCTGGTACGGTTCAATGAGTATGCCAGGCTGGAAATGCTTGTGCGATATGGTTTTTCGCTTAATTTACCGGAATCCTGTGTTCGTTTCCGTACACCATATGTACTGATATGAAGAAAAAAGGCCGCCCTGGAAAAACCAGGAACGGCCCTGAATAACAGGTTTGATTATCAATTTTTGATCAGGTATCCGAAGATGCCGTCAGTTTCATCAGCAGGACCTGCTGTGAAATAAAGGCGTTGCGGATCAATTGTCGTTGCGGTAGCCGGAGCAAAGCCCAAAGCCCAAAGACCTTCAATGACGATTGTCTTGTTATGGTTTTGTAATTGCCCCAGGAACTGGCCATCTAAAGAGAATACATTGATCCGTCCATCACCGAAATTACCAACCAGGATAACGGGCTTCTCAGCATCATCATTATGGCCGTTATTATCATTCTTGTGGCCATGGTCTTCTTCATCCATATCCCCATCATCCAGGAAATTGGCCGGAGAAATGGTAATTCCCCAGGGAGCGTTCAGGGTGCCCTGTGATGCAAATCTTCTGACAAAAGAACCGTCCGGATTAAAAATGTCAACAAAACCCAATCCGGCACCGGCCTCTTCATCTTCTCCATTTGGTCCAACTTTGGCATACGTCACAAAAAGCCAGGAACCGATGGCCTGAATATTAAACGGTGAAAAACCGGCAGGCAGGAAAGGATCATTAAAGGGGAGGGAGACAGAAGTAAAAGTAGTATCCCATACTTCTATTTTTCCGGATTTGAAATTAGCGGCATAAAGGAAATGGGCTCCGTTCCAGGTAGTAAGGGCTAATCCTTTATAAAGGGCCGTTGCCGAATTATTTGCAATCCGAAGGGCATTATTATTTGCCGGTCCGTTCCATCCGGATAGGACACCATCGTCCCCGTCAAAAAGAAATGCTGCACCAGAGCCATTGGCCAGTTTAAAGCCCGCTCCTCCGGCGAATACTATACCTGTCGGCGTTCCACCGATTGTGTCAGTTGGAGATGGAATATTTACACCAGGTCGAATGATTGCTCCTTCACCTGAATATAGTTCACTGACGTGACCTGCATTGGCATTTACCCAGGCAATCCCACCCGGTGACCAGGCAAGTCCCCAGGCATTGCGCAGGGTCGGGTCCACTGTAACCGGGGAATATGCTGAACTATTTGCCACCAGGTTAACCTGGTTAAAATCCCGCAGATCTTTTTTATCAATATTCACCTTATGGCATCCTATTGATAAAACCAGAAATGATATTAAAAGCAAACACAAATTTGCCGGCCTATGCCAGGCTTTGTAAAGAGTGAGCTTGTTCATAATTAGCAATTTTTAAAGGACATGTTAGTTAATACGCAACCATCCTGCATTTGAATTTATAATTGCTGGTTAAGGAAAAAACATGGAAATGATAGTTCCCCAGCTCGAGTCTGAGGAAATATTGCCGGCCTGGGTCTGCGGATCAGGGTAGAGGTTTCGGTGCGGATCAGAAGAGAGGTTTCGGGAAGCATAGAGAATAAACGAGATAATGTAAAATGGGGTTGCGTAAGAAGAGAAAGAGTTCACCGGGCGACGATTTTTATGAACTACATTTAAATAATTATTCATAGAAAGTTGTTTGTGAATGAAATACATCAAAGGCTACGACGGCCTTCGGGCTATATCCATCGGGATGGTCTTTTATTCCCATCTGCCTTTTGGGGATCATCCGGCAGACCCGGTAATGAGTGACAGGAACAGTATGATTTTTTCCGGGGATATGGGGGTAAAAATATTCTTTGTACTGAGCGGGTTCCTGATAACAAGGATATTATTGCAGGAGAAACATACCACCGGTAGAATCTCCTTTGCAAATTTTTATATGAGGAGATTTATCAGGCTCTTACCTCCTTTAATCTTATTTTATTCGGCATTGATTGTATGCATGGGACTTGGTTTAATAGATGCCCAATGGATAGGTTTGACTTTTTCGGTATTCTATCTTTACAATTTTGTTCCGAAAAAATATTATACGGGCGAACTCGGTCCCATGTGGTCACTGGGAGTGGAAGAACAATTTTACCTGTTCTGGCCGGTTATTATTCATTTTTTCCGGAGAAATATTCACTATATGGCAGGTATAGTTGTTTTGCTCTGCATCATTGCGAAGATTTATTTACCCGGGATAATCGTTTTTCATGCGGGAAGATTTCATTCATTAAATGATTATACTTTTCTTGACCGCTGGTTCCTCCCGGCTGTTGCTCCCGTGATGATCGGCGCGATTTCCTCTTTTATGATCTTCAACAGGGAAGAAAAATGGTGTACTATATTTTCAAAAGCCTTTATTTTAATACTACCCTTATCGTTATACTTTCTTCCCATATATGTTCCCCGGATTTTTTTTCTATTTACCTATGGTATAGAACTGCTCCAAATCTGCGGTATTGCAGGTTTGTTATTATGGATATTCTTTAATCAGAAAAGTATTTTAACCGGCGTGCTGGAGTTTAAACCGGTCGCTTATACAGGAAAAATATCTTACGGTCTGTATGTTTATCACAGTTTCTTTATCAGAACAGGGCCGGGAAACCTTTTCGTTCAGCAGTACCCTTTAAATATTTTTCTGACAGCAGGTACCGCCATTTTATCCTATGAATTTATTGAGAAAAGGGTTTTAAAACTTAAGACAAAATTCACGTTGCAGTAGTACACCTTTTGCGAACTATTGCTTTACCAATATCCATCGGTTTAAGGAATTATAGGGCATTTCAATACCGTCAAAAAAACTTCAATGAAGATTGGCAGATTTATATAACCACTGACCACGGGCGGGAAGATAATGGGTATGGTCACGGCGGACAGAGTGCAAGGGAAAGAACCACTTGGATTGCCACGAATGCCAGGGGGTTGAATAATTATTTTTTTACAGAACAACCGGGCATTACTGATATCATGCCTTCCATTGCCAGATTTTTACAAATTAAAATTCCGAATAAACAGTTAGCGGAGATAGATGGAATTGCTTTGACGGGAAAACTGTCGGCCACCCA
>JGI24806J26614_1000154_pt1 | contig 16157 bp, 8 predicted proteins | sample Kansoi200umMDA_FD_26614 | JGI IMG/M metagenome (IMG submission 26614)
AAAAAGGATAAGCCATTTTTTGGCATTCACCGGTTGCCGTAACCTGACCAGATGAACAAACATATCTGTGGCTGTTAAACCCAGGATCAGGGACATCACTGTATGTGTATGCAGTAGCATTTTACAAAATAATATGTCTTAACTATGATTTAGGTGATTCAATGATTAGTATGATTGAGTCCGGATATATTCCTGTTCATCCTATAGATCTTATCATGGTTCAGATACTTGGCAGTTGAATAATAAACTCCGCACCCTCACCCCGTCCGACCAGGTCATCCGGGCGGGCTTCCTTTGTTTCAACTTTTATTTCTCCACCATGTGCTATTGTCTGAACCATGATTTATGTGATTAAATGATTAGTATGATTGAGTCCGGATATATTCCTGTTCATCCTATAAATCTTATAATCATGGTTCAGACAACTAACTCCTAGTTCAGGTAATTGGTAGTTGAATTATAAATTCAGTGCCTTCGCCCCGTACGACCGGGTCATCCGGGCGGGCTTCCTTTGTTTCAACTTTTATCTCCCCGCCATGTGCTTTAATAATATCATAGCTTAAACTCAAACCCAACCCTGTTCCCTGACCCGTTGGTTTGGTAGTAAAGAATGGTTGAAAGATTTTATCCAAAACTTTTTGAGGAATGCCATTGCCATTATCTTTCACTCTTATTTCAACCTTGCCCCCATCCCCTAAAGGTGAGTTAAGCAATTTTGTACTAACTGAAACAGTAGGTTCATATTCCAGTCCCCCCTTTAGGGGATGGGGGTTATTCTTTTTTGCTGTCACTGCATAAAAAGCATTGTTATATAAATTCAATAATACTCTTCCTATATCCTGTGGTATAATATATATTTTGCCAATGCCTGCATCAAAATCTGTTTGCAGTGTTGCATTAAATGTTTTGTCTTTTGCTCTAAGCCCCTGGTAGCTTAATCGTAGATATTCATCTGCTAAAGCATTAATATCGGTTGGTTCTTTTACCCCACTGCTGCTACGGCTGTGTTGCAGCATGCCTTTTACAATGGCATCGGCACGCCTGCCATGGTGATTTATCTTTTCTTCATTTTCTCTTATGTCTTTTGCAATTGAAATTGCTTCTTCGTTATTACCTGCTTTTAATTCATTCTCCATTTCATCAAGCAGTTCTTTATTTACCTCTGAAAAATTGTTCACAAAATTTAAAGGATTTTCTATTTCATGTGCAACGCCTGCGGCGAGTTCTCCTAGAGAAGCCATTTTTTCTGATTGTATCAGCAGGCTCTGCGCAGATTTTAATTCTGCCAACGCCTCTTCCGCTTTTGATCTCTGAAAATCAGTTTCCCGCTTTTGTTTTACGAGCAATGAATATGCTTTTTGTTTAGTGTGATTACTTCTCCATAGAATAATTGCCAATAACAAAAAAATACCCAAACCTGTGAGCAGGCCATAGGTCTTTAAACGGTCGCGGTAGGCTTTCGCTGCGGCTTCTTTTTCCTGCAGTCTTTGCTGGGCATAAAAGTCTATATTTTGAAACTGCTGAACCTGCTTGGTGTTAAATAAGCTATCGTTTAATTTAATGATCAGTGACTGGTATTTTGCTATGCTGTCACTGTTATCTTTTCCTTTATAAAAATCAGCCAACGCCGTATAGGAACGCAACAACAAATCAGGGGCATTTAAAAAATACGCTACAGGCAATCCGTTGTTTATATAATACAGGCTGGAATCCGGCTGCCCCGACTGCTTGTAAATATCTGCCAGCGCAAGGTTGCTTGCAACTACACCCCTGAAGTAATTATGTTCAATACTTTCCTTCAGTCCTCTTTTAAAATATTCTTTAGCAGAGTCCGTTTTGCCTTCAGCCACATATACCCTGCCCATATTTAATAAAATGCTTCCTATGTACCTGTTATAGTTGGCCCTGGCTGCATTATCATAAGCAAGCCGCAAACAGATCAAAGCAGAGTCGGGATTTTTTAAGGCTAAAAAGGTTCTTCCTAATGTTGAATAAGTAATGCTTAATAAGTGTGGATTGTTTACCTGCTCTGCAAGCGGTATTGAGCTATAATAATAATATTTTGCTTTTTCATAGTTACCTGAATTAACATATAGGATCCCTGTATATTGAAAAGCCCTGCTCAACCTTGTAATTCTTTGTTGCCCGGCCGTTAAATCTCTGTTCGTAAATTCATCGCTGGCAGGATATTTCCGCGATAAGATATTTTGCTCGCTGGCTTTATCTTCTGCCAATGCAATGGCTGATAAAAGAGTTTGTAAAGAACGGGGATAATTACCCATGTTTAATTGTGCATAACCAATTTCACATAAGGCATATATTTCCTCCAATTTATATTTCAACTTTTTTGCAAGAGCAAGCATTGTGTTGCCATATTCTTCGGCACTGTCAGGATAAATTTCAGCATAGGCATCGGCAACTTTTCCGGCCAGGATTAAGTTAATGGTATCATTTTGAGAAGTGGCAAGCTCACTTTTCAGGCTATCAATATTTGTTTCCTGCGTTTTAGCTGAAAACGCAGCGAATAAAAAAAAGCTAGCAAAAAAAATGCGTCTTATCATTGGTTGTCATTTTTCAGGCAGCTAAACAAATTCGCACCCCCGCCATCTATGGTATTATCATTATTTTCCCAATGTATACCTTAATTATGTTACAGCTTAAAGATAAACCTAATAATAAAAGTTTTGAGCCGAATGGTATCAATATGATCTTACTCTTCAAAAAGATGCTTTGCCAGGTTTTTATCATGTCCGTAAATATCATCCCTGAAGTTTAGTATGCCCTCACTGGCTACCCATGCAGTAAAATAAGTAATGAATACAGGCACTGGTTGTTTAAGCGTTACCCATTCTTCTTTTGATGCAGACATACCCTCACTTATTTTTTGTGTTGTCCATTCCGGTTGATTGCGCAACAGGTAAGCTGCCAGTTTTTCGGGTTCACCCAGTCGGATACACCCATGGCTAAAAGCCCGGGTTTCTTCCTTAAACAGCGACTTTGCGGGTGTATCATGAAAGTAAATGTTGTAACTGTTGGGAAAAAGAAATTTCACTCTTCCCAATGCATTTGCTCCGCCGGGGTTTTGTCGTATCACCGGCAGGCCATCACTGTTGCCGGTTTGCTCCATATTATTTTTGGTAAGATAATTAGGGTTCCTTCTAATGGAAGGAAGGATCTCATTCCGGACTATACTTGGTGGTACGTTCCAATACGGACTAAATACGATGAACCTTAATACATCTGTAAAAATAACCGTGCTGTGCACCGCTTTGCCTACAACGATATTTATACTAAATATTCTTTTCGCACCTTCAAGCACATGCAACCTGAATTCGGGGATGTTTACAATAATGAAATTCCCTTGGGGTTGTTCCGGCACCCATCTCATTCGTTCAAGATTGAGCAGTAATTGCCTGATCCTTTCCTTAACAGGAACATTTAACTTATTGATCAATGCGCCGCTAATAATACCATCCTGGTTAAGCCCGAAACCCCTTTGAACTGATTTTATTACGGGAGTTAATTCACTTGTATAATATTCAGTAGTATCCAGGCTTTTATTTTCACCGGAGATCTGCAAACGCTGTTTCACCTCTTTAATAACCAGGGCAGAATCACCGGGTTTGAATTTTCTCAATTTATCCGGCACTATTTCTTTCCAGCCCCCTGCTTTGTCTATGTTATAATAATGTACCAGCTCTTTTTTTAAACGGGTGTAAAATACATTGACCGGCTCCCAATCCTGCAGGTTTTTACCATCACGGGCAATGAATGAATCAAGCAATGCCACGGTATTTAACTTCTTCCGGGGAATGTTCCATTGTAATTCAGCAGGCTCCACTTTGCCCAGATAGGCATGACGGGAATACTCAAAAAAATGCTTCGTTAGCTCAAGCTCTGTCAGCAGCATTTCTTCGGTTGAGATTTTAACTGTCGTATCATTATTTATCAACTGGTTTATTTGCCCGTGAAGGTCTTTGTATTGTAAGGCAGTGTCTCCAAATTCGTTAATATAGTTGTTGTGAATATTCCAGAAAGAACGGGTATGTTCAGCAATACCATCTTCCGTAAACCAGGCAAACTGGTAATTGCGGCTTTTGTAAAAATTACGCAATTGCCCCGCAGCACTATCAGCAAGGTTTTGTTCTTTTATAAATATTTCCAGTTTTTGGCTATCCAAAAAAAGTTTAGAAAAAGAAGTTGCCGGGGTAATGGTAGTATCTCTTTGTACGGCAATAACTTTTGCCTGTTGTCCACGGCAACTATTAAAAATGATCAGGATGATCACTAAAGCATTTAAATATTTATTCATTAATTTCATTGCCTCCCTTTTTTGAAAATGGATTTTATACCTGCCCTTATTCCTTCATTGTAATTTGCTGAGTAACGCCTTAAAGCGTGGCTCATTCCTTAGAGAATCATAATCAGGATCATGTTCTATCCAGTCTTTTTTTCCGTATCCTTTCCCGAAAGCTAATTCCAGGACATTGAGCGCCTGCTCTGTATTACCATCTTTTGCAAAAAGACAAGCTGCATTAATTAAAACACCGGCATCCTCAGGGTATAACTTCAGCGCTTTGTTCATCCATTTAAAAGCTTCCTCTCTTTCCCCGATCTCAAAAAGAGAGCCCGAGGCAAGAGAAAGAGCTCTTCTGTCTGTAGGATTAAGTTCCAGCTGTTTCCTGGCCCTGTCTATGCCTCTCCTGGCTATTTCTTCGGCCTGGTTGTTTCCAAGCATGCGCAAAGATTGTGCAAGAAGAAGCACGCTTTGATAATCTTCCCGGCGAACTTCAGATGCTTTGAGAAACATTTCGGCAGACTTTTCAATGTGGCCGCGGGCAAAACAAGCCCTGCCATAAAAATAGTATACATCAAATGAGTTTGAGTTAAGCCTTATGGCTTCCTTAAATTCCTGTTCAGCTTCATCATATCTTTTGCCGAGAGAAAGAACAAATCCACGTGCGGCATGGCTTTCAGAAAGATTAGGCGCTAATGATAATGCTTTCAGGCTATTTTTTTCTGCTGCTGCAAGATCGGAATCTTGTCCACCCTCCCATTCATAAAGCCACGAATGCGCATCTGCAAGCCCGGCATATGCAAGAGCATAGTCAGCATCCAGTTCAATAGCTTTATTGAACATACTCTTTGCTTCTTCCAAAAGTAATTTGTGAAAAAGCTGGCGGCCTTTAAGAAAGTATTCATACGCTTCGATAATTGTTTCAGGACGCCGGATAACCTCTTCTTCTTCACTGGTTAAAAACCCTTTCAAAGCGGTTGCAACATTTTTGGCAATATCTTCCTGAATTGAAAATATATCTTCAAGCTCCCGATCGTAACGATTAGACCATAAATGAGAAGCATCAGAAACTCTTATAAGCTGGGTAGTAATTCTTAAACGGTTCCCTGCTTTGCGTACGCTGCCTTCTAAAAGTGTTTCAACATCAAGTGTTTTTCCAATCTCCCTTACATCCAGGTTTTTGCCTTTGAAGGAAAAAACAGATGTACGGGCTATAACCCTCAGGTTGTTTAATTGTGCCAGGGCATTAATTATTTCTTCGGTGATTCCATCACAGAAATAATCCTGTTCAGGATCATTGCTCATGTTTAACAGGGGAAGTACCGCAATACTTTTCTGCGGTGACTGTTTGGGCTTTTCTTTGATTTCTGAATGAAGCGATTCTGCAACCGGGTTGGTAATGATCTCATATATTCTTACAGGCTCTTTTACATTTTTCAGCGTTTCCTGTTTTACAAACCTGGCATTGATGTCATGTTTATTTGAAATATTATCATAAACAGATTCCGACAGGTATATACTTCCCGGCTGTGCTGCAGATTGAATACGTGAAGCAATATTTACTCCATCGCCAAACACATCATCATTCTCAAATATCACTTCTCCGAGGTGAATGCCGATTCGTAATTGAAAATCTTTTGCAGCATTACATTTTTCCTGGATTTTAATAGCTGCATATACAGCGTCGGTAACTGTATTGTAACTGGCGAGTATGCCATCACCAAGTTCCTTAATAAATTTTCCATTGAATTCTTTGATAACCGGTTTTTGAATCNGCCTGTTCTTTTCAAGTAGTTCAAATGCTTTTTGTTCATGGCTTCCCATTAATGCCGTATAACCGACAATATCAGTGAACATAATAGCAGCGAGTTGACGGGATTGCATTTGAGAAAATTAATGAATTAATATTCAATTTCAAATGGGTAATTGAATAATAAACTCTGCACCTTCACCCTCTGTTGTTTCAACTTTTATTTCACCTCCATGCATATTAATTACACTAAGAACTTGCTTATTTCTTTGTCGATTTTTCCTGTTTAGACGTTAAACTAAAATCAACTTCTTAAAAGCGGAGCTACAACGACGTTTTTTTCATCAATATTAATTAACAGGCAACTGAATAATAAACACACTTCCTTCTCCTTCTTTCGTTTCAACTTTTATTTCCCCACCATGCGTTTTGATAATATCATAACTCAATGATAAACCTAATCCTGTTCCCTGCCCTGTTGGTTTTGTTGTAAAGAATGGCTGAAAGATTTTATCTATTACTTTTTGTGGAATACCATTGCCATTATCAGCGACCCTGATCTCAACTTTATTATTTATTTTTTTTGTAGTAACTGAAACCGTTGGCTGATAATTTTCTGACTGCTGCCTGCTCTTTTCTGTTACGGCATAAAAAGCATTGTTGTATAAATTCAATAACACTCTTCCAATATCCTGCGGAATAATATCAATGCTTCCAATGCTTTGATCAAAATCAGTTTTCATTGTTGTATTAAATGATTTGTCTTTTGCTCTTAATCCCTGGTAGCTTAATCTTAAGTATTCGTCAGCCAAAGCATTTATAGCTGTTGGTTCTTTTTGCCCTGTACTGACCCGGCTATGTTGCAACATACCTTTTACAATAGCATCTGCACGTTTACCGTGATGATTAATCTTTTGCTCGTTTTCTTTTATGTCATTAAGGATATCATCTTCATTTTTAAGATCATGGGTTCCTTTTTTACGTTCTTGCAGTAATTCTTCAATCAACTCAGTATTTACTTCCGAAAAATTATTTACAAAATTCAACGGGTTTTGTATTTCGTGAGCAATACCCGCGGTGAGTTCTCCCAACGACGCCATTTTCTCCCGTTGTACTAATTGGGTTTGTGTTGATTTTAATTCTTCAAGTGATTCTTTCAATTGTGCGGTGCGATGTGTTACTTTTTCTTCCAACACCAGGTTGGCACGGCGCAGGCGGCGTGAACGGTATTGAATGAAAGCCCAAACAGAGGCAACAAATACAAAGGCATATAATCCATAGGCCCACCAGGCTTTCCACCATGGTGGACGAATTATAAAGGTGTATTGAAATTCCCTGCTCCAGTAACCCGCACCATTCATGGCTTTTACCTTAAAAGTATATTTGCCGTGTGACAGGTTGCCATAAGATGCCTCGCTGCGAGAGGTGAGAGCGCTCCAATTTTTGTCAAGACCTTCGAGTTTGTATTTGTATTTAACCTTTTTAGGAGATTGAGTCGTGATGCCCACGAACTGAAACGTGAGGTAATTATTATTATAAGCCAGGCTTAAATTCTCAGGTACACCGTACCATTTGCTTACGTCATCAAAATGAAAATCATGAACCCTCACGCCATTCCCCAATACAACAACGGTATCATTTTTCTTTGCTAAATTTTGCCAGCCTATGTTTTCGTTAAATAACAAAATGCCGGTCACTTGAGTGTTTGGCGGCGTCGTATCCAGGGTTTCTGCTCCCGGGTGCATGGCAGTTAACCTGTCGTCTGCGCCTATCCAAGTGGTGCCATCTTTAGCTTCATAAATGGTTTTACCAAAATCAACTCCAATGCCTGAAAAACCATCTTCATAGGTATAGGTTTTGAATAGAATGCCGGGCTCACCTTGACCGGAGGAAGCCATGTCCGCCGTAGCTTTAGCATAGGATGATAACTTATCTTTTTCTAACTTATTTAAGCCAAAACGGGAACCAAACCAAAGATTGCCTTTTTTATCTTCCAGGATACTCGTTATTATATTATTGCTTAAACCTTCCTTTTCCGTAAAATGGGTAAACCTTTTACCATCGTATTTTTTCACCCCTCCGCCATAAGTACCAAACCAAAGATTGCCACTTTTATCTTCCATGATACTGTTTATAATCATATTGCCCAGGCCTTCCTTATCGGTAAAATGGGTAAAGCTTTTTCCATCATATTTATTTAACCCGTTGCCACCAAACCAGAGGTTATCGCTTTTATCTTCCAGGATACTGGTTATATGATTATCGCTCAGACCTTCTTTATCGGTAAAATGGGTAATGCTTTTACCATCATATTTAAACACCCCATCATCTTGCGTACCAAACCAAAGGTTGCCGGTTTTATCTTCCAGGATACTGGTTACAACAGTATTGGTCAGGCCTTCGTTTTTGGTAAGGTGAGTAAAACTTTTGCCATCGAATTTACTTGCGCCTATGCCTGTACCGAACCACAGGTTGCCGGTTTTATCTTCCAGGATACTTCTTATCCAATTTCTATCTTGTTTTTCCTTGTCACTGAAATGAGTAAAACTTTTGCCATCATATTTACTAACCCCTCTGCCAAAAGTACCGAGCCAAAGGTTACCGCTTTTATCCTGCAGGATACTCTGAACAGCATTATATAGCAATCCCTCATTTTCTGTAAAATGTGTAAATCTATTGCCATTGTATTTATTCACCCCGCCTCCGAAAGTGCCGAACCAAAGATCGCCGCTGTTATCTTCCAGGATACACCTTACCACATTATTGGTCAGGCCTTCCTTATCGGTAAAATGCGTAAAACTTTTACCGTCGTATTTACTCACCCCGCCACTGGTACCCAACCAAAGGTTGCCGTTCTTATCTTCCAGCAGACTCCAAACATTATTATTGGTCAGGCCTTCCTTTTCTGTAAAATGGGCGAAGCTTTTGCCATCATATTTATTAGCCCCTCCACCTAAGGTACCGAACCATAGGTTACCGCTTTTATCTTCCATGATACTCCAGACAATATTGTTACTCAGGCCTTCCTTTTCGGTAAAATTGGTAAAACTTTTACCGTTGTATTTACTCACCCCGCCACCATTAGTACCGAACCAAAGGTTTCCGCTGTTATCTTCCAGGATACACATTACAACATTATTGGTCAGGCCTTCCTTATCGGTAAAATGTGTGAAGCTATTACCATCATATTTACTCACCCCTCCACCTAAAGTACCAAACCAAAGATTGCCGCCCTTGTCTTCCACTATACTCCAGACATCATTATTGCTCAGGCCTTCTTTTTCGGTAAAGNGGGTAAAATTTTTGCCATCATATTTACTCACTCCGCCACCTCCTGTTGCAAACCAAAGATTACCTCTTTTATCTTCCCGGATACACCTTACATAAGAATCGCCCAGGCCTTCACCTCCAGTGAAATTGGTAAAATTTTTGCCATCATATTTACTCACCCCTCCGCCAAAAGTTCCGAACCAAAGATTGCCACTTTTATCTTCTGAAAGGCTGATGATATTGCCGTGTTTTAATCCCTGGAGTTTGCCAAAAGAACTAAAGTTTTGCGGGTTTTGGTCTTTAGTATAAGCTTCTTTAGCTATTACTACTTCGGGCATACCTGCCGCAAACGGGTGGTCAATAGCGGGTACTGTTTTAGGTGTGGAGAAACCATCCTGGCCGGGTGTGCACAATTTTGGTACGCCGGCTATCACAACCTTGGGGATTCCGGCCGGATGCACATTGGTATTGGTGGGTACGACTTTAGCGACTCCCACCAAAATTTTTTTCAGTTTTTTTTCGTCAACAAAGGTTACCCTGGGTTCAGCCATACTATCTTTAGGCACTATATAGCCGTGAGCTTCCACTACTTTTGGGGCAAAAGGATTAGGGTTTGTTTTTTCCTGCTGCGGACTACACGAAAAAAGCAACAGCATTGCAGTGAAAATAAACACACGTGTTCCCATGACTAAGTATTGACTAATATGATAACTGCACAAAAATAAAAAGATAAAAAGGATAAGGAGGTTCACCTTACACAGCTTTTGAAATAAATGGCAATTGGATAATAAACCCGGCCCCTTCACCCCGTCCGACCAGGTCATCCGGGCGGGCTTCTTTTGCTTCTACTTCTCTCTCTCCACCATGTGCTTTATTGTCAGAAGCATGATTATGGGATTTGTAAGATTATGGGAAAAACTATTGGAATATCTAATGTGTCAATACCGCTGTTCGACAATTGGTAAACGAATAGTAAACTCCGTACCTTCACTTTCTTTTGTTTCTACTTCTATTTTCCCCACCATGCGCTTTGATTGTCTGAACCCTGCCTACCGGCAGGCAGGCATGATTTATAGGATTTGTGGGATAAATCATTTGCCCATAAATCCTACAATTCCCATCAAGCCCAGTTCAGACAAATCCCGGTTCAAGCAAATGGTAATTGAATAGTAAACACACTTCCTTCGTCTTCCTTCGTCTGAACTTTTATTTCCCCACCATGCGCTTTAATTATATCATAACTCAATGATAAACCCAACCCAGTTCCTTGTCCGGTTGGTTTAGTTGTAAAGAATGGCTGAAAGATTTTATCAGCTACTTTTTGTGGGACGCCATTGCCGTTATCACTAACTCTTATTTCCACTTTATCGCCAATCTTTTTTGTACTTACACCAACCGTCGGCTCATAGCCATCAATATTCATTTGTTTTTTCTCATTGACAGCATAAAACGCATTCGTCAGTAAATTCAATACTACTCTTCCGATATCCTCCTGTATGATATTCAGTTTTCCAATCGTATCATCAAAATCAGTCTTAACCGTTGCACTAAATGATTTATCTTTTGCTCTTAAGCCCTGATAACAAACACGTAAATATTCGTTGGTTAATAGATTGATGTTTGTTGGTTCTTTTTGTGAAGAAGTGTTCCGGCTATGTTGAAGCATACCTTTTACTATGGCATCTGCCCGTTTGCCATGGTGAATTATTTTTTCTTCGTTTTCTTCAATGTTACCGGCAATTGATTTTACCTCCGCGATATTGCCTTTGTCAATTTCTTCTCTCATCTCCGCAATTAATTCCTTATTTACTTCTGAAAAATTATTTACAAAATTTAATGGATTTTGAATTTCATGTGCAATGCCGGCGGCGAGTTCTCCCAGCGAAGCCAACTTCTCACGTTGCACCAGTTGTGATTGCGTTTGTTTTAATTCCCGGGTACGTTCTTCAACTTTTTGTTCCAGCATTTCGTTTTGTTGCAGGATAAGTCTTTCTTTTTCTTCAAGATTTTTCACTGATTCTTTTTGCGCCTGGTACTTTTCCTTTATATAATTGATGATGTTTAATTCGAGTGCTATGGAAAATATGATCATGAACCATGTGTACTGCACAACCAGGAGATTATTTACAACACGGGAATAAGGAACGAGGTTTTGAAGCATCAATATCCAAAACAGTAAAATTGCATAACCAACAACAAAACCTATAAATATTAAACGGATAATTTTTTCATCCTTCAGGTAAAAACACAGAATTACAGCAGTTACGAATACAGCCATCGACACAATCTGATTAATAATTGCACTAAGTGGCCTGAAACCGGCAAAATAGAGCAGCACTGCAACTAAAACTAGTATCGCTGAAATAACAAATGTCCAGGATGCCACCGGGAATTTCTTCTTTGTATTTAAAACAGCATTAAAAAATAAATAAACGAAAACGATGCCTATACTAATTATCACTGTTCCAAAATCTATAACGGGTAAGGCAAAGGCAGGGAACCATTGGGACGCATCACCGCAATAAATCATTACATACAAACAGAAAAAAATTACCTGGAAAAAAAAATAGAGATAATGACTTTCCCGGGAGGCAATAAAAAGTGCCAGGGCGTAAAAAGCAATGATAAAAGAAATGCCATAAAAAATGCCGTAAAAAGTGTCTTCAGTATGTTGCCTTTCCGAGATAGCGGCCATATCGCCGATGTAAAGCGGAAATATGCAAATGTGATTCTCTATTCTCAGGTAAATTTCCTTTTCATCCCCTTCTTTAAGTTGAAGTGCAAACAGGAATGACCTGTCTTTAATACTACGTTTGCTGAACGGAAAATTTCTACCTGTTTCTTCCTTTATATAATTATTACCGGAAGGCTGGAACAACATGACACTGTGCAGGCTGGGAAAGTCTACATTAAACAACCAATCTTTATTTGAAATATTTTTTACTTTTATTCTGCACCAGACAGAAGTTTGTTTTGTTCCAAAATTCGGAACTTCCTGGGTACTCTTTTTGAATTGCGACTGATATTCAGGAGAGAGAATTTGTTGCAGCGAAAGTGTTCCACTGCGGTCTTCAAGAATATCAATTTGTTTCCCGATGCTGATAAGTGATGTCCTGTCAGTAAGTATCACCGGCTGCTGGCAAAAGGCCTGGTTGCTTATTGTGCAGAAGAAAACGAATAGGGTGAAGTATTTTACCATAATGATAATGTTACTGACTTAAGCATTCTATTATGTCGAATATTTTGCGATGTAACCAGAGCACGGGATCTTCTCAAGGTAAATGGTTTTATTGTTTATATTAAGTTTTTGAGAGGTAGCTCAATTATAAATTCGGTTCCCTCACCTTCTTTTGTTTCCACTTTTATCGCTCCACCATGTGCTTTTACAATATCATAACTCAATGATAAACCTAATCCCGTTCCCTGCCCTGTTGGTTTAGTAGTGAAAAAGGGCTGGAAGATTTTATCAAGTACTTTTTGATGAATACCATTGCCGTTATCACTAACTCTTATTTCAACCTTACCCCCGTCCCCTAAAGCGGAGTTAAGCAAATTTGTGATAACTGAAACTGTAGGTTCATATTCCAGTTCCCCCTTTAGGCCCGCCCCTGCCCCTGCCCGTTCCGATTCAGGCGGGCGTTCCGGTTCAGGCGGGCGTGCCGGTACGGGAGGGGGATGGGGTTTCTTTTTCTTTTCAGCTACTGCATAAAATGCATTGGTGTATAAATTCAACAGCACTCTTCCGATATCCTGCGGAATGATATTTATTTTTCCAATACTCTTATCAAAATCGGTTTGTATCGCGGCTTTGAATGTTTTGTCCTTTGCTCTCAGTCCATGATAAGTCAATCGCAAATATTCATCAACTAATGCATTAATATCTGTTGGCTCTTTTACACTACTGCCGCTGCGGCTATGCTGCAGCATACCCTTAACAATAGCATCTGCACGTTTTCCATGGTGGTTTATTTTTTGTTCGTTGTCTGCAATATCGTTTGCAATTAAAATTGCCTCATCATTATTTCCTGCTTTTAATTCAGCTTTCATTTCTTCAACCAATTCCCGGTTTACTTCCGAAAAATTGTTCACGAAGTTTAACGGGTTTTGAATTTCATGGGCAATGCCTGCTGTGAGTTCGCCCAGCAACGCCATTTTTTCGGATTGTATTAGTTGGCGTTGAGTAACCTTTAATTCAGTTAATGTACTTTCTACTTTCTCTTTTTGTTGTTGTAGCAAAATGTTGGCCTTCTGCTTCTGCTTATTATTGCGCCACTGTATAAAAGCAATCACAACAACAGCAAATACCACAACACCAAGAACAGCAATAACCAGGTATTGTAAATTTTTGATCCGCCGGGCTTCCGCATCTTTTTTTTCCTGGGCTATTTTTGAAGCTGCTTCTTTTTTATCAAAGTCATACTGCATCTTCGCTTGCATAGATTTTTTTGTGCTTTCTTCGTTAGCAAGCCTGTCACGAAGGGAGATATACTGTTTATAATGATCATAGGCCTGCTTATAATTTCCCTGTACACTGTCCAATTTTGAAAGACCTAAATAAGAGTCTTTAATCTGCTCATTATACCCCATTGCCAATGATGAGCGTAAACTTTTTTCAAGGTAAGACCTTGCAAGTTTTAAATTATTAAGTTTTGTATAAAGGTTTCCGAGCGTCCCATACAATTGCGCAATAGCATCTATGTAATTAATTTCCTTAAGCATTTCCAGGGAGATAAGATAGTTTTCGAGCGCCTCCAAAAATTTCGTGTTAGCGGTTGCTTTATCGCCTGCCGCCAATACTATTTCGCCTTGCTTTTCATAAACATTTCCAATATTTTGATAAGAAAAAGGGATCACCGTCTTGTTTCTTATTTGTTTAAGCATCTTCAGGGCTTCAAAGTGTTTTTTCAGTGCTTCTGAATAGTCTCCCTGTAGAAAAAACATTCGACCTATGTTCATGTAATTGCCCGCTATAAGAATACTATCACCCGCTTGTATATTTAATTTTAAACTCGACTGGTAGTTTTTCAATGCTTCGCCAATATTATCCTGGACATCATATACATAAGCGATCTTTCTAAAAATGGAAGCAAGAGATTTTTTATTTCCTGACTGTTCATAAAATCTCAAAGCTGTATAATTATTTTTTAAGGCGCCAGCGTAGTCACCCTCATTGTACTTGAGACCTCCAAGACTTTCGTAGTACTGGGCAATTCCTTCTTTATCTCCCAGCTCTTCATATAATTTTAAGGCATTAGAAAGCAAGCTATACATCTCCGGGTATAAACTTTGATTTGTATAAGATTGCTGGCCCATAACACTAACAATGTTATAAAAGGCATCTGCTTTTCCTTTTTTAAAGTTTATCTTTTCTGAAAGGCTTAAAGCTTCTTTTGCATATTGCATCGAATTATCAAAATCCTCCCTGGTTAAAGCGTTTGTGCTAAGTTTGTTTAGGGAGTTTACCTTGTTACTATCTTCTTTTTGTGCCTGTAAAACTTTCCTGGCAGGATCAATTTTCAATGAGTCCAAGGTACCTTGAGCGTTTGTTGTAAATAAGCACCCATTTATAAAAACGAACAGTAATATTCCTAAAAAATAGTCTCCCATAGTTACAGAGTTGGTAATTTAATTAAAAACTCAGCACCTTCGCCCTTCCCTGGTTTCCGTTTTATTTCTCCACCAGTGCTTTAATAATATCATAGCATAAACTATCATAACTTATCTGAATAACAGTCATTATATCATTCGGTGTAATCTTTTAATCCTCCTGCCTCCGGCAGGCAGGCGTGATCCAGACAACAGGTAATTGAATTATTAACTCACTTCCGTCATCCTCTTTAGTCTCAACTTATTTCTCCTCCATGTGTTTTTACAATATCATAGTCTGAATCACAGATTTAATCGGATTTTTGGATTATTTTCATTTTGTAACCTTGTAAACAAACGCTGGCATCGTATCCTTTATTTAGCTATACAAATATTATCCACAATAAAACCCTACAATTATGAGTAAGTCTTATTCGCCCTTCGTTACGGGCTTAGCATTCACTGCAATCTTTTTTACCGGATGTTCAGAGAACAAACCAGCCGAACCAGCAGTTGCATCAACAACGGTGGCAGAAAAGCCCACTTTTGGAGGTTATGAAACCCAGGTCAAATGGGGCGAACACCTCGTCGCTATAGGTGGCTGCAATGATTGCCATACTCCTAAGAACATGACACCTATGGGACCGGTTGATGACAGTACTTTAATTTTATCAGGGCATCCTGAGAAATTGCCTGCACCGGATGTTGACAGGAAGGCAATGGAAAGTAAAGGATTGGTGGTCACGTCAGATTTTACTTCATGGATCGGTCCCTGGGGGATTTCCTATTCCGCAAACCTTACACCTGATGAAACAGGTACAGGAAATTGGACTGAGGATCAGTTTCTTTACGCTCTTAGACATAGTGTCAGTAAAGGACTTCCCGGAGCCAGGCCGCTGATGCCGCCTATGTCCATGATGCCAGTCAAAAATATGACTGACGAAGAACTGAAGGCAATATTTGCTTATCTAAAAACAATTAAACCTATTAAGAATAACTCCGTTCAGCCAACGCCGCCGGTATTAACCGGGAAACAATAATTGGGTATTTACAATTAATAGATATCAATCCCTGCTTTGGTGTAAATAAAAGCAAGGATTAACTATTGATTGTATCAAGGACATGATAAGACTATGAAATCTGTGAAATCCATAAATCCGATTAAATCTGTGATTCAGACTATGATATTGTAAAAACACATGGAGGAGAAATAAGTTGAGACTAAAGAGGATGACGGAAGTGAGTTAATAATTC
>JGI24806J26614_1000155_pt1 | contig 16146 bp, 10 predicted proteins | sample Kansoi200umMDA_FD_26614 | JGI IMG/M metagenome (IMG submission 26614)
ATTTATTTTGAACAATAGATCCCGTATGTTTTCTGCGCTGGGAGCGATACAACCCGGCAATACACAAAACAATATTGCAGGCAGCATTCGTTTTACAGGAACAGACTTTGAAGGATACAGCGGCAATGCATGGCGATCCTTAACGGCGGCAAATGGTGCCTGGCTTGCAAACGGTAACAAGGGTTCTAATCCGGCAATAGATTTTATTGGCACTACTGATAACCAGCCATTAATATTCCGCACCAATAATATAGAAGCAGTTCGTGTGAACGGTGATGGCAAAGTAGGCATCGGAACTAATACTCCCGGCAATTACTCAGTAAAAATAAATCACGGAGCTTATGGTCTTGATCTTGCAAATGCTGCAAATGGTCTTCACTGGGAACATTATATAAACGGTTTCGGAGATATGACGCTTTATTACAACGCAGGCTTGACCGCGATAGGTTCATTTAATCATACGAATGGTGCATATTCTGCCTTATCTGATGAGCGTATGAAAACAAATATTCAACCGCTGCAAAACATTCTTGAAAAAATAAATTCATTGAAAACAGTCTCCTATAATTTCAGGAATGACAAAGAAAAAAAACAATACATAGGTCTTATTGCGCAGGATGTTCAAAAAATATTTCCTTCGCTTGTTACCCATATAAATGATGAAAGATCGGAATCATATTTGATGGATTATTCAGGGTTTGGTGTTATTGCTATTGAAGGAATTAAGGAACTTAAACAAGAGAATGATGATCTGAAAAAAGAACTTGACGATCTTAAAAAAATAGTTCTCTCGCTTCAATCACAAATGCCAACCGGCAAACAACCAGTACACTCTTCCCAGCTAATTGAATTAGGAACGATCGCGAAACTTGAACAAAACATTCCCAATCCATTCAGCAATACCACGACCATTAATTATTATTTACCTGCAAACAAAGGCACTGCATACATCAACTTTTATTCGGCTGCAGGCGCAGTGCTTAAATCTGTAAAACTTTCCACTGCGGGTAAAGGAACCATTAATGTAAAAGCAGATGAATTACCATCGGGAGCCTATCAATATGCTCTGGTAGTTGACGGAAAAATTATTGATAGGAAACAAATGGTGCAGGCAAAATAACAGTAAGCCTTAAGAACTAAAGATAAACAAACAGAGAAAAGAAAATAAAACCGCTTCTACCAGGGGCGGTTTTTTGTTTCTGGCTATTTTTTCAAATTGTAATTTAAATCATTTTTCTGTACGTGGTTCTGCAAACGATTCTTCAAAGAACTTATATCCTTTCGTGCAAAGAAAATTATCCTGATACCTACATGATGATGTAGGTGGTTACAGGTATTGTTAAGGTTAGCTTTATGTTCAATAAACCGCCCTATGGCTGAAGTTTTTTTTAATAACTACAAACTAATGATCTTTTTATGAAACAAAAAATTTACTCCATCTACAGCATTATATTTTTGATGCTGTTCTCATTGATTGCAAAGCAAACATCATTTGCGCAAACAAATACATTCCCTTCAACAGGGGCGGCAGGCATTGGTACTGTTACGCCGGATACGTATTCACTTTTGGATATGGTTTCTACTTCAAAAGGAATTTTAATTCCGCGAATGACAAAGATACAGCGTGATGCTATTGCAATTCTTCCTGCTACTCCTCCTCTCGGATTAATGATCTATCAAACCAACAACACACCGGGCTTCTATTATTATAATGGAAGTGCATGGAAACCACTTGCGCCCGCAGGTGTTAACAAAACACTGTCCAACCTTACATCTCCCACGGCGATAAATGTGAGCATACTGCCCGGCACTAATGGGAATATTGATCTCGGTTCTTCTTCTTTCCAATGGCGCAATGGATATTTAACGGGAACATTGAAGGTAGGCAGCTATACACTTCCGTCAACTGATGGTACGAGCGGACAGGCGCTTTCAACTAATGGTTCGGGCACAATTGGGTGGAGTAATATTGTAAACAGTTCGCTAAGCAATCTCACTTCACCAACCGCAATCAATGTTAATTTATTACCCGGCACAAATAACACATTAGACTTTGGTTCACCCTCTTTCCAATGGCACAATGGATATTTAACGGGGACATTGAAGATAGGGAGCTATACGCTTCCATCAACAGATGGCACGAGCGGGCAGGTGCTTAAAACAAATGGAGCAGGCACATTAACCTGGAACGATAACAATAGTTCTCAATGGACAACAAGTGGAGCTAATATTTACTACAACGCAGGGAATGTTGGGATAGGAACCGTATCACCAACAAGAGCTAAACTCGAAACAGTAGGAAGTATTGGCAATACTTTGGCGATGTTTGGTCAAAATACTTCCGGTGTAAGCTTTACCGGAGCAAACCCGGGTATTTGGTTTAATAGTTATTTTAACAGTGGCATTAAATCTATGCAAAGCGGTTATGGTGCCAGCATTACGGCAGATCCTGGTACCGGGAGAATTATTTTCAGTGAAGGAAATAATCCCGGCGGTGCAGATCTTGCTGCTACACAAACAGAAGTTGCTACTATTTTAAATACCGGAAATGTTGGAATAGGCACGAATAACCCTGTGGACAGGCTTAGTGTTAATAGTGCTTTCGCAAATGTTGCCAGGTTTGATGGTGCACCAGGGATGTTTGTAGGTTTATATGAAAGCGGCACTTACCGCGGCTATATTGGCTCTTATTCAGGGAATGCAGCAGACGTGGATTTTGGTACCGGGAGCGGAAATACATTAGGAAATCTTAATCTAACTATTCAGGGTGTTCCAAAATTAACGCTAACATCAGGCGGAAATGTAGGCATCGGTACTACTTCGCCTACGAGAGCAAAATTAGAAACTGCAGGAAGTATTGGGAACACATTGGCAATGTTTGGTCAAAATACTTCCGGTGTAAGCTTTAGCGGAGCATACCCCGGTATTTGGTTTAATAGTTATTTTAATGGCAGCGCTAAGTCTATGCAAAGCGGTTATGGTGCCAGCATTACTGCAGATCCTGGTACCGGAAGAATTATTTTCAGTGAAGGAAATAATCCCGGTGGTGCTGATCTCGCCGAAACCCAAACAGAGGTTGCTACCATTTTAAACAACGGCAATTTTGGTTTAGGGTTAAGTAATCCGTCTCACACACTTGATGTAACCACTTCAACATTATCTAATACAGTTAAAATAACCAATGTGAGGGCTGGTACTGATACTTTACTGTTTTTGCAACATACCGGCGGCAATAATAACAGCAGCAATATTGGTGTGATGTCTGATCTTTCGTCATACAGCCAGTATAGCGGGAATTATGGAGGACTCTTTGTTGCTGATTATAGAGGAGTTGTCGGAGAAGCTAATGATAATCTTGGTAACCAGCTCTCGGCGATTGCCGGGGTATCAGGATTAGCAACATCTTCAGTAGGCACATCAACTTTATACGGTGTTAGAGGAAATATTCTTTATGGCAATAGCAGCAGCTATGCAGGTTATTTTATTGGCAATGTTTATGCAACGGGTACTTTTATACCGTCCGACGCAACGCTAAAAGAAGATATTAAGAGTTATAAAAACGCACTTACTGCCCTTAACCAATTACCGGTTAAACAATATCAATATAAAAAAGGTGGCATATACGACAAAATGAATTTGCCATCCGGAAACCAGGTAGGAGTACTTGCACAGGATATTGAAAAAATTTATCCTGGAATGGTACACAATACCGAGTTCGAGGATCCGGCTGAAAAACAAGATGGTAAAAGATCAACTGAAAAACTTGAATTCAAAGCCGTTAATTATACAGCGCTGGTTCCTGTGCTTATTGAAGCGGTACAGGAATTATCTGCACAGAACGACAAGATCACAAACGAAAATGTAGAATTAAAATCGCGGCTTGACAAACTTGAATCTATGATGTTATTGCTGCAAAATCAGTCAATAAATAGCAACGCCGCTTCCCAAACTTCATCGCAGTCAGTAGAACTTGGATTATCAGCAAAACTCGAGCAAAACATCCCCAACCCATTCACCAATACCACAACCATCAATTATTATTTGCCCGTCAACAAAGGCAATGCATACATTAACTTTTATTCAACTCCAGGGGCTGTGCTTAAATCAGTAAAACTTACTGCTGCGGGTAAAGGAACCATTAATGTAAGAGCAAATGAATTGCCGTCGGGCGCCTATCAGTATGCATTGGTGATTGATGGAAAAATTATTGATACCAAACAAATGGTGCAGGCAAAATAAAATCAAACACTTACTCATAGAGTCCTGTGGACAAAATCATCCCGATTATTTCGGGGTGGTTTTTGTCAAAAATAAACGCGATAGCGACTCGGGATATTTTGGCAAAATAGAAATAATTTTATAGATCGGTTGTCCCACCAGGTCCACATCAAATTTTTCGCTATGAGAAAATTATTACTGCTACATGTCTTAATGANTGTTATTATAAACGGCGTGCATGCTCAACAAGGGTCTGCTCAGCTTACCAGCCAGCAAATTCATCGCATTGGTGATTATGGAAAATTATGGTGCGTTTTAAAATTGTTTCACCCCGAAATGGCTTATGGCAGAATAAATGAGGACAGTTTATTTACTGATAATATTGTTGAACTGCTTAACGACCCCTCGGCTTCAAATTTTCAAAATGCAGTTCAAAAAATGATCACCCGATTGAATGATCCTTATACAACCATCGAAGAAAGAAAGATCATCAAAGATTCTGTTCAGCTGCCCGACCGGCCATTATTAAAATGGGTGGACGATAGTATTGCCCTTCTTTATTTTGATATGAATTTTATGATGCAGCATGCGTTCAATCGTGCCTCACTACTGCATTTTATGGACACTCTAAACCCGGCTCGCGGCATCATTATAGATTTGAGAAACCCCGCTTCAAATAAAGGTGAAGACGGTGAATTTTATGAATCTAAATTCATGAAGCAATTAATCAGCCTGCTGGCTCACGATGCAGTAGTTTATCCTTCAATGCGGAGCCGCATACATTACGGTCACGAGTCAGAAACATTTAATAGTGAATTTTATTATCAGGGTTGGTTTTTACAAAATGGGACGCCGATTAACGGTGTCGGGAAACCCATCGATAAGCCGGTTTGCCTCATCATAAACCGCTTTAATAATACAATAACAAACGCTCTTTCAGCACTCCAGGGCAAAGGAATCGCTACCATAGTTGCAGACAGTAGTCTCGGCAATTTTGAACCCGCATCTTTGTACTCTTTGGAATTAGCTGACAGTCTGAAGGTAAATGTTCGTTTGAGTGAAGTCGTTTATTCAAATGGCAATAAGACATTTGCTCCTGATGTGATGATAAACCGCAATAGCGGGGAAACGGAAGATTCTCTTCTACTTGCCGCTATCAGGTCATTGAGATATAAAGATGAGATCAGAACGTCTGCTCCGCTACCATTGCAAAATTCATTTGCAACTCTCAAAGTTGAGGGTTATGATAGCTTAGCCTATCCATCTGCCGCATTGAGATTATTAGGATTGATGCGGTACTGGAGCGCTATAGGATATTTCTGTCCCAACAAAGATCTCATTGTAAAAAACTGGGATAGTGTCCTATACGAATATGTTCCAAAACTTTTACAGGCAAAAGATTCTCTCGATTACCTATTGACTGTTGGGCGACTGATCACAGAAATACATGATGGGCATGGGGGGCTTGACAGCCGCATACTTTTTTCATTGTATGGAAATGCACCATTGATTGATGTAAGATATATTGAAAATAAAACAATCGTTTATAACGTATTCGACGATTCTTTAAAAAAGGATATTTCTCCCGGCGATGAAATTATTTCCGTTGATGATGTTCCCATAAAAAAACTCAGGGACAGCATCGCACAGTATATCGGCGCATCCAACACCGTAACTCTGCAAAGAAATATAAACGATCTTTTGATGGGAGGGAAAGAAGATACGTACGTAAAAATAAATTTATTGCACAACGGAAAACCAACGTTATTGCGTTTGCAAAGGAAGAGTAATTGGTGGGAGAGTAAGGAACAGGGAGACATTTGGAAAAAATTGAATGATAAAACTGGCTATGTTGATTTGGGAAGACTCGAGGTGGCCCAGATTGACAGCATGTTTAAGGATCTGCAATCGACAGATGCAATTATTATTGATGACCGCAGTTATCCGCGCGGAACTGGGTGGACACTTGTTAATTATTTAACTGATAAAACTGTGTACCCTGCAAAAGCCACTACAATGATCGCTGATTCTCCTGACCCGCTTACCGTAACAATGCAGGACCAATTCTGGCCAATATCCGTAACGCCAAACCCGATTCAATATAAAGGAAAGATCATAATTCTTGTGAATGAACTTACACAAAGCCAGGCAGAATATACCTGCATGATATTACAGGCGGCCTATAAAAAAGTTACCATCATTGGCAGCCAGACAGCAGGCGCAGATGGCGATGTAACCGGCATCAAAATACCCGGCGGCATTCAGACAGCATTTTCTGGTCATGGCGTGCATTATCCTGATGGCAGGCCAACCCAGGGAATAGGAATTGTGCCGGATATAAAAATCTCTCCCACCATTAAGGGAATCAAAGAAGGCAGGGATGAAGTCCTCGAAAGAGCCATTGAGTTTGCAAAAACTGGTAAATAATCTTCAGGACTACTAATCTTTTTATGAAACAGAAAATTTATTCCATCGGCAGCATAATACCCGCAGCTATAAAAATTATTGTAATTGATTAACCAGCAAGTTGGCGGTTATGCCAATCGCCGCTTCCAGTAAGCTTACATTTTGCTCCAACTCCACCACTACTACCCGTTTGCGTTCTATCTCTGGGGGCGGCATTCTCCTGGTTTGGAAAGTAACCAGTTGCACACGCGAGTCGGCAAGTCTTATCCTTGCATAATCTAATATCGATCTGCTGTACCAAACTTTTTCCTGGCTTTGCTCCAGGTAGTTGTAGTAATCATTTCTCCTGCGCAGAAAGATATCACTATAATGATTTCTTATTGGCGGGCAGTTGCCCATGATATCTCCGTGACTCATATGCGCTTTTAGCGCATTGGAAGAAACAGTGAGCGTAACAGGATCACGGCTGGTTCTGAATTTATGACAAATAGTGACCTTCTTGCCCTGGTTTTTTATGTTTTGCCGGTCCCTAAAGGATTCGCGATTCCATGTATAAACATAGGCCCTGTCCCAATCAGTACTATTACCATGGTTTTCATTATTTCCATGATTGTCATTCTTACCCTTATTTCCGTTATCATCATTCTTGTCCTTTCCCTTATTTTTATCGTTGTCCCCTTTATCCCCTTTATTGGATTTATCTTTCTTTTTATCCTGGCCCTGTGGCTGACCTTTATCTTTATTTTTATCTTTTTCTTTTTGCTGCGGGGTAAAAGCAACAAATATTACCAGCGTAATAATTAAAAACAAAAACCCTGTTAATCGTTTATTCATGATAATTTTTTTATTGGGTACTGTCAAATTCCTTATCCAGTTTTTCAAGCGACTCTTCTACTTTTTTCGTTTGCTCATCCAGTTTTTCTGTATTTTCTTTTACGGCCTGCGTGGTGGAATCCATCGTGCTGATTTCAGTTTGTTCCTCTGTATTGGTTTTTGATTCCGAGCAGGAAGACATGATAATGACGGTAAAGACCAGCAGGAACATCTTTTTTATGTGGTTGATCATTTTATATTTATTAAAATTTAATTATGCAATAAGGGTGTGCCGGTAACATAGGTTACAATAATCTGTCCAAACTGTATGAACTGCTTCCAGTAAAGAAGTGATCAAACCATGCACTATAGATTTAGCCACCAGTTCATCTTAAGAATAAGGCCTTTGTTTTTGTTTTTTAATAAGGGATCGGTAAAATAATTGTCAGAATAAACCAGGAATATATCGCTCATGGGCTTAAACCGCCATTGCAGCCTGCTGTTGATGTTTACATTATTGAACTGCGTATTGTATTGTATAAATGTTGTCCAGAAAAGACTGGTAGAAAAACAAACTTCTATCCTTGAAGCAATAAGAAACAGGTTGGCACTCCCATAACCTGCGGGGAATTTCAGTTTATTATATTCAAGATTCAGGGAGAAATTTCCCCAGGGCTGTGTTCTGAAATTCAGGTTAGTGATGGTTTTCAAAAGTGTACCGTTATAAAACTGTCCTGCCTGTACACCGGCTTCCACATTAAAAAGTTTCCTGGTATCGGTATTAAAGCTAATGCCGGCTGAATTAAATACATATTGGCCGGGAGGCAATGCAAGGGCGGTTGAATCATCCACAAATTTTACCGAATAATTCAGGTTCTGCAACTGGCTAATAAAATATGCTTCTATAAGAGCCGTATTCTTAAAATTGACGGTATAACCAAATTCATTATTTCGTTCATTGAAAGTTCCGTCCGGGTTCCATACAAACACGTTATCCAGTTGAATTACATGGGTGGCAATATTTCCTTTGGCGGGAAACAATGTATAACTATACCTATTAACCAATTGCCTGAATCCCTGCCTGAATAAGGAATCACGGGCCACATCATAATTATTGATCCTTTGCACAAAGCCCATATCCGTATAATAATTGGCTTCTACCGCATCCCAGGCAAAAAAGATATTCAGTTTCCGCCCGTTATATCCTCCCGCCAGCTGGCTATAACTATTATGAGAAGAAATACCAGGTTTAAAAGAAAGATGGTAACTCGTTTGCCCGGTCCATAATCCTTTTGCATCAGAATATTGGAATTGCATTCCTGCATTCCGTCCAAATGCATCCAAAGGGTTGGCTGTTTTTTCTTCGTCCGTTAAAAATCCCTGGCGGTTCAATACATATCCTTTTATCACCGACCTTTTTAACACCCTTTGATTAAAGGAAAATGCCGTATAATTTTGTGCGGCAAAATCGCCTTTGCGCTGCGTTTGTATATTCATTAACCCGGTCCGCAGCTTGCCGGTAATATTGCCGCTTAGCCTGAGGCCGGCCAATATGGGAATGGGATTGCCCTCTTTGTCAAGGCCAATGGTTCTTGAATAAAAAGGCCGGATAGGCGGTGCACCATAAATGGTAAACAGGTCTGCATTTTCCAGGAAGAATGTGCGTTTTTCAGGGAAAGAAATATCAAACCTTGTAAGATTGGTTACCTGCTCATCAACTTCTACCTGCGAAAAATCGGGATTCACGGTAACATCTAAATTCATTGTTTTTAATACGGATGCTTTCAGATCAAAACCTGCATCCAGCTTTTCTTTCCATGGCAGATTATTCTCTTTATCCTGCGTTAAAGAACTTTTTGCATAAGGGATAAAAGATATATTCCCACCCACCGCAGGAGGTGGTGCATCCCATATCAGCAAACCGGTAAAACGCAGGTCGGTGAATTGTTTATCCACCGGCAATTTGGCCCACATGGAGTATTCATTATTTTTTATATCACCCCGGCCGATATTAAATCCCCAAACAGTTTTATCTGCAGGGTAGCGCAGTGTTTTAAAGGGTATGGCCATTTCCAAACTCCAGTAGTCTTTATGGTGTGCCGTGGCTGAAAGCCATATATTGCCCCAGCTAAGATCGATATCGTTTATGCCGCCACCGGTTATTACGTCTTCGGCCTGCACATTAAAGGCACTTACAAGAAAGGTATAGCCATTGGTGTGCTCGTTGGTGGGATCAAATATTACTCCCAATACATCGCTCTCCCCTACCTGTGCATCCCTTTTCAGCGTTTTGATGATATAATAATCGGTGTCGTATAAAATTACGCCTACATACAGGTAGTCATCATTATAAGTAAGCATGAATTCAGTCTGTCTTTTTGGAAGGCCCTGGTCAGAGGGCGACCAGTTTAAAAAATGGGTTGCTTTTTCCGCGGTTTGCCAAACCATCTCGTTTAGCTCTCCGTCAAGCTTGATCGCCTCGCTGGTTTTATGGATATGAACCTGGAATTCGTTTTGATTGTCAAGACCTGTGGTCTGCGCCTGCAGATAAAAACTGACTATGGTCAAGAAAAAAAATAAAGGGATGTGTATGAAGATCTTTATGAAAGTGGTTTTATTTCTCATAAAAGAATAATAGCGAATATATGACAGCAGTTTTAGTTTGCAAGTGGTTGACAGCAAACTGCTATAAACGAAATGACTAATCCAAAATATTATTGAACTAATCATTTTGATTAAACCATTAATCTCCAAAGTGACAGGAAAATAGAAAAGATCAATATCATGCTTAGAACGATTGGTAAATACGATATCCATTTTTTAACATTCTTCTTTGCTGCTAAAATTCCCAATATCAGGGATAAAATTGCAGGTAACAGGAAATAATATTTATATGAAAAGGCAGCCACTTCAACTAACCCAAAGAGCGCTTGTGTCTTGCCATCCTCAGTAAGAAATTTTTGAGCAATTTCGTAATTAATATACAGTATTGCGATAAAGCCGGAGATACTTATAAGCAATGATAATATAGCAAATCTGTTCTTTTTCAAAACATTTCTTTTTTGTACTGTTACAAACAAGATGAGTAATTCATGGAATGTATCGGGAAACCAATCGCATCAATACGCATCCTGGCGCAAGTATGCAGCAAAGCTATGAATGAAGCGTAGTTGCGTGTGGTAAATTTAAAATAAACAATTTTGTTTACAGCAAAACACAAGTACAATAACGCATTGCAAGCCCTGCATACTTTCGCCAGATAAGGGCTATTTCTTTTTTTGTTTTAATTGAAAAACATTTCCTTCCGGATCTTCTCCATCACAAACAAAGAAATCATAATTGGCAAAGGTTTTAATCTCTTTTACCGGTACATTTTCACTCAGCAGTTGTTCCCGTACCTGATGAATGTCTTCATCAACTTCAAACACAATTTTTGTATTGTTGTCAAATTTGAAGGCTGCTTCCCTATCGTTCAAATATTGGTCGCCTATTTTATGAAGACCAATATTGCAACTGCCTGCTTTTAAAAGCAACCATCCTGGTTTGGATTCTTCAAGTATGTCAAGTTTTAAAATATCAACATAAAAAGATCTTAGCCTGTCAACATCCTGAACAAAAATTATTATAGTGCTTAAATCCAGTTTCATTATCAAAAAAGATTTTATGCTGTTGTTTCAATTAAAGAGGGTATTAAGACCGGTTGGCAAATTTCCGGCGATAGGCTACTGTTGCAATTCTTCTAAGCCTTTTCTCGCCAGTGATTTTGTTTCTTCATCTCCATATTTTTCCGCCAGCTTATAATATTTAATGGCATTTTGCTTATCGCCTTTAAGTTTATATCCATGTGCAATATTGTTTAATACAATATGATCTTCAGGGTTTAGCTTTTCTGCCTGTAACAGGTAGGTAATTGCCTTGTCATAATTCTTTGTCAGCATATAGGCAACTGCTGTTGTTGACAGGATCTCGATACTGTTAGGGTAATATCTGAGCGTTACATCCCCTATGCGTTTCATATTTTCAAGCAGGCTGTCGTCTCCGGTGTCGTATAATTGTTTTAAGTATTCCTGAATCGCTGACAGCATAAAATTTTGAGCGTCGTCCAGCTTTTTGTTTTCGGTCCAGAGCCAGTCATTTTTTATGGAGACAGAATATTCAACTGCGCTGATTATCTCCGTCGTAAAATTTTCATAATCCTCCACCTCGCCAAGCGCATAGCTTTTGCCAAATCTTATATCCAGTCTATTTGGAAATTTCTCAATTCCTTTATTTATGTATTTAAACCCTTTGTCTAATTCCTCCCGGTTATAGTACACACTTGAACCCATAAAACCCGCAACTGCACCTGTACTGTCGGTCAATTGAAAACCTTCTTTGCTGTGCTGTTGCTGGTCTATCGAAATCGTTTCCTGTTGACTATTCTGGAAGTAAAAATTAAAGGCAGCAGTGTAAAGCTCAGGATCATCCGGATCAGCATTTTCCCAGGTTGCCAGGAGTGCTTTTATTTTTGCCGTATCGTGATCCTTATAGAGCTGTTTGAATTTTTCGTAATTGGTTTGCCCGGAAAGAAGATTGGAAAAAGCCGTTAATAATAAAAGCGTAGTAATTTTTTGCATATAGGTATTTTAGTTTATGGTCAATAAGTCAATACCTGCAGTTCGATGGCTGCTAAAATGTTCTTCATTGTTTATCATGCTGATCAGGTAATTTCTCATGTTATGGAAAAAACACCCATTAAAGCTAACCAATTTTCATCTCCTCACAAATTTGCTTCATATCCACTGTCTCTTTTCTTCTGGCGCAAGTATGCAGCAAAGCTATGTGTGAGGAGTACTTATGCACCGTAAAATCTAAAATACACAATTTTGTTTATAGCAAAGCACAAGTACGCTAAACGCATTGCCAACCCTCCCTATTTTCACCGGATGGGAGTCATAAAACGTCAACATTTCTTTAGGAATCGGGAATATGTTTCTATAAATTGCTACCAGGTTTTAATAAAACATCACTACGTTTTGGTAGAACGTGACCAGGTTTTGATAAGACATCACTACGTTTTAAAAACGCTGTCACGTTTTGGTAATACATCACCCGGTTTTGATAAAACATCTCCACGTTTTGATAAAATGTCAACACGTTTTCGTAAAACATGACTGCGTTTTCAAAACGTCATCACGTTTTGGTAAAACGTCAGCACGTTTTGATAGAACATCCCACGTCTTGATAGCACATCCTCACGTTTTGGTAGAACATCCCCACGTTTTAGTAACACATCCCACGTTTTGGTAAAACATCACCACGTTTTGGCAAAATATCGCCCGGTTTTAATAAGACGCCCCACGTTGTGGCAGAATGTGTCCCCGTTTCGAGAAAATCAACGCAAGTTTTTGCAAAACATGCTCACATTCTGAGAAAATCCACACACGTTTTTGTAAAACATCTCAGTAAAAGAGATCACTCCTTATATTCCGGCTGTATCATCATATATTTTATGGCGGGGTATTGCTGCTGTATCGCTTCGCGGATGCGGTCAATGGCATGATGGATGGCGGGTGTTTTTAAGGTTGCCTTAAACTGCACATCCATCATCAGCAATATTTCATCCGGGCTCAGGTATATGGAAAACTCGCGCAGCACCTTTTCAACGGCCTCATCCGTTTCGGTGATGGATATGATCTTCTTCCGGGCCACTTCGGCGATGCTCTCCCCCATCAGCAGGCTGCGGCTTTCCCTGGCCAGTACCAACGATACCGCCACCAGCAGCAAACCCACCAGCAGCGACGCCAGGCCATCTAAATACACGATGCTGTAGCGCTGCCCAAGCCACTGGCAGCAAAGCACAATGAGCACGCCTACAACGGCTGCAGCGTCTTCAAACAACACAAGAAAATCAGAAGGGTCCTTACTGTTCTTTACCGCCAGCCACCAGCCTTGCCCCTTGCGTAGCTTGTTAAAAGCTTTTGCGGCAATTAACAGTGAAATGCCTTCAATTACCAGCGCAAACACCAGCACAATATAATTCCACTTTGGATCTTCGAGATGTATGGGATGAGCAAGATGTATAATACCCTGGTAAATGGAAATGCCGCCACCCAGGCCAAAAATGAGCATGGATACGATAAAGGCCCAGAAATAGAGTTCCCTGCCATAACCAAATGGCCGCTTCCTGTCGCGGGGTTTATTGCTTTGCTTTATGCCCCACAAAAGCAGCAGTTCATTGAGCGTATCCACCACTGAATGGATGCCTTCGGAGATCATGGCCGAACTGTTGCTGATACTGCCGGCTATAAATTTAAACGCCGCAATAAGCAGGTTGGAGATCAGTGCTGCATATATGGAAAGTTTAGATTTTTGCATACTACAGCTATACAAGAATGATTCCTGAATTATGACCTTACCCTCAATCCCTCTCCAAAGGCGGGGAGGCAAGAAAACTCATGCTCTTATTTCTTAACACAATAGGAACAGAGTATATAATACAGAACACATAGGATTGCAAAATGATCTATCCACTCTGGAGGTACAATTATTATATTGTCATTATTGGAGGTATTGCTGCAGTTGCTGAAAAGCGGAGATAAACATTTTATACTTATTGTTTGTTTGCGACCAGGCAATATCCTTATGTTCGAATATATCTTTTAAGATATCATTTGCTTTATAACAATCGTCCTCATCGTAGAAATAAGTATGCCAGGCTGGTGGCAGATCATTAAATTCTTTTACGGCAAAGCCATTTCCATAAATTCGTATAAGAGAGGATGTGCTTCTTACATCAACAGTGTTTAAACCGTTTGCCAGCGCCCAGCGGAAATATATTTCATAAAACCGGCAATGATTTCTAAGCCGGTTTTTTAATTCCTGGCCGGTTTCCTTTTTGGCGGGCGGTATGCGCCATTGGTTGTTCTCAACAGAAAAAGGGTTTTCCGCATCATTGGAAAATTTACCCGGCTGGCGCTCAAAACTTACCGTTTTCCCGCTTATTGTAACCAGCTCAAGCTGTTTTTTATAAAAATACTTTACCGGGTACAACATCGTATCGCCCTGTATGGTCTTCAGCAATAATACGCTGTCTTTTTCTTCCCAATGCCCATAATCAAATCTTCCAAAGTCACGGGTATAACTGTTATCAGGCTGCAGGTTTATAAAACTTGCAGGGGAGATATTCCCGTCATGGCTTTCATTGGTTCCTGAAGTATAAGCATAGAACCATAAGCCCTCGGGTACTGGCTTTTTTATGCTGCAGCCGGGTTGTAATAATAATACCACAGCAGCAAACAGGTAAAACATTTTTTTCATGAAGCAGGTTTTCTCGTTTCTGCATTTTACAGTAGTACAAAAATATAGCGCAGGATATTACTGATATAATTATTATTGCTGGTGAGGGCGGTAAGTCCAAGGCTGAATAATGATCACTATAAAGACACGCAATAACCGGCTTACTTACGAGGTATGCTTTTAAACCGTTGCTCTCCGGCATTTTTACTGAAGATCAAATGCAGTTATACCCGCATCTTTATAGTTGATCAGGCCATCAAAAAAACAGGATATGTTTTATGGAACATATCCTGTTTATCATGGTGTTTATGCTGAGTATCTATTGTTTCGGGAAATTCGGGTCGGCCTTTACTTCGTTCAATTGTTGTGTATGCCTGTTGGTATGCGCTGCTATCATCAGTATTACCTGGTATGGATCTATATTGCCAAATGGCATTTTTGCAATATGGGCACGCATATCATCATCGGTAGTGTTTACATATTCTATCAGTTTATCCCTGTCGGCATTAAAGGCTGCGAGTGTTTCGTTTAAGGTATGATAAGGCGAATTAATGGGTTTGAAAGGTTCGGGCGCCTGTGCCTTCCTGCTGCGGTCCTCTACCATTTTTACAAGCACATCGTCGGCTACCTGTGATTTCAGGGCACTATCGTTCGGGTCCTTCATGGCGCCCTGTGCCATTTGAAATAGCCCCGGAGAGGAAAGTGTAATATGTTGTACACATTCCAGTACGGACCAGCGGTCTGGTGCAGGCTTAAAATTGAGTTGTGCCTCGGATAAACCCTGAACTGCAGCCACCAGGTCCTTCTGCGTTTGTTTTAAAAGCTCAATGGCATGTTTTCTTTCTTCTGTTGTTAAGGGTGTTGTGCGGGAAACGGTAAAGCTGCTGACCAGAGCCGGCAAGAGGAGCAATAAAAAAAACTTTTTCATACAGAGCATTTTTTTGTGTTGATTAATATTAAAAAGTGAAAGTTAATTTGAAATGAACTCTTAACAAAAACAGCGCCAATATTCAATTCCAGTGTAAGACGAATGAGCTTTTAAAAATTGGACATCAATTGATTTTTTATTTTAAATTATGAGCTGGTAAATAGAAAGAGGACCTTCTTTACTGACGGTCATGCCTTACAGAACATCATAGGAAAGATATTATTGCAGAAGCTCATACCATACTTCTACTTCATAGCCATCAGGGTCTTTGAAAAAGACATAGGGTGAACCTGGCACAAATTCTCCTTTGTCAATAATTGTTCCGCCTGCAAGATTTATTTTATTTATAATTTCATCAATGTCTGCAGCGTCTTTAAGTCTGAAACCAAAATGCGCAATGCCGCCTGTTTCACCAATGGGCCGGCTAGTGTTTTCTTCAAAAACGATTATGTCGTTACATCCCGGTGTGGTCATTTGCAGAAACCCCTTTTCATGATACATTG
>JGI24806J26614_1000156_pt1 | contig 16089 bp, 14 predicted proteins | sample Kansoi200umMDA_FD_26614 | JGI IMG/M metagenome (IMG submission 26614)
AAAGAATGCACAGGTAGGTCTCGATACGGCGGCGATGGTCGAGTAGCGTTGTTTGCGTATCGAGACCCCGCCTACTCGACCACCAAAGAAAGATACAATCATGAAATACATTACCACCGTTGAAGACGAGCAATATCTCGTTGAGATCATTGACGAAAAACATGTCAGTGTGGATGGCAAGATATACAATGTTGACTTTGAAAGTGTTAGTGGGCAACCTGTCTTTTCATTGATCGTGGATGGCAAATCGCACGAAGCCTACGTGCAAGAAGGCGATGAAAACTGGCAGGTACTGATGCGTGGGCGGCTTTATCCTGTAAAAGTAGAGGATGAGCGCGAAAAACGTCTGCGAGCCGCAGCCGGTGGAGGCGTGGCAGAGACCGGAGAATTCCATCTCAAAGCACCCATGCCCGGACTTGTGATCGCAATCCCAGTTGTTGAAGGGCAGGAAGTGAAGAAGGGACAGGTTCTACTGATTCTCGAATCCATGAAGATGCAGAATGAACTCAAGTCACCGCGCGATGGCAAAATCAGCCGCATCAAGGTCAAGCCGGGTGAAAGTGTGGAACAGAAGCAGGCTTTGCTCAGCGTTCAATAACTTATGAATAATATGCAGGAAATTGAAGCCAAGTTTTATGTGGAGAATTTGAAGAAGATCGAGTCGCGTATTCAGGAATTAGATGCACGTCTGTTCCAACCCCGTGTCTTAGAGACGAATATCCGCTTCGACCTACCCGACGCCCGCCTCCGCTCCGAGGGGCGTGTGCTTCGCCTCAGGCAGGATACCGAAGCTCGGCTCACATACAAAGATACAGGCAAAAGTGAGCAGGGAACAATTAACCGCACGGAAATCGAGTTTACGGTAGAAAATTTTGAGAAAGCAAAACTATTCCTTGAAGCATTAGGATATCAAAAGCTATTTGAATACGATAAATATCGGACGACATATGCATTAGAATCAGACAGCTTGCTGTCGGAATCCCAGAAGCAAGCTTCTGGATTCCATAGTTGCTACATTATGCTCGATGAATTGCCTTATGGAAATTTCGTTGAGATCGAAGGTGAAAATATTTCATCAATTCAAAATACTGCAGAGAAACTTGGCCTCAATTGGAGTGCCTCTATCAAAGCTAGTTATTCGGTCCTGTTTGAAAGAGTTCATCATGCGATTCAGTTGACGTTTACAGATTTGACCTTTGCTAACTTTGAAGGCATTACTGTTTCACCAGAACATCTTCAGGTTCGACCAGCAGATAAGTGAATTGTTAAAAGCATGATTGAAAAGTAACCTAAAAAGACGTATACTGAAACAGTCAGTCCCTCATTCCACCAACCAGAAAGGACCTGCCTCATGCACAACCACCGTCACCCCATTCATTGCATTCTTCCTCCGCATATACTAAAAGAGATCGCAGCAAATGGAAGCGAAACGCAAAAGCAAAATGCGCTGGATACCATCAATGCCACTACCCAGTTACGTGCAGAACGCTTGAAGATGATAGAGTATCCGTCGGTATTCGCAGCCTCAATGATTAAAGCGATAACTGGAGGTAAAGAGCGAATTATCTATGATGCCCAAAATGGCTCCAGCCTGCCCGGACCTGCGGTGCGAAAAGAAGGCGAAGCTCCCGTGGCTGATGTGGCAGTAAATGAGGCCTATGATGGGAGTGGTGCCACGTATGATCTCTATCTCGAGATTTATGGCCGCAATTCCATTGATAACAATGGACTCCGCCTTGATTCTACGGTCCACTACCAACGGAATTATGACAACGCTTTCTGGAATGGCACTCAAATGGTCTATGGGGACGGTGATGGCGACCTTTTTAATCGCTTTACAATTTCCATCGACGTCATCGGGCATGAGCTCACCCACGGTGTTACCCAATATGAAGCCCGTCTAAATTATTCGCTACAGCCGGGTGCGTTGAACGAGTCCATGTCTGATGTGTTCGGATCACTGGTCAAACAATATCATCTCAAGCAGACCTCAGACCAGGCCGATTGGTTAATCGGTCAGGGTCTTCTGACCTCCAATGTAAACGGAGTTGCCCTACGTTCCATGAAAGCCCCGGGAACTGCATACGATGACCCCGTGTTGGGCAAGGACCCGCAACCCGCGCACATGAAAGATTACGTCACCACCATCAGTGACAACGGTGGTGTGCACATCAATTCAGGCATTCCCAATCATGCTTTTTACTTGATTGCCACCGCGATCGGCGGCTATGCCTGGGAAAAAGCCGGGCAGATTTGGTATGTGACCTTAAGAGATAAACTGAAAGCTACATCAAACTTCCAAGACTGTGCGAACCTCAGCTACCAAGCCGCTGGAGAATTGTATGGGGTCGGAAGTCTTGAGCAGCAAGCGGTCAAGCAAGGCTGGGCAGATGTTGGCTTGGCCGTAGGAACTACAACCCCTCCAGGCGACGGTTGTTTCCCATCCCTCTTGAAACTGATCGGCGCCGCGCCCGCCAATAAGTAATATATTCCGATGGACGTCAAACGCATCAAATTCGAACGCACTGGCGGCTTTGCTGGCATCCGCGTCGCCGCTGATATTGATCTTGATGGCCTGCCCAGGGAACAGGCAGATCAACTCCGTGAACTGCTGGATGAAGTAAATTTTGATGAATTACCTGAAAAACTTATGAAAGGCGATCAAGTGCCAGATGGGTTCACATATTCCATCACGGTCGAGTCTGAAAAGGGCGAGCATACCGTGACCACCAGCGACACCTCCGCCCCTGCTAAAATGCAGCCGCTGCTCGAACTCCTCTACCAGATCGCACGCCAGCGAGCAAGAAAGAAATAGAGTAACATATACAAAAAACGCCTTCATTTTTCTGAAGGCGTTTTTTCATAATGAGTATCCAAACGTGGACTACCATAACAAGCCATTATAAAAACCCATACAGGATTTATTCACGGCGCGGGCCACGAAATTTTTGCAGGCTCCGAAAACCCATGCTTTTCAACCGTATATAACAGGCCCGACGAAGGCTGGGCACAGCCCGCCTCATCCTTGACTGTGTAACTCGTCGTAAATTGATCCGGATACGAGTCGGTCCACCAGAGATAGACAGTATTCTGACAGACAAACAATTCCAGCAAGTAGCCGCGATCTTTATCTTTCGTCATCTCAACCTGATCCCAGCTGATCGTCACCATGTCTCCATCGCGTACAGCGGTCACATTTTTAGGAGGTCCATATTGATTCGAGCCAATGGACTGCAAGTTGAGTTCCATGTAATTGACCTTGGTAATATCCCCTACTACATCCACCACCGACGGAGCAACCCAACAGGAATAATTCAACTTGTCAAATCTGACATACAGCCAATTGCTGTAAATATACCGTCCACGGACGGTACCCTTATCGCCTGCGTACAAATCCGCTGCGTGGAGGTAAGCGACGGATGGACCATATCGGCAATGTGCTTGCTTATTGACAGTAACAGTTGGGAATGTAAAAGTAGGAGTCGCAGTAATGGTTGGTGAAGGGGTAATGGAAGGTGTGGGTGTTACTGTTGGTGTAAAAGTTTCTGTGAATGTGGGAGTAAATGAAAGCGTCAAAGTGAAAGCAGGCATTAGAGTATTTGTCCATGAGGCCGCAGCGGTGGTGAGCGCATTTGAGATTGGTGTTGCCTGTTGCTCTGAAGAAGGAGCGCACGCAGATAAGAGAATCACAATAAGAAACACAAAACAATAAATCTTCATATGAGTTCTCCAAGAAAAGCCAGGATATTTCGACCCAGCGCGTCATTGTTATATCCGCCTTCCATCACAATGACTGTTGGCAATTTTAACGACGCGATCTCTTTCGCAATTCTTCCAATTCCCTCCGTAGTCACTTTGATAGTGCCAAGCGGATCGTCAGCATAAATATCCATGCCTGCAGAAACGACCAGATAAGCCGGATTGAATTCACGAATCAGTTGATTCGCATGAGCAAGGGTTTCTAAATACGCCTCATCACCTGTCCCACGCGGCAGAGGAAAATTATGATGAAAGCCCAAACCGTTCCCTTCACCACATTCATCAGCATACCCGATGTAACTCGGATATTCAAAATCCGGGTCCGCATGAATGGAAATAGTCAGCACATCGTCGCGGGTATAAAAAATGTCCTGCGTGCCATTGCCACAATGGTAATCCACATCAAGGATCGCCACGTGTCCTTTCGATGAGAGCCAATTCGCCGCGACTGAAGCGTTATTGATGAAACAATATCCGCCTGCGTAATCTTTCCCGGCATGGTGACCGGGTGGGCGGCACAACGCAAAAGCAGAATGTTCACCACCTGCCGCAACCGCTTGCGCCGCGCTCAAAGCACAATTGGCGGAAGCCAGCGCGGCGGAATATGTCCCTTCGACAATGCAGGCGCTGAGGTCCATGATGTAATACCCTGCACGACCTAACAGCGACTTCGGTCTATGGGGATGTCGTCGTAAGGCGAAGGTGGCAGGCAACAGTGTGGATGGATCTTTGGGATGAGTATCCAGCCAATCGGTCCAGGCCGAGGCGAGAAAATCCAGATAACCTTTATCATGTACGGCCAGGATTGGGTCGAGTCCAAAATCCAGCGGCTCGACGACTTCTGCCCAATCCGCGCGTTGCAAGGCGTTCAAGATTCGGTCCATGCGATCCGGGTTTTCAAGATATGGTACGCGTAAGCCACCATCGAATATTTCAAAGGGCGGCTCATGCTTGCGGTGTTCTTCAGAATAAAAGATTTTCACTGCGACTCCGTAAGAACCTGTACTACAATTGTATCAATGGTACGGAGGATTTCATGGACGTTTTTGACGCGATACACGAGAGACATTCACAAGGAAAAGTTAAACAGGACCCTGTGCCGCGCGAGTTGATTGAGAAATTATTAGATGCGGCCGTTCAGGCACCCAATCATTACAAAGTGAGACCGTGGAGATTCGTTGTGCTGACTGGAAATGCGCGGAACTACTTGGGAAATGTGTTTGCCGCCTCACTCTTTGAACGTATGTCTGATCTGTCACCCGAAGTTTTGGACAAAACCCGAGCCTTGCCACTCCGCGCACCGGTCCTGATCGCCGTCGGTGTGGATAAGCCAACCGAAACCAAAGTGCTCGAGATCGAAAATATTTGCGCAACCGCTGCGGCATGTCAGAATCTTTTGTTAGCCGCACAAGCAGAGGGACTTGCGGTAAAGTGGCGGACAGGTGAATGGGCGCGTGATTCCAAGGTAAAAGAGTTCCTAGGTTTTGCACCAGACCAATATTTGATCGCGTTTTTATATATTGGTTACCCTGAGTTTGTGGCAGAGTATGAACCACGTCCATCTTTTGAAGATCGAACGATTTGGATGGAGTGATTTATAAGGATGAGATCAGAAGGATAAAACAGAGAAGAGCGCTAAGCTTGTATGGCTTAGCGCTCTTCTCTGTTTTATCTGTAGGCTGTTTTCAACCTTTACCTCAACCCCATCTCTTTCAACACTTTAATCATCAAATCGGGCCTATCGGTGATGATTCCATCCACGCCCCATTCGATATATTGCTTCATCAGTGCAGGGTCATTCACGGTCCACGGCTCGACGCGGATATTCTTCGCGTGTGATTCGCGAATAAACCGTTCCGTCATGATCGTTATACCCAGCGATTCTTCTGGGTCATACGGCGGCTGGATAGTTTGATAATCTGGCACAATGAATCCCCACAAGAAGGCTTTTCCCAGCAAAATATAATTCCGCACTTCCGTCCGTGAAGCAGAGGTTGCCACTTCAGGGCAAGTAACCCGAAAATTCTTCATAGCCACGTCATGGAAGGAGGCAACTAACACTTTATCTTGCATATTATATTGGCGGATCAGGTCACACAAGGGCTTGTCAATCGGGTTTTGTGTCAGTTTGATCTCGATCACATAACGCATCTGCGGAAATTTCTGGAAGATTTCATCCAACGTCGGCACTTGAATCCCCTGCCCGCGATACAGGAAACTCTTGTTATCATCATTTGACCATTGATATGCCGCGTCGAGTTTCTTCAATTCATCCAGAGTCATATCTTCAATGAGACCTGTTGCATTGGTAGTACGATCCACCTCTTCATCATGCATCAAAACGATCTGACTATCTTTTGTAATGTGCGCGTCCATCTCAAGCACATCCGACCCAATTTCCACAGCCTTGCCAAAGGCTAATAACGTATCACCGGGCCACACTCCATCTCCACCCTGATGAGCAATGACCAGTGTTCGCGGTGCGTTTATATAATATTGCGTTACCGGGGTCTTTGGGTTTACGATGACCGATGCGATAAATACAAGAAAGAGAAAAGCCAATGCAGCTTTAAATGGTTTAGATCTCACAAGTTCCCACTAGCATGCTCGTTCAGAGGCTAAGCCCATAAACGAGCATGAATGTAGACTAAAAAACAAAATACCGCGCGATCGCCATAAATATTACCGCGACGATGAGTGCATACGCGGTGTATTTCGATAACATTGCCTGTCGTTTTTGAATCGTATTAAGTTGTGCGAGTTGCTCAGGAGTAGGCTTGCCCTGAATTTGCATGGCAATTTTTCCCATTTCTTTGGTTGTGCGCCCCACACCTAGACCAATGCCAAAACCAATGAGAGCAGCTACTGCGCCAATGGTGAAACCCGTACCCGCGCCGGATTTCATCCATGCGGAAGTAAAACCGTCTGAATCGATCCAGTAAAGAATTGCGCCCGCCAAGATGGTTGCTCCAGCGGCCGCGGCCATCCGATTACTGAACTTCAGATTACCTACCAAGTGACCCACAAATTTTTGTCCAGCTTCGGCGGTCGCACTGACGGTGGGTCCAATAAAAAACGCCATAATCAACACGCCGCCAACCCAAAATATGCCGGCACCAATGTGTATAATGCGAAGTAACCAGATAAAGTATGTCATCGAAATCTCCTTTGGCTTATTGATTAAAATCTAGAACACAACTGGAGTATATCCGATGCGGCTGCCGCGCTGCACGGACTACCCATTCCGCTACAAATAGCGATTGATCCTCACTTCTGTCATACGAAAACCGCTCTCCTTTCTTTATCTCATGGCTTGAGCCGCCAAACTGCCAATTAACCCTAGCCAATATGCGGCTGTATAGTAAATGAACATCGGTTGCTTGCCACGCCTCCAGAGCAAATAGACAGAATTGATCGCGAGCAACGCTACCACATACAAGTCCAGTCCGATTTCTTCAAAGCCGAGATTCGCCATTACGCCCACACCCAGAAAAAGAGAATTCAATAACAGCAAGGCAGTATCTGAGCCTTTGAGAGTTTCCTGATAAGGGAAGATATTTTGTAAGAACAAAATCGCCGCATTCACCATAATAAATCCCGTAAAAAATGCCCAATGGCTGAACGCATCATCGTTGAAAATGACAATACGGCACAAGTCACTGGTTGTATCATCCAGGCAGAAACGAGCATGCAAATAATTTGTCACTTCATGGTCGCCATAACTTGCGGCAGTGAGATACAGGCCAATAATGAAAACCAAATTCCAAGCCATGTGGACGCGACCCTCACGCGCGGGTGAGTTGTATTCAATTGTCTTCTTGAGGAAATACAACGCCACCAGACTGATCAAAGAAATGAGTATGTTGTTCAAGTCCACCCAGCGGAGAAATTCATTTGGCAGGACGTAACCCAGCGTCCACGTGCCGAGTCGATTGATGGAGACCAGAATTGCCAGCAAAGATTGAACCCCAAGTAAAACGTGAATGCGCTTCATCGACACTCCTTAGTAATAAATTTATCCTTGCGAAGCTTTGATCCTTCAGGTTTCACCCTCAGGAGATGCCTTCGCAAGGATTGATTAACCAATTTTCCCGATTGCATCTTTCGCCAGCGCATGAAACTCACGATCAGTACGGTTTGCCATGATGGATTGCAAGGCAGATAGCACACTCGCATCTTTCAACTCTCCCATCGCTTCAATAACATGTCGCTTCACTTCGCGTTCCGAGTCGTTCAACATTTCCAACAAGATGGATGCTAGGCGCGGATCTCTCGTCTTCGTTAGCGCGTGAACGGAATGGATTCGAATCCACATCTCTGGGTGACTCAACGCTTCGACCAACAGGTCAAAACTATTTGCTCCAAAATTTGTTAAAGCCTCCGCCGACACTTTTCCCACATCATGGTGGAGGTCATACAACGCCATGCCCAATGGCTCTATTGCCCGCGGGTCACCGATTCTGCCCAGCAACACCGCGGCATACTTGCGGACGGTTCCTTCTTTATCCTGCAAAGCTTCAATTAACGGTTCAACTGCGACCGCACCTATCTTCTCGATTGCTTGGAATAAATCTCCAGCTTGTACTTCCCTCTCATACCACCAAAACGGATCGCGCAACGCTTCCATCAGATATGGCAACGCGGCCGGATGTTGTGTATGTCCCAATGCCTTGGCCGCGGCCTGCCGAACTTCAATCTTGGAGTCATCGAGCAGAATATTTGCGATCTCATCAAAAGTGGATGGTGCTTTGAATACACCAAGTGCAAGGCATACGGCAATGCGGACATCATCTTCAGGATCTTTCAAGGCATTGAGTAAAGGTTGAATAGCCTTCTGATCGCCGATTTTCCCCAAGGCTAATGCAGCCCGCGCCCGGACGGTATAGTATTCACCTTGCAACGCGTCCAATAATGCTGGAACTGTTGATTTATCTTTGCTAATGGAAAATATATCGGCGACGCGGGCCCGGAGAATGGGATGCGCAGTGGCAAGAGTCTTGGTCAGTACAGGTGAGGCAGAAGGGATTCGGGCAAGAATCTGCTCATAGATTGGGAGCAGATTTTGGTCTTTGGTCTGAAGCGCCTCCAGTAATGGCGGCACGGCGTCCGTGCCGAGTCCAATTAAATCGCGCGCGGCTTGTTCCCGTTTGGTCGAATCCGAAAGTTGAGTGATGAGTCGTTTTGCTTCGCCTTGCGCAAAGCGTCCGCCAGTGAGCCAATCCATATCGTTATTTTACTTTGAAATGAATGGCGTTTGAGAAAAAAGTGTATGCAAAATCTCTGATATAATTTCAAACTTGGAGAGAGGAAAGCACATCGCCGGGGCTTCCCCGGTGTTATTTTGCCTGTAGCTCGTTATAATTTTTATTCGGAGCAACGATGAAGAAAGAACAACTACTTGATTTGTATCACCAGATGGTTTTGATCCGTCGCGTGGAAGAGCATGGCGCGGAACTGTACCAGGCTGGCAAGATCGGCGGCTTCATGCACCTGTATATTGGGCAGGAAGCCGTCTCCACTGGTTTGATTGCAGCACGTGAGCCGCGAGACCGCGTAATCACGGCCTATCGCGACCACGGTGTTGCGATTAACTGCGGTATCCCCGCCGATCAGGTGATGGCAGAACTGCTTGGCAAGGCAACAGGTATGTCGAAGGGTAAGGGTGGCTCGATGCACATGGCAAGCACCGAGAAAAATTTTTGGGGTGGACATGCCATCGTGGGTGGACACCTCCCCATTGCGGCAGGTCTCGCGCTCGGTGACCAATATGCAAAGAATGACAATGTGACAATTTGTATGTTCGGTGATGGCGCGACCAACATCGGTTATTTCCATGAGGCGTTGAATCTGGCAAAGACCTGGGGATTGCGCGTGCTTTGGGTGTGCGAGAATAACATTTACGGTATGGGCACATCCGTGGAACGCGCTTCCGCTGTGACTGAAATTCGCCAAAAGGCTGAAGGCTATGGAATGAAGAATTCGCGCGTGGACGGCATGGATGTGATGAAAGTTAATGAAGCCGCGCAGGAAGCGATTGAATACGTCCGCAAGGAAAGTCAGCCTTATTTTCTGGAAGTGACTACCTATCGTTATCGTGGTCACTCAATGGGCGACCCCGAACGGTATCGCAAGCAGGATGAAGTGAAGAAGTGGCAGGAAAATGATCCGATTGGAATTTTTCGTAAGCATTTATTGGAAAAGAAAACGGTCAGCGCGCAGGCGCTCGATGATATCGAAGCGCAGGTGGAAGACGAAGTGAACAAGGCGATTGCATTTGCCGAGTCTTCCCCAGAACCAGCAATGGAAGATTTGTTCAAGGATATTTATGCGGAGTAAAGAGAGTAGAAATTAGAGAGCAGAGACTAGTATCTAGTTATCTAATCTCTTCTCACTTCAAGAGGAAACATGACAAAAATCACAATGCGCGAGGCAATCTCGCAGGCACTTATGGAAGAAATGGACCGTGATCCGGCTGTCTTTATCATAGGTGAAGAGGTCGGTGTATGGGGCGGCACATACGCCGTAACCAAAGGTTTTTATGACAAGTATGGTCCTGACCGGATTAAAGACACGCCCATCGCAGAAAATGCCATTATCGGCGCGGCAATTGGCGCGGCGATGGTCGGTCAGCGCCCCATTGCTGAGTTAATGACAATTAACTTCGCTTTTTCCGCGATGGATTACGTCGTCAACCAAGCCCCGAAACTGCATTACATGTTCGGTGGACAGTTCACCGTCCCAATGGTCATTCGCGCTGTCGGAGGCGGTGGACGTCAACTTGGCGCGACCCATTCACAGACTCCCGATGCCATCTTCGCGCATTTTCCCGGCTTGAAAGTCGTCAGCCCTGGGACGCCGGAAGATGCCAAAGGATTGCTCAAATCAGCCATTCGATCGAATGATCCGATTCTGTTCATCGAACACGCGACCATGTATCAGGTACGCGGTGAAGTCCCGGATGGCGAGTATCTCATCCCAATTGGTCAATCCAAAATGCAACGTGAAGGCAAAGACCTCACTATTGTCACGTACTGCAAAGGTCTTGAACTTTCGATGAAGGCCGCGGAGGAATTATCGAAAGAAGGCATCGAAGCTGAAATCGTTGACCTGCGTACGTTGCGCCCACTCGATATGGAACCTGTTTTAGAATCATTCAAGAAAACGAATCGCGCCATTGTCGTAGAAGAAGGCTGGAAGTCTTATGGCGTTGGCAGTGAAATCGTCAGCCGTATTTATGAAGAAGCCTTTGATTACATCGATGCGCCCATCATTCGCGTGGCACAAAAAGAAGTGCCGCTCCCTTACAACCGCACTCTTGAACAAGCCGCCCTCCCGCAAGTGCCAGATATTGTCGCCGCGGCAAAGGAGGTGTTGAAATAATGGCTGAAACAATCAACATGCCCAAACTCGGCTTCGACATGGCGGAAGGCACGCTGGTCCGCTGGGTGAAGCAAGTTGGCGAAAATATCAACAAAGGCGATGTGCTCGCAGAAATCGAAACCGATAAGGCTACTGTCGAAGTCGAGTCTCCAGCAAGCGGTGTTGTCTTGCAACACATGGTTGACCAGGGAACTGTTGTTCCCGTCAACGCACCGATTGCTGTTGTAGGACAAGCCGGAGAAAAAGTAGAAGCTGCACCTGCCAAAGCAGATGGAAAGCAGAAACCAGAGCCAAAAGCAGAATCAAAAGCTGAAGAAAAGCCCGCACCTGTTCCATCAGGAGCGCCCCCCGCTTCGCAGCAACCTCAACCGACAGCTGCTCCTGTTGCTCAGCCCTCTGCTCCACCGACACCTGCCCCAACCCAAGTTGAAGGCACTGGTCCTGTCAAAGCCAGTCCGCTTGCAAAGAAAATTGCGAAAGACAATCAAGTGGATTTGTCTCGCGTTCAGGGCACTGGACCAGGTGGACGCGTCGTTCGTAAAGATGTTGAAGCCGCACTTTCCAGCGGACAACCAGCGGCAGTCAGCCGTCCATCAACACCAGTGACTTATCCGCAAGTGATGGTCACTCAAGAAGATCAAACCGTTCAAACGACAAGACTTCGCCAAGCCATCGGTCGCAGACTGGTCGAATCAAAGCAGACGATCCCGCATTTCTACGTGACTCACGAATATAAAATGGACGCGTTGATGGACCTGCGCAAGCAGATCAATGCGTATTTGCCCGATAACGAAAAAATTTCTGTCAACGATTTTATTCTCAAAGCCGTGGCATTGACCCTACGCCAATTCCCCAACCTGAACGCGACCATCAAAGGCAATGAGGTGATTCAATTTGGGCACGTCAATGTTGGGGTTGCTGTGACCGTCCCTGGCGGCTTGATGACTGTGGTTGTCAAGGATACTGACCAAAAGATGTTGCGGCAGATTTCGGCTGAAGTCAAAACCATGGCTGGACGGGCTCGCGAAGGCAAAGTCAAACCGGATGATATCGAAGGCTCTACCTTCTCCACGTCCAACCTTGGCATGTACGATGTGGAAGACTTCATTGCAATCATCAATCCGCCCGAAGCCGCTATACTGGCAATCTCTTCAGCCAGAGAAGTACCAGTGGTGGATAACGGTCAAGTCAAACCGGGCTGGCGCATGAAATCCACCATCTCCGTTGACCATCGAGTCAGCGACGGTGCAGAGGCCGCCCAGTTCATGCAGAAGCTGGCGGAGTTTTTGGAAAATCCCGTGAGGATGTTGGTGTAAAAAGCAAATTTCCGAAGTCGAGTGACTTCGGAAGTTTTTATTTAGGGTGAGGCTGCGGGTAATCCTGTGTCCAGCGGCCATTGTGGACACGTCGCGTCATCTTGATTTGTTGGATAGGGTATATCAGCAGGGAAATACACCTTCCATTCCTCCTGGGTGAAGTTTCGCCCAGCGAGAGGGCATAAACGTCTTTGCCAAGTGACATGATCCAAACCCCAGTCAAACTTAATCAATCTGCCAGTTGAATCAATATAGACCACTCCACCGTTCTGGGTGATGGAACCTACAAACTGTAGATCTCCAGCCATAGGATTTCCAATTTTCGTACGGGTGACCCAATCCCAAATTTGGGTGTCGCCAGATTTAACCAGGGTAATGAGATATCGAACCCCATTGGTATCCATAATAAGCCCAACGTTGATAATTCCCTTTAGTCCGCCAGAGAGTTTTCCGATTTGGGATAACCCTGGAAAATCATACAGTGTAATTGTTTCGCCATCTGAGTAAGCCAATAGCGTTCCATCCTGGCTAAAAGTAATTCCTCCGGCAGAATTTCTGTTTTCGGGAATTTCAACAGTATCAGTAGACGGTTTACTCTCCATGACATCCCAAATGCTTAGATGGTTGTCGCTTTCATAGACCAAGTATTTTCCCCCTGGACTGAATGTGGAAAGCCCAGTATCTGATCCCTTAAGAGGTTGAGCATCTGGAATTGTGAGTTCACCCGTGGAAGCATCCCAGGTTACAAGCGTGCCATCGTCTGCTAAGGCAACGAAACGCTTATCGTCCGCATAGAAACTCATCTGGTCGGTGAACTGACCAGTGTATTCTCCAGTTTCCAAATGGAGGCTTGTATTGTCATCCAGGTTTCTGAGCACAATACCATCCGAGGCAAGGGATGCCAATATCTTGCCATCTGAGCTGAAAACAATATTCGTTGCTGGAATGGCGTGGTTATTGGTAAGTTGGTCTGGCTGGTTCCTGTGAGTTAAATCCCATATCGTGGTGGTAGAAGTGGTTTCAGTTCCTATTGCCAGCAACCTGCCATCTGGGCTGAAAGCTGGCCAAGTACCAGGAAAGTCATTACCAAATTGTTCCAGTGTATGCATATCCCAGACCTTTATGGTGTTAGTGTTGAAATCTCCAATGGCCAGCAGCTTGCCATCCGGGCTGAAAGAGGGAATATAGCCGGGAAACTCCCTGCCAAGCTGGGCTCGCGTGTCCAGGTCCCATAGAGTGGTGGCGGGAATTTTGTAGTCTCCAATGGCCAGCAGCTTGCCATCCGGGCTGAAAGCTGGCCAAATACCGGGAAATTCACTGCCTATCTGTTCCAGTGTATCCAAATTCCAAAGCGTGGTGGTGGAAGTGGATGAGTCTCCAACTGCCAGCAACCTGCCATCCGAGCTAAAAGAAGGGTAAGAACCGGGAAATTCACTGCCAATTTGCTCCAGCGAGTTCAGGTCCCATAACATGGTTGCGGACGTATTGAAATCTCCAATGGCCAGCAGCCTTCCATTTGGACTGAAAGCGGGCCAATTACCTGGAAACTCGTGCCCCTGTTCCAATATAGTCAAATCCCAGACTGTAGTCATTGAGGTGTTGCGGTCCCCAATTGCCAATCGCTCGCCATCTGGGCTGAAGGAGGGATAAGCGCCAGGAAATTCGTTTCCAAAATGATCGTTAAAAACTTCGCCGGGCTCAGCTCCGTTTGCAACACTCTGGAGAACGATGCCGTCCTCTCCAATCCATGCCAAAGTTTCGCCGTCCAAGCTAAGAACCGCCCGAGAGGCTTTATCGGTTTTCTCGCCAATAGGCTCCCCTAGGGGCCAGGTTCTCGTCAAATCCCAAAACAGAATGGCACCGGTCTCACTTCGGGTAAGTAGGGTCTGCTCATCCCGGCTAATTGCCAGATAATGCCCTTTGATCGGCTCCCCGATCTTTTGCTCCCCGATCTTTTGACTGAGTGTAATATCAAGAAGATTGATACCATTATTATCTTCATAGATCAGAATCTCTCCATTTTTGATCATCTCGCGGTATGTCCCCTCCTGAGTCGCAATTTCTTGATCAGTAGAGGTGTCTATTATGTGAATAATGTTCTTCCCCATATCATAGTCGAAAACTTCATAGACAAAAACTTGATTCGCCTCAAATTCATTTTGTAAATAGCCTTTTGACGGGGGCCCTATAGGTATTCCTGTTTTTATATCCCACGCAGTAACGGTAGGATTTCTCTCAGCATCAGCACTGGAATAGAGCAGTATCTGACCGTCTGTGCTCAAAACCGGATTGTCTCCGCTTTTGATAGGTTCTGTCAAGAGTTCTTTTCCTGTGGATATCTCGTAAAGATAGATCTCGGAGTTACCGCTATCAATATCATAAGCCACAATCGCCAAGGTCGTCCCATTTTTATTTGCAATTGCATATGAGACATTAAGCGTTGAAGAAGTGTTGATAATCTCCGACCGATCAATATCCCAAAATATCACCAGGGGTCCTCCATAATCGTTAAAAGTTTGATATACGAGTGTCTTACTATCCTGGTTCAAGGCAAGGAAATCACCTCTAGTTGGCGTGCCGACTCGTTTTTCAGCGTTTACATCCCAAAGACTAATAAATACGTCTCCGTTTTCGTCCATTGTTTGATAAACCATGAATTTCTCATCCGAGGTTATATACAGAAATTCTCCCTGAATAGGATCGCGAATTACGGAATTCTTGGCGTTATCAAAAAAATAGATCTGCTGTTCAGCATTAGTATCACCGTTAAGCTGATAAATCAGGAACTTGCCGTTAGGATCTTCAAACTTAACTAGACCTTTTCCAATTAGTGTATGGTTGATGGTATCTATGAGCATATCTGACTCTTCATCACCAAATTCGGTAGGTGTGGAAATAGACACTGTAAGAAAGTTGCCTTTTGTACTGAATTCGATTCGGTCTGGCCTGCTCAAAGGAGCATGCAACTCCTTATCAATCTTTACTGGCACTTTTGGATTTGACACATCCCATAAAATAATGGACCCGTTTTCAAAGCTTGTGGCAAGCCTATTACTGGTTGGACTAAAGGTCACACTGTTTATCGCACTCGAAACTCCAACTGAGGGCTGGCTTAATACTGTCCAATTCGCCGTATCCCACAAAATAAGCTTGCCATCGAATCCCACTGATGCAAGAATACTTCCATTCGGGTTAAAGCGAAGACCATTTACAGTTTCGCTATGCTCTTCCAATGTTTCGCCGATTTGTTGGGGTGCTTGGGGATGAGATATATCCCAAATATTAATGCTTCCGTCATTGTTGCCAGCCGCCAATATCTTTCCATCCGGACTGATGTCCACGCTGTAAACAGGAGCGTTGGAAAGCATGGTGCCCAATTTCAACGGATCTTGTTTGGATATATCCCACAAAACTATGGTGCCATCTAGGCTTACAGAAGCAAGTTTAGAACCATCCGGGCTAAAAGCTAATCCATACACGCCCTCAGTTTGTTCTCCAAAATGGCTAACCTCTTGAGGGTTTTTCGGGTCTGTAACATTGGAAGAGCATAGCGAAACTGTAAATGGTCTTCGCTTTAACCCGAATGGAAGTATTCTTGCATCAGTGGGATTCGATGGCAAGCTTATTTTGTGGG
>JGI24806J26614_1000157_pt1 | contig 16076 bp, 13 predicted proteins | sample Kansoi200umMDA_FD_26614 | JGI IMG/M metagenome (IMG submission 26614)
ATCTTTGGCAGGTTGTCCTCTTCTGATGATAAGTTGTTGAAAAGTCATTTGCGTGCAGGGTTATTTGAAAACGACCATTTCAATCCGCCGTATGAATTGCGAATTGATTTTCCAGGGAAAATTCCATTCATCGTTTCTACCATCACGCCTGTTCTTATTGTTTCCCTTGTGATCATTGTTATGTTAATACTGGTTTTCTGGTTCGCAGTAACTACACTTTTAAAAGAAAGCAAGCTAACCTCGATGAAAAACGAATTCATCAACAACATGACGCACGAATTCAAAACCCCGGTGTCAACCATTGCACTTGCCATGGAAACCATCACTTCACCTGAAATCATGAACGACAAGATCAAACTGCGTAGTTTTCTTGAAGTGATGAAAGATGAAAGTGCACGATTGGAGTCACAGGTGGAACGCGTTCTTCAAATTGCCGCACTTGAAAAGAATGAACTGAAACTTAAACTCAATGAAATAAACATTAACGACCTCGTTGCAAACACCGTAAGAGATTTCGATCTCTATGCGAAAATTAAACGAGCAACGTTTGATCTGAACCTCGATGCAAATGAGCCGCTGCTAACGGGTGATGAATCGCATTTGCGCAACATGATGTACAATCTCATCGATAATGCATTAAAATATTCAAACGGTCGCGATCCGGAAATAAAAATCCTTACAAAGAAAGATTCATCCGGGTTGGAGATAAGTGTTGAAGACAATGGAATTGGCATGAATCAGCAGGAACTGAAAAAAGTATTTGATAAATTCTATCGCATTCCAACTGGTTACATTCACAACATAAAAGGATTTGGGTTAGGCCTGAGCTATGTGAAAACAATTGTCAATTTGCATAAAGGAAAGATTCATGTGACCAGCGAACCTGATGTGGGCAGTACGTTCACCATTCATTTTCAAAACAACAATTGACGCGAGTATGACGAAGATGCAACCGCGAATTTTGTTAATGGAAGATGATGGTAACCTTGGTTATATTCTTAAGGAGGCGCTGGAGATAAAAGGATTTTACGTTACCCTTTGCAAAGACGGATTAGAAGGGCTGGCTGAATTCAGAGAAAATAATTTTCATGCCTGTATTCTTGATGTGATGATGCCCCATCTTGACGGATTCAGCGTCGCCAAAGAAATCAGAAAAAATAATCAGATCACTCCAATCATTTTTCTCACGGCGCGCACGATGCAGCCCGACAAGCTCAAAGGATTTCAACTTGGTGCTGACGACTACATCACGAAGCCATTTAGCTATGAAGAACTCATTCTTCGCCTTAAAGCAATTTTAAAAAGAACCTCATCCATTTTCGACGAAGAAGGAAACGTCGCTTTCCAATTCGGTGAATTTATTTTTTATCCGAATGAACGACGCTTACTGATAAAAACACGAACCTATCGCCTCAGCACAAAAGAATCAGACCTGCTGAAGTTGCTTTGCGAAAACAAAAACCGTTTAGTACGGCGCGACATTGCGCTTAGAACAGTTTGGGGTAGTGATGACTACTTCACTGCTCGCTCTATGGATGTTTACATCGCCAAACTTCGCAAACTGCTAAAGGATGATGGCAATGTGGAATTGCAAAACGTACATGGAACGGGCTTCAAACTAGTTGGATAAAATGAAAGCGCACCACCCCGGACTTCTGATCTTACTTGTCGGAAGTCCGCAATGATGCATTCGTATCCATCACTTTCGACACAACTAATAAGTTCTTCGCGATTCCGAATTATTGCAACACAAGTTCCCTCCGATCTACAACTGTTTTTCCTTTCACCAGTTCTATTTCATAGTCTCCCGGTGAAAGCGGACCAACAAACATTGTCATCGCATTTCCGTCAACCCAGTAGGTATTTACCATTTCACCTTCTGAGTCATATAGAACGATATGGTAGTCATCCATCATATCGATGTTTACCAACGTTACTGCGATGGATTGATGTTCCAGGTTAGGCATTACTTTATCAATTGCGCTTCGCTGAAGGTTTGCAGCATTTTCACGTTTCTGATTTCGGTTATCCTGGGAAAATGCAAAGGAAGGTGCCATGAACAGTAACATTGTAATGATCGTGGTAAAAGCGATTTTGTTTCTCATAACGATCAATTTCGAAAGCAAAGTTTCGCAATCAACCGTCATGCAATTTATGAGATCAATCAACCTTCTCCATGACAAAAGGCATGATTTGGTTAATCAGATCACACAAGAAGTACACTTATCATGAAATGACCGCCAGAATCTGATGGAAAAAAAGAGAGTTCAGGAAACAGGGGCGTGTTTCAGCTTGATGATCCCCAACCAGTGGAGGAAGCGCATCATCTGAAAGCCCATATCCACCTCAAACCATTTGTATTGGTTGTTGGGGCGACCCGGAAATTTGTGATGATTATTATGAAAGGATTCACCCCAGAAAATAAAGTCAAAAGGTATGATGTTCTTAGAGGCGTTATCCTGTGGAAAGTTTACATATCCGAAGCGATGCGCCCACCAGTTCACCATAGCACCCTGAAGCGATCCCATAAACATCGTTAATGGCAGGAATAGAAATTGCCACCACGCTGTGGCGAATACGATATAGAACGTGGTGTAGGCAGCTACCCATGTCAATCTGCTGATCCAGTTATGAGCAAATTTGTCGAACGATTTCCAATCGGGTAAATCTTTAAGATATTTCTGCGGCACCTCTATGCGTCCCTTATAAATTGAATAGTAATTGTTTCGTGTGTCCCACATCATGGTCAGCAAATTGGGGCTGTTGAAAGGAGAATGAGGATCTTCTTCTGTATCAGTATGAGCGTGATGGAGGCGATGAAGAATTCCGTAAGCGCGGGCACTTATATAAGTAGAACCCTGCGTTATATAACATCCGATATAGAAAAGTCTCTCTACGAATTTAGAGGCAGTGAACATTCCATGCGCAGCATAGCGGTGATGGAACACAGATTGAAAGAAAAGGGAGGTGTACCAATGGACAACGAAAAAAATCAGAATGATCATCTCTTAATTTTGGGAAAGTTAAAGAATAATTGATTTTTGAAAAACGTTTGCTAATACATTATTTAAACATGCGTTACAGTCAGAAAATTATGAATGAGACGCCTCAAGATAAGAAAACACTTTTCTTTCTCTCAAACAGCCTTTCTCAATAATGAATATTGATGCATCGGTATTTTCTCCCCAATAAATTTCTGAATGTCCTTTAGGTAACCACGTTCCTCGGGGCTACAGAAAGAGATTGCTATTCCGCTTGATCCTGCGCGTCCTGTTCTTCCAATGCGATGGGTATAACTCTCCGACTGATCCGGCAAATCGAAGTTGATGACGAACGGCAATTCCTTCACATCAATGCCGCGTGAAGCAACATCAGTTGCCACCAGCACTTTTACCTTTTTGTCTTTGAAAGCATCGAGTGCACGCTGCCTCTGACCTTGTGATTTATCTCCGTGAATAGCTTGGGCATGAACGCCGGCTTTGTTAAGTGCTTTGCAAAGTTTGTCGGCTGCCCTGCGCGTTCTCGTAAATACCAGCGAATGATTTATTGATTCAGACTTAATCAGCTGACAAAGCAATTCTATTTTGTCTTTCTTCTCAACAAGATACACACGCTGTGAAATCAGCGTACGCGTTCTTGGTTCCGGCCTGATCTCTACTGTCGCCGGATTACGCAAAAGAGTTGATGCCAGTTTTTTTATCTGGTCAGGAAGAGTGGCAGAAAAGAAAAGTGTTTGTCTTGATGAAGGCACCTTTGCCGCAATACGCTTGATATCATTAATGAAGCCCATATCCATCATACGATCTGCTTCATCCAGTACGAAATATTCTACATGACTTAAATCAACAAATCGTTGATTCATGAGATCGAGAAGGCGACCCGGTGTTGCCACAATTATATCCACTCCTTTTCGAAGCGTTGTGGTTTGCCCATGTTGTGAAACGCCTCCATATATAACTACGTGCTTTAGTCCAAGATGCTTTCCGTATGCGTGAAAATTCTGACTGATTTGTTCCGCAAGTTCACGTGTAGGTGCAAGCACTAATGCGCGTACATGTCTAGACGATGACGGTTTGCTACTTAGGAGTTGTAAAATGGGAAGCGCAAATGCGGCAGTTTTTCCGGTGCCCGTTTGAGCACTACCAAAAATATCACGACCTTCCAGAATTAGAGGAATCGCTTTTTGTTGGACTGATGTGGGAATTTCATAACCCTTGCTTTTTAACGCCTGCAGGATCGGCATAGAAAGATTCAATCTTTCGAATGTATTCATTATTTGAATTTAAAATGATTTAGATGCGCAGAGACGCACTGCCTATTGGCAAAAAGTATTACTCTGTAATGTGAGGTGGAGAAATTAGACTGGAGCTACATCATTAAAATAACCCGACAGGAATAAAACCCAACCCTGATGTGCGACAAAGATACAACACGAAAGCCATTCAATCCTTGAATCAACAAGAGAATGACTACTAAGCTATAACATCACGCAATCAAAAACTCATTTGATCAAATTTTTTGTGGTATTAATTGACACGGGAATCTAAATCCGTTCAAAGAAATCAACTCCTTTTTGAACAAACTAGAACACTCAGTGTGAGTCAGAATTAAACTTAAAACGGGATGAAGAAAATCGGATATTAAACCGCCTGCTTTTTGCGCTTTGAAGTAGCCTTTTCCGAGCCTTTTGGAGACGAAGCTTTTTGATTGACCCACTCAAAATTTTTGTGTTCGCCAAGAACAATAACATCCTTATTGCTCCTCTCGTACTGCTTGATGGTCAGTTCCATCGCTTCTTTGTTGATACTTCTGATGATTACTCCTTTTGACAATGACCCTTTGTTTCGGATTTCAACGTAAAATCCATCCATAAACTTGATAGGGGTGGTGGCTGGTCTGCCTTTACTTTTCATTGATTATGCTGATTTTTATTCCTAAAATTCGCTTGCAAGGTACTACAATTTTGTCGACTGTCAAATGTGACTATATAGCATAAGCTGAAAAATGAATAATAAGTTTGAAACCAGTGTCTCCAGAAAATGATTCCGAATAACTAAAAATAAAATTTTTTTTTGGAGGGAATCTGTCAAGCGCGACCGATTAAGAATGCAAACTCTACTCCTTGACCCTGATCTTCAACCGATGCCAGGCATTATTCATATAACCCTTAAAATTCCAAACCTCTTGAAGCTGATCGGGTTGGGAATTTGAAGCCTCATCAAAGGCGCGGGCAATAATTTCTTCTTGATCAGACAGAATCTCTAAAGTAGCTTCCCAAAAACTCCACACTCCAAAATGGTTTCCATCTGTAATCGTCGCCTCAATCCAGCTTTTTCCGGAATCAGCAGATACCTGAACTCCGTTAATTTTCCTTCCTCCCCTGCCCATAGCATATCCTTGAATCAAGACTTGAGAATTGACCTGAACATGTCCATTCAACGGTGAGGTAATCACGCAATTCACATCCAGATCACTCAATTGCAATCCTGAATTCCAGTTTACTGTTTCGGCTTTTGCATCTTGTGGAAATAGGCGATATGCACGATCCTGGAAATAGTTTTTTGATGGCTCTGTTTGAAGAGTAATTCGTGAAAGCCACTTCACACTTCGAGCGCCAATATATCCCGGAACCACCACCCGCAATGGATAACCATGTATTGGCTCAAGTGGCTTATCATTCATCTCAAATGCAAGAAGGACATCATCATCACTCATCGCTTTTTTAATTGGAATTGAAGCTCCAAATCCTACATTTTCATTTTGCCTGAATACATCATCAGCACCCATGAATTCAACATAAAGCGCTTCACTTTTTACACCGGATTTATTCAGCACTTCCCTCAAAGTAACACCCTTCCATGTTGCATTTCCAATGGCGCCTTCCTTCCATGGTACCTCTCCCGGAATTGGCGCAACAGAAAGCAATTCAGTCCGGCGGTTACCTGCACATTGGATGGTAGCCATTACCGTTTTCTGCGAATAATCATTCAAGATATTGTCAATTGAAATCTCCAGCTCATGCTCCACCAGCCCATTGACTTTAAGTCGATATGATTTTGGATCAATCTGCGGAATGTTTCCATGATTCCGAACATAAAATAATTCTGCTGGCGTAATAAATTGTTCCCTTAAGAGATCGAGAGGGGGTTCGGCATTGACAGGATCAGTAGTGTGAACGATAAGAGCAGAATCCTTTTTCATATTAATAAATGCCGGTGAAGATTGCAAAGCTAATGGCCAAAACACTAAACTGTTCTTCGATATTATCCTCAATAAAATTCAGACTGGCCATTTATTGAAGGAAAGAAAAAGTCAGATACAATGTATCTAACACAGAAGAGATCAAACAGGAACAAAAGTTTCCGCCATCTTTGCAACTGATCCCATTCCAGAATTCTCCAAAACATGACCGTATCAGAAGATATATTTTCATCGCTTCGAAATCTAGTCGCATTCATTCCTCTCACTTACATTACACTCTTCCATGTAGTGAATCCTATTGGTTCTGGCATTCTCTTCTTGAATTTTATGCCCGATGTCAGTGATGCGCTGCGTAAAAAAGTGTCTGTGAAAATTGCATGGAATATGTTTATGGTTCTTGTCGTCACATTATTCGCGGGAACTTATATCCTTCAACTGTTTGGAATTACCATACCAATCGTTCAGATAGGCGGAGGTTTAATGCTTGCATCAATGGGCTGGAAAGCCCTCTACAGCGATGATAGTGCAAATGAAAGCAATCAAAAGCAGATCGTTAAGGACGATGCATCCAGAGATGCTGCGTATATGAGCCAGGTTTTTTATCCGCTTACTTTTCCATTTACAATTGGCCCCGCTTGTCTTGCAGCAACATTGACGATTAGTGCTCACTCTTCTGCGCATCATGCAAGCAAATACTATGTCCTTGGAGGTGGTGTGATAGGAATTCTTCTTGTCTCCATCACTGTCTATTTGTTTTATGTTTATTCCAATAGTATCGTGAAGCGAATGTCAATTCAAAATCGAAACATGCTTATGAAATTGCTTTCATTTATTCTGATGTGTATCGGAGGACAAATTATGTATGGCGGATTGACTGAAATTGTGAAGCAACTGAAGCTGGTCTAATGAGTGCGCGTCGTGCAAATCACCTAGAAATGGCTTCATTCGAAAATTTCATTTTTAAGTTAAAGAATGATACAGCGCTATGCAACTGAATTCACCATCTGGATTTCTCCTCTTCATTTTAATCAGCTTATTCTCCGTTACTGCATCAGCACAGTCCTCTGCAACAGGAGGTAATAACGAGCTCATTTATCATGTTTTCCAAAGGAGTTTTTATGACTCTAACAACGATGCGAACGGCGACCTTCAGGGATTGAACAGCAAACTTGATTACTTGCAGGAGCTTGGCGTTACTTCCATTCTCACATTGCCGATCTGTTCTTCTCCCTTTTACCACAATTATTTCTCTGATGATTTTGAAAAACTTGATCCTAGCTATGGAGTCACCAACGACTGGATCAACCTGGTGAAGGAAGTTCATCGGAGGAACATGAAAATTTATCTGGACATGGAGATGCAGTACGTTGATGAAGATCATCCATGGTTTCGCGATTCCTACAACAATCCAAAATCAGTCTATTCAGATTACTTGTTGTATGCTGATTCAATGAACTCCAAACCAGAGTCCCTCTTTTTTAACATCACTCAATTGGAAGGTTATAACGGTGTCGTGAAAAAACTTGTAATTGTCAATCTCTATAATCCTCAGGTGAAGGAATATTTTTTCAAAGTATTCAGCAGTTGGGTTGACCCGAATCATGATGGAAAATTCGATGATGGAGTTGACGGATTCCGTCTCGATCACATGATGGATGACTTGGATTGGAAGGGAAAGCTCACTCATCTTTTTGATTCACTATGGCAACCGCTGTTTTCTCAGCTTAAGAAAATAAATCCGAACCTGGTTAATGTGGCGGAACAGTCCGATTGGAATTCTTATGGAGCGGAATACTTTTCCCAGAGTGGTGTAGATCGCGTCTTCGCTTTTCACCTTCAACAAGCTATAGCTTCGTTCGACAAAAAGAAACTGGAGCGAGTAGCGGATTCAACTTTTTCACTGACTCCTCAAAACAATGCTCAAGTTGTTTTCATTGAGAATCATGATATGGATCGGTTCAGTTCGCAAGTAAAACGTGATGACGGAAAACTTCGTGTTGGCGCTGCACTCAATTTGCTGATTGGTGGCGTGCCCGCCATTTATTATGGGCAGGAACTCGGCATGTTTGGTAGCGGCGGCTTTGGCAAATTCGGTAATTCAGATGGAAATGATATTCCCAGGCGTGAAGCATTCGAGTGGAATAAGTCTGATCAAGGGGCTGGAATGTGTCTCTGGTATAAAGGGAGCAGACCCTGGTGGACTCAAACGAATCTGAAACCAAATGATGGAATTTCATTGGAGGAAGAAAAGGGTAACGCAAATTCATTGTGGAGTTTTTACAAATCCCTTATTCATGTACGTCAGAGCAATGCTGCTCTCATGAATGGAGACTTTCAAGTCATTCAAAACGGTAATGAAAATATTTTTTCATTTCGCCGAAGTGATGAGAAGCAGGAAGTATTTGTGATTGTCAATCTCTCTGATGTTGATCAGCAAACATCGTTTGCAATTCCAAATTGGACGGATCCACATCGCAAAGCAAAACTGGTTTACCTTTTCGGTGATCAGTCAGCACAACAATCCGGCGACAATATTTCCGTTCACCTTCCGGCCTACGGTGTTGAAGTGATTCAACTAAAGTAAACTCAAGCATCTTGAATCACAAAATTCCTAAAGCATTTGCCTGAATCATTTCAAAAGAGTTTCTTCGTTCATGGAAAGAAATAATTCTGATTGATGCCGCCACAATCTTTCGAGGGACAATCTGCCATCATAACAGGCGCCGGCCAAGGAATCGGTTATGAGATTGCACGTCAACTTGCTCTGAACGGCGCTTCTATTATTCTGAATGACATTGATGAGAAACTTGTTGCAACTTCTGCACAACGAATAAATAAAGCAGGCGGAAATGTTTTTGCGATGCCGGGAGATGCTTCACTGCATTCATTCATTCAGGATATGGTGAAAGAAGCTGCCAGTCGATTCGGTAAACTAACTATCGCTGTTGCAAACGCCGGCATTACGCTCTTTGGTGATTTTTTTGATTTTTCTCCAGAATCATTTCAACGAGTAATGCAGGTGAATTTAGCCGGAACTTTTTTTCTGGCGCAGACCGCAGCAGCACAAATAAAAAAGCAAGGCCAAGGTGGAAGCATTCTGTTTACCTCTTCCGCTACAGGACATCAGGCGCACAAAAATCTTGCAGCTTATTCGATGACAAAAGCAGGTATCGAAATGCTGGCAAAAAATCTTGTGATTGAACTCTCGAAATATCATATAAACGTCAATGCAATTGCTCCGGGAGCAACCCTTACTGAAAGAACAAAGTCCGATGCTGAATATGAGCAAACCTGGAAAAAATTAAATCCAACCGGGCGGGCCTCTACAGCAGAAGAAGTGGCCAGTGCCGCACTTTTTCTTTTATCTCCTTTCTCACGACAAATCACGGGTCAAACATTAATCATTGATGGCGGATGGAGTTCAGTGAGCCCATCTCCGTTTTGAACTTATTATTCATTGATCCCACTTCTCCAGTTGATCATCACATAGGAATTCTTCGCTCCCATTTCCATTCATATTTTTGAAAGCTGTTAAAAATGTTTATGTCATCTGCCTTTGAAAGTGTGCATCCGGTGAAGCAAAAATTTTCGTGGCTTTCATTTGGCGAAGTAAAACCGTCCGGATGGATCAAGGAGCAGATGCAAAAAGATTTAAAAGGATTTGTCGGTCACCTCGACGAATTGGTTCCTGATTTAATTATTGAAGACGACATCTACGGAAAAAATCGACTCACCCGAAAAGTTGACGTAAAAAGCGTTGGTAACATTCGCGAAGGCGATGACATAAATGTCCAATATCTCTGGTGGAATTCAGAAACGCAATCGAATTGGTGGGATGGTTTTATCAGACATGCTATTCTTCTGAACGATAAAAAAGCTCTTCACAAATCTGAAAAATATATTCACCGCATTCTCAACACACAGGATGCTGATGGCTACCTCGGAATTTACGATGAGGATTTGCGTTATCATTTTTATGATGAAAACGGAGAATTGTGGGCGAAGGCAACATTATTGCGCTCGCTTCTTGCATGGTATGAATTCGCAAAAGAGAGCAAAGTATTGAAGGCGATTGAACGCGCCGTTGAAAACGTAATGATTCACTACCCGGTTTACGAATCGACTCCATTCAAATCAATTTACCGAAAAGCAGGTGGACTCACTCACGGCTTAGTTTTTACTGATATTCTTGACCAGCTTTATCAATTGACAAAAAACGAGTCGTACCTCGAGTACGCACTTTTTCTCTACCAAAATTTCTCTGAAGAAATTTCATTTGAAGATGCCGCGTTCAAGAATCTGATCAATCCATCATTTAAACTGAAAGGACATGGTGTTCATACTTATGAGCACTTGCGACCACTCATTGTTGCCTGCTACACCAACGGCCATGAAGATTTGAAAAAAGCACTTGAGATTTTTTCCTCGCGAATCGAAAAAGAAATAACCCCTGCCGGCGGGCCGGCAGGTGATGAATGGATCCTGGAACGCGAAGCCGCTGCCACAAATACAGGTTATGAATATTGTTCACTCCAAGAATTACTTGACTCCTATTCTCTTCTGCTTCAAAAAAGCAGTGAAGCAAATTGGGGAGATAAAATCGAACTGTTGTTTTACAATGCTGCACAAGGAGCGAGAAATCCTGTTTACAGTTCGATTGCCTATTGCAAAACGGATAATTCCTATGAAATGAGCGGAACGCTTAACGGAGCAAAACAAGTAGCAAGGAAGCAAACACGATTCAAGTATTCTCCCGCGCATCAGGATGTGGCTGTCTGCTGTGCGCCCAATGCCGGAAGAATTACTCCCTATTTCATGAAGGCCATGTGGATGAAAGATGAAGAAGGACTGATTGCTTCACTGCTCGGGCCTTCTGAGGTAAACACTTTCATCAAAGAAATACCGCTAAAAATTTTAGAAGAAACAGATTACCCGTTCAGCAATAAAATCATTTTCAAAATCTCTGTGACGGAATCGGTATTCTTTTCACTTAGAATCAGGAAACCTGCATGGGTAAAAAAATTCATACTCTCTTCCGGCTATCTTGTGGAGAATGATTATCTGGTAGTGGAGAAAATGTGGAAGGGAGAAGAAATTATTTCATTGGAATTTTTCCCGGAAGCTGAAACAAAACTAGATTTAAAAGGCGACTATTACTTCACCTACGGAGCGCTGGTTTTTGCATTGCCGATTCCTGCAAGAGTTTCAGTTGAGAAAAAATATTCTGCTAAAAATTTTGCGGATCATTATTACACAGCAGTCGAACTTCCGGACCTTTGTTTCAATAATCATCCGGTAAGAATAATCGAAGAGAGCAATAAACACCCGCTTAAAAATATGCGGATCAAAACAAAACTCTTTAACAGAAAAACCAATCAGGATGAAGAGGTGACGTTTGTACCCATCGGGCAAACTATTTTACGGCAAGTAACTTTTAAAGAGAATCTTTAAGACGAAATTATGAAACTGATTTCCGAGATGATTCAATCTGGAAGACATGTCAGATTCCTTAGAGGCACAATTGCATTTCTTCGCTCACATATTTTGTTACTTATTTCTCTACTCATTGCTTTATTACCCATTTTACTCACTAACTATTTTCTGACCGGTGACGGGCCATCCCATGTTTACAATGCAGCAATATTTGCTGATTTAATCAAATCGCATAACCAACATTATTACTCCCAATATTATCATCTTAGCCCCACTCCCGAACCAAATCTAATATGCTACATCATCATCGGTGCACTGATACAGGTGACTAGTCCCATTGATGCAGAAAAAATTTTCCTTATTGTTTACACGATTTCGTTCATAGCGAGTCTATATTATCTCAGTCTTACTGTTAATGGCCAATCTAAGCCACTGGTGTTAGGATTTCCAATGCTGGTACACCACAGAACTTTTTTAATGGGCTTTTATAATTTCTCATTTTCCTTCGTCTTTCTTTTTATCTCTTTAGCACTACTTTTAAGAAACCGATCTTCATGGCGGAAATCTCATCTCCTTGCTCTTTTTATCTCGAACACCCTGCTCTTCCTTTCCCATCCGATTACTTTAGTACTGCTTTTTGCCTTCGCCTTTGCACATTTTCTTTTTTTCATTTTTCACTACCGCAAACAGGATAAATTCAGTTCATCAATTTTAACTTATGCTCTTCAACTATTTTTGGCATTCTCTGTTGCTTTCATTCTCTTTTTTAATTTCATTTTCAGAAAAGATTTGAGCAATGTAGATCACGCTATAAACTTTCATGCTTTATGGAATGACCTTTTTACAGCAAATTCGTTGTTGATCTTTACACTGTTTGAGCAGAAACTTTTCGAAATATTTCTTGTACTCGGACTAATTACTCTCATCTCTGCTCTTATTTCAAAATATAAGATGATCCCATCAATTCGCTTGTATCTTTTGTCCTTGGTTCTCATTTGCCTGGTCGCCTATTTTCGCCAACCGGAAAGTCTTGCAGGAGCGGGTATTACCCTTTTCAGACTTCAATTTGCTCTCTTCTGTATATTATTTGTATTGATGATCTCGATAGTAAAAAAATCATGGATAAATTATCTGTCAATTATTTATTTATTGCTCTCAATAATTCTCAATATTCACAGAAGTCTGATATATCATAAAATCTCAACGGTAAATTACTACGTACAAAAATCTTTTTCATCTATCGAGGCAAATAAGATTACGTTGCCGATCATTTTTGATATCTGTGGTCTAGACATTAATGGAAATAATCCAAGTAGGGCATGGTTATATCTGCACGCTTACGACTATGTGGGAGCCATGAAACCCACACTCTTACCAGTTAATTATGAAGCAGGCACCTACAATTTTCCTGTTTTATGGAATAATAATCCCCAACCATTCGAATACTTTAAGTGTGACAATTCAAATATCGAAAGTTTCTCCCCATGCGCCAATATTCCGCGTTATGAGTCTTTGACAGGATCAAAAATCGATTATGTTGTCCTTTTGTTTCGCGACGAGGAACAACAAACTTATTCAGACGATACTAAAAAAATGCTTGTATTTATTGAAAGCAATTTTGATTTAGTTGCTCAGGAAGGAAATGATATTGTAAGAGTGTATAAAAGAAGATGATTGAATATTCAGTCAGTTTGTATAGTAAAAGGGTTATTTCTAATTTCATTTAATGAAAGACAACTTCTCCAAAGTTTCGAAGCAATACGCGCAGTTTCGTCCGCAGTATCCGCAGGAAATTTTTGACTACCTCTCTTCTATTGCAGCAACTCATGATGCAGCGTGGGACGTAGCTACAGGCAATGGACAAGTCGCAAGAGGATTGTCTCCATACTTTAAAACAATTAAAGCCACTGACATCAGTGAAAAACAAATTGAACATGCTTTTCAGGCTGACAATATTCATTACACCGTTCAACCGGCTGAGCATACTTCATTTTCAGATAACCAATTTGATTTGATCACTATCGGACAGGCCATTCACTGGTTTCATTTCGATGAATTTTATAAAGAAGCAAAACGAACGGCAAAAAACAATGGAGTGATTGTGGCTATTGGTTATCATTTAGTGAAAGTGAATGAGAAGGTTGACAGGATAGTTATGAAGTTTTATGAAGGAATCCTACAAGGTTATTGGGATGCAGAACGCAAACTGATTGATGAGTATTATCAGACCATTCCGTTTCCATTCAAGGAAATCAAAACACCGGAATTCAAAATGGAAGTTGAATGGACTAATGAAAATCTCCTTGGTTTTTTAAGCTCATGGTCTGCAACTCAGCATTTTCAAACTCGCAATCATCGCAATCCGGTTGATGAAATCAAAGATGACATATTGAACGCATGGCCCGATGGAGAAACCAAAACAGTTTCATTCCCCATCTTTGTTCGGGCAGGAATTATAGAGAAATAAAATGAAATTATTCAGTTCGTCGGTAACTGATCTTTTACTTCCTCTGAGGATTCAAATATTTTTGTCTGATGCTCATGCGGATAAGTTGCCAATGTTCGCATGGCTAGAATCAAACTCACCAGCATAAGAATAGCACCAGTTAGAAAAGGAGCTCCGGGAAAATAAACGATGGCATTCTTTGAAGTGAATCCTGCAAAAATATTCGTCATCAATGGCGGACCAATGATAGAAGTAACGCTGATCAGGCTTGTGAGACCGCCCTGCAATTCTCCTTGTTGATTGGGAGGAACTTCATTCGAAATAATTCCTTGTATGGCAGGGCCTGCAATTCCACCAAGGCAATAAGGAACAAGAAAAGCAAACATCATCCAGCTCTGTGAAGCAAATGCAAATAGCACCAACCCTAGTGTGTAAAGCGCTAATCCAAAATAAATACTTCGTTTCTGACCGATTTTCGGGATCACAATTCTAATTAATCCGCCCTGCACAATCGCAACCAGCAAACCAACAGTCCCCAATGAATATCCCACCATCAATTCATTCCACTTGAATTGTTCCATCGTGAAAAATGTCCATGTACTTTGAACAGAGAATGCAGCAATATATATGAAGAAAAATGAGCCCACCAATCCGCTGATGACAGGAAATCTTCTGAGCACGATCAATGAACCCCATGGGTTGGCACGTTTCCATTCAAAAGGACGACGATTTTCTTTCGTCAATGATTCAGGAAGAATGAAGTAACCGTAGAGGAAGTTCAAAAATGTAATTCCAGCAGAAGCAAAGAATGGCCAACGTGATCCAAAGTGACCGAGTGTGCCACCGACCACAGGCCCGATAATAAATCCCAAACCAAAAGCAACTCCGATCATTCCGAAATTCTGAGCGCGTTTTTCTGGAGCCGAAATGTCGGCGATGTATGCTGATGCTGTAGTGAAACTTGCTCCAGTTATTCCGGCTAAAATTCTTCCCAGAAACAACCAACCAATCGTAGGTGCAAAAGCAAGAATGATATAATCAATCGTAAATCCAAACAGGGCTGCAAGAAGAATTGGTCTTCGTCCGTATTGGTCACTAAGATTTCCAAGTATGGGTGCGAAGAAAAACTGCATGAAGGAGAATGCGAACATCAGCAATCCGCCAATGCGTGCCGCCTCGCTCATTCCGCCACCCTGCAACTCCGTGATGAGTTTTGGCATTACCGGAATGATTATGCCAAATCCTGTTACGTCAATGAGCAAGGTGATAAATATAAATCCTAATGCAGCCTGCTTCTTATCCTTCATTCAAAAATTTTCAGGGAGCAATGATAAAATAAATTATGGCTTGAACTGACGAATCAGGGCGTCGTATCCTTTTACTTAACATCTGCGTTACACAAATATCTTTGTGAAAAACCTAACCGTGAGATCTATTTTTTGGGCGTGTGCATTCATTTACATGGTAACAAGTTTATTTTCCTGTAAGAATAGATCTGTCACATCTGAGGCTCCTGAGCCAGATACATTGCTTATTGAACCGGATTCAATTAATGCCAACTACATTGATTCAAACGATGTTCACCAATTCTTCGTAGAATTTCCATCGTTGAAGAAGCAGAGGGATCGAGTTTTCAAGTTTTATCAAAAAAGAAATTTCCAATATGCATGGTTTGATAACCGCGGCTTAATTGAACAGGCGCGCCTTTTTGTGAATCTTGCCGACAACTACAACGCGGAAGGCATAGAAGACACTGTTATTTACGAGGCACTTCTTGAAAAATGGCAGGAGCATTTCAATGACTCAACGGTTACAATCGATTCTCTTTCGCCAAAAATGGAAGTGATGCTCACAGCGCAATTCTTTCAGTATGCGCAAAGAATTTGGGGAGGAATTTCAGAAAGCCAATCGAAAGATTTAGACTGGTACATCAAGCGCAAACGATTGCCATATGTCTCGTTGCTTGATTCCATGTTAAGTCGCCCCGGTTTTTTTT
>JGI24806J26614_1000158_pt1 | contig 16072 bp, 10 predicted proteins | sample Kansoi200umMDA_FD_26614 | JGI IMG/M metagenome (IMG submission 26614)
AACCTCAGTGATCCCCTGTAGCGTAATTAATTTTTTTTCACCGGAGGCAACATGCTGTAAAACCGCTTGCCATATATCCAGCTTTGGGAGAGACAGAGCGGCTGTTTCCTTTATCTCATCAACAATTCCTATATCCTGTTTTCCCGAAGTAAGTTTTTCAATAAGCGACACCAGGAAACTTTCCGGGTGCTGATAAACAATTCTTCTCCCTGCCTGAATATTTGTTTTTAGAAGATGCCTGAGCTTATCTCTAACCGAATCATCTGCAAATGCCTTAAGTACTTTCTGGCGCCAATGTTCATCAATCCTTACTACATTCCATGGAAGATATCCATTCGCCATGTAAAAAATCCATTCTTCAGCGGCATTTAGATTGCTTGATTGTTTCTTTATTGCTCCCGAATTGTCGCCGGAACGCGGCAATGTCAATTGTTCAGAAATCTTTTTGAAAATAACTTCCTCCCATCTTCCTTTTTCTATGTCTTTAACACTAATCGTTTCAAGGTCAATTTCAATTTTATCAAAGCGGATCACTTCGTCATTCGAAGCCGCCTCATCAAAAGCCTTTTCCAATACCGTCGCAATTGCCTGCCAGTACTTTTGGCTGACCAAATGCTGGATGCCGAATGCATCCATATTTCTATCAAGCGTCAGGTTCAATATTTGTTTTCTGATCACGTGCTGCATTTGCATACCGATTTTATGTGATGTACTTCTTTATTTTCGATATTTCTGTGCCGGGTTCTAATTGAACGACCTCAGAGCTTTTCCATCCGTCATACACCGCTTCCATATCGATTTTGCTTTTTCGCAAATGATTTAACAGGAATTCATGTTCGGCTATTCGTTCAGTTTCTTTTTTGTAAAAGCAAATCCGGTCAAGATATTCCCATACAATATTTTGTATCAGCAGTTGCTTTTGCTTTAGCGAAAGACCTTTTATTTTCTTTGATGTATCCGTTTTATTTTTAAGTATTTTTTTTAAGAGGTCCTCAAAGCGGGATGGATCAGGATCCGGGTCATCCAAAAACCGGTAAGCATTTTCAACCAGCTTATTTGAAGGATCGGCATCAAGGAGCTTTTTTACATTTGTTTTGTAAGAAGCAAACCTAGCCTGTATTTGTTTAGATTTTTCGCGGGACGTGAAAGTGATTTTTTCAGCGGCTTTTGATGGTTTAATCTTTTTCTTATCATCAGTTCCTGTAGCCACAGGCATCCCGGCTGAAGTAATTTTGGCTACTTTTTCTATTGATCCAATTTCTGCATCGGTTCCTTCATTTGCCTGCTTACAGTTACAGGCTTCACAATTTGCAAAATCATAATTGCGCCTGTACTTGTCCCAACAGTAAAGGTGGTTAATGGTTGAAGTAAGATCAAAATCAATGCATTCTTCAATTTCGTTTTTAAAACAGGAGTCCGGCACTTTAACATCGCAATTACACGGAATACATTCTTCACATTCTGCAAGCGCATCAAATCGTTTACGGAACAGCAACTCAAGGAAGCTGCAACTGTCATAAGCTCCGCATAATTTATTTCCGAGCCAGTAGTTCCAGATCCTGAAATAATATTCAAAACAACAAAAGTCCCTGGGATTAAGCCATAGAATGCGAAGTAAAACGTGTGACGGCGCTTCCCTTTGCAATAGTTTTTCAATAACAGCCCTGTTTTCTTTACTGCGGAATCTCTCCGGCCATGCCGGCAGGGCTATGGTTGTAATAAATGAAAAAGGATCGCAACCGGGAGTAAAGCAAATTGTCTTTTTTTCTTCACATGGATCAGCGTCGCCGCCCGGCGTCCATTCAAAATGACAAGTATTCTTCGGATCAATACAAGGCCGGGGAAATGATGCACAGTCGCACTCTTCATAATTTCCATCGGCATTTTTACAATGCGGTCTCAATAAAATATGTTCCACCAGGTGAAGACCTTCGCTGTTGATCAGTTTCTTTGCCCGATCAACTGCTTCACAAGCCATTTGCTCATTAGTGTAACGCTGCGGATTGATGGCAACTATTTCATTATTGCATTGATTTATTTCTTTCCNGGCAACTATATCATTGTTTGTATTGGAGGATCTGCCACAAATCAGTCTTAATAACAATGCAGAGTTATCGGGAACACCAGCCGCAGAAATAAGTTCTGATTTAACAATTTCATCAGTGTGCAATTCAATTCCATAGTTTCCGCAATTGCATTCATAAACCGGCTTGTAATTCTGAAAATTGCTGATCAGTCTTAATGCAGTCAGATAAAATTGAAGTGCATCGCAACATGAGTCAAAGCAGCAATCAGACTTCCAGGCTATCCAACATCCCAGTTTGCAATCCTGGTCACGCTCGCCGCAGCCTGAAGAAATTTCTGACAAATCATCTCCGCAGGAATTGAACTCCGGCAACCTGATCTGTATAGAATAGTTACATGGGATCACTGAGGTTGTCCTAAAGGAATTAAGAGAAAGTTCAGCAACGAGATCGCAGAATCCAAGTGAAACAGTCGATCCAAATGCGATCCATCCAATAAAGGTGGATGCGGAAGGCATTTTCGTACAGTGCGCAGGACTGGTATTGCTGCATCCGTTTTTAAACACGCTTTTTAAGAATCTGAATCTGTTTCATGAAAAGAATTTTGTTGATCAGGATTGTCATCAAAAAGCTATTTACCTTTTACATTACCTCGCAACCGGGAAAACAGCAGCGGAAGAATTTGAATTGGTAATTCCTAAAATACTGTGTACGTGGCCAGTGGAGCAATCCGTAGATACCGGCATCGAATTGACAAGTGGTGAAACAGGAGAAGCGGAAGGCCTGTTAACTGAGATCATACAACAGTGGGAAATATTAAAAGGCACTTCGCCCCAGGGGCTACGGGAGGCTTTTTTACAACGCAATGGAAAATTGNACACAATAAACAACAGTTTGCACATTCAGGTGGAACCTGGTTCAATTGATATGTTGCTCGATCACCTTCCCTGGAATCTGAGTTTGATCTTGCTTCCGTGGATGAGGGATTTTATTAAGATAGAATGGCGGTAATTATCACTGTTAAATCGATTTGACACATGAAAGCTGTTCAAACAAAAACAGCGTCACAGGCTAAAAACAATTCTCCTTTCTTTTCTAAGAATAGTGATAATAATTTTTTTGCATCAGGTGTAAATGAAAGCCGTTTTTTCTCCAAAACAAATAAGTGTCCTTCTCCAATACAAGCCAAATTAACAATAGGTCAGCCCAATGATAAGTACGAACTGGAGGCTGATGCAATGGCAGATAAGGTGGTTCAAAAGTTAGGTGAGAACAAAACTGATCTGTCAAATAACAATGAGATTGCAATTCAAGCAAAACCTGTTGACTCCTTAACCCAGATTACTACACTTGTACAAACAAAATGTGCAGCCTGTGAGCAGGATGAAAAGCTGCAGAAGAAAGAAGACTTAGAGGAAAAGGATTTGGCAATAGATGAGATTCAAAAGAAACCGATTTTCGAAAGCAATGAAGAACCTCCGAATGAAAATAACATACAGCGGAAATGTGCGGAGTGTGAGAAGGAAGAGAAAGTACAAAGAAAAACCGTTTTTGAAGGCAACACCGAACAACAAAACGATAGCAGGAACCTTCAACGTAAATGTACAGAATGTGAGAAGGAAGAAAAGCTTCAGAAGAAATCTGATTCATCTCCGCAAACCGCTTCCCCAAATATTGAAAGCAGTTTAAGCTCCACCAAAGGTTCCGGCTCTCCGTTACCCTACAATACCCGTGAGCAAATGGAATCTTCTTTTGGCGCTGACTTCTCAGGTGTTCGGATACATAGTGATAGTTCTGCGGTGCAAATGAGTAAAGATTTACATGCGCAGGCGTTTACCCATGGTAGTGATGTTTATTTTAATTCGGGAAAATATGATGGAAATTCCAAATCAGGAAAACATTTACTGGCTCATGAGCTGACACATGTGGTGCAGCAAAATGGTTTCAATTCGCAGTACTTACAACGAGAGTGTATTACTGGTCCTGTATGCAATAGTCCTTGTGGAGATCCGGGTAAATATGATTCTCGGGTAACTTTAGACGAAGCACCGGGACGAGAAATCGCTCGACGAAATCCACTTCCTGGACATTTAAGACATGCAACCAATCTTGAAAGGATTGCCAGGGATAATCATTTACCTGTAAATCTTGTGCATGGTTTTTTTGTAAACACTTATTTGGGGTCTGGCGCTACTACCAGCTCCTGCGAAGATCATAATGAAGAATGGGATGCACTTGGTATTTCACCACCTCCGGCTAATACTTTTTGCACTTTTGTAAGCGACCAGGATGAAAGGAACGCAGATATTTTTTTAAATAATCCAAGAGCTCTTAGAATTGGGAATTATCGTCGTAACGCATGGCTTGCACTCATATTGAATACATTAACTCATGAATTACAACATATTGTTTACAACAGAAGCAACCATTCTAATCCCGGATTTACATGTAACCCAGATACCATCTTCTATATTAGTGATACACACGTTCCTTATACGTTAAAATATTATCTAAGTGAATTAAGTGCGATTATCAGTGAATTTCCTGTATTGTTTGAATATGTAAGTCGCAGGTCGCCAGATTATCACAATATGATGTTGAATTTGCAACGTGTATGGGCACACAATGTAGAAAATTGCGACGAAAGTATTCACGGTATTTTAAATGCATTACGTTGCCATTGTTCATGTACAGAAGTAAACACCTTTATAAACGATACCATTAATTTTACTACTTCAGAAAGGTCTTGGACAATGAGACAAAAAAATGTATTCAGAGAATTAATGGTTCATAATTTTCATTCCCTCAATTGGCCTCAGGAATGGATACCGTAATTATTTAAACCCAATGAAATAATGAACTTAAACCTGATGAAATAGAACGAGAATCTCTAGTAATACCAAAAAATTAACATGAAATTAGGTCAACGAAGAAATAATTTGTCAACGAAAAGTAACTGCCCTTCTTCATTCCAAAAAGAAAGTAGGAACAATTTTTTTGGAAAGAGCGATCAACCAAAGCCATTTTTTAATTATCATCCAATCCAAACAAAATTAACCATAGGACAACCCAACGATATTTATGAAAAAGAGGCGGATGCAATGGCTGATAAGGTGGTGCAACGGCAGAGCAATCATAATGTGGTTCAAACAAAATGTTCATCATGTGAAAAGGAAGAAAAACTCCAAAAAAAATCTGACCCATCTCCCCAAACTGCATCACCAAACATTGAAAGCAGCTTAAATACTTCCAAAGGTTCCGGCTCACCTTTGCCAAACAACACACGTCAACAGATGGAATCTTCTTTTGGTGCTGATTTTTCGGGTGTGCATATTCACAATGACAATTCTTCAGTAGCGATGAACAATGATTTGCACGCACAGGCCTTTACACATGGAAGCGATATTTATTTTAATTCCGGCAAGTATGATGCAAATTCAAATTCAGGAAAACATTTGCTTGCGCATGAATTAACACATGTAGTTCAGCAAAATCCCAACAGTGATATTCAATGTCAGAAGAGTTCGCGTATAAGACCCTATATTCGAAAAATAACAATTCATTTGACTCCATTGCAAAGTGCCGATTTAGAATGGGCAGGCACTCCTCCAGATGCGCCAGGGGTAGATCATTTTACAGTTTCAACCGGCAAAGGGTATTCTAACCCGGGTGATGATCCGGGAACTTGTCTAAGAGATTGCTGTACAGACGCAGACACTCAATGTGATGCTCCCTATAACCAGCCTGGAAAAACCGGGGCGTGCTGCACTTATGTTGGCAGTAATTTCTGGACCGGCAGAGCGGTTCCTGAACACAATACCTGGCAATGGTGGACGCCAGTACAGCCTTACTATTCAAAAAGAGGCATTGCATTGCATCAGCATACCGAGGTAACTGGACATCCAATAGGTCACGGCTGCGTTCGCATGGACGAGCCAAATGCAAAGAGAATATTTGATTACTCTGTTATTGGAAGCACGAGAGTTGAAATTGAAGGAAGAGCTTCTCCTGTGGAATGTAATGATGATCGAAAATGTGCGAAACAATCTTCTTTGCAACAAGGGGATTCAACTTTACAAGAAACAAGTCCGCAGGAACAAAGAGAAGGAATAGCTACTTAAGCTTAAATTTGATCGGCAATTTACAATTCAAATCTGATCATGTCCTACCGTTCACGATTATACAATCACCGCAATGTCCGGTCTGCCGAAGCCATAAATGACAAGCCGTTTTTTTCAAAACAAAATGATGGAAATAAGTCCGGCACGAATGGAACTTTCTTCCAGGCAAAGCTATCTGTAAATAAATCCGATGATAAATACGAAAGGGAAGCAGACCATGTTGCAAATGAGGTGGTAAACGAAATATCAAATCCTGCTTTACCCGTTCAACGAATGACTGATGTTCCGGAAAAGAATACGAAATTCTCATTCCTACAAGCCAAACAAGCTGATGCATCTTCAATTGCATCTCCACAACTCAGCTCAAATATTGAAAGTTCCGCCGGTAGCGGTACCGGGCTCCCGGGACATACATTGAATGAAATGAACGCTTCGTTTGGAACAAATTTCAATAATGTGCACATTCACAACGATAGCGAATCTGCACGAATGAATAAAGAATTGCATGCGCAGGCATTTACGCACGGACCGGATATTTATTTTGATGAAGGGAAATACAATCCCACAACTGCCGATGGTAAATTCTTGCTGGCGCATGAGCTCACACATGTAATTCAACAGTCAGGGACAGACGAAAAAATTCAAAGGGACCTGGCAATAGAGCCGCTTTTTCCGGATGTTGAAGTGCCCATACTAAATCCCGAACAATTTCGTAACGCAAGAATTTTTAATAATCAACGGTACGGTGAAAATTCGATCCGACTTATACAGGAGATTGTGGGAGGCCCCATAAGCGGAGTTATGGAAGATGAAACAATTGCACTGATTGCTTTATTCCAGGCACAGAATGGATTGACCCCGGATGGAATGGTTGGAGAAATTACTTTTAATCAAATGACGGCAGAGCTGGAAGCTGAAGGTGCCTCGGCAGATACCTGCCTCACCATGTTCAGGGTTGCGTTAAGAACGCCTATGGAACTTCATGCCGGAGCGAGCGTAAATACTGCAAATATTTTTGGACACTTCGATGTTGAAATTCGCTTCTCACCGCATTGCGATTGTTCCCGTTTTGAATACCGGCAATTTATTAGCGGGAACGTGACCTTAAACGGAACCAACATCAATTCCAGTTTCACTATACCACCGTCCAACGTTTTGCCACCAACCGGAAGTTTTATAGAAGATGGAAATACTACTTTAACAAACAATGGAAGGTATGGGCACCGGAGCTCCGGGGACAACCGCGGAAGGTTGAATCAATACCTCGATGCTTCGGGAAATGTGGATATGCAGAATGGTTGTTTCTTCCGGTCGTTTGATGAGCCCGGCATTACCGGCGGTCCTGCTAATAGCGGGGACACTTATGTATTTGATTTCCGCTTTTTCGGAGACATTCGAAAAGACGGACAAATGGTCGAAAGAAAATTTTGGTCTGTCAGGGAAACGGTTATCATTCCATAATAACAAGTTTTGCTGAACCTTATATCATCAGGTGTTAATAATAAAACGAAAGGAAAAATTGCTAATGAGTATATTTAATTAATTTTCAAAATTCTCCAAATGCCTGTCATTTCTCTCGCCATACAAAAAGGAGGTTCCGGTAAAACCACTACTGTTATCAATTTAGCTGCCGCCCTGCAACTTCAGGGTAAATCTGTCCTGGTTATTGATGCAGACCCGCAGGCAAACCTTTCCCAGTCGCTCGGAATAATTGAAGAACCGGAAAGAAGTTTATATACCGAACTCAAAAAAGAAATGGCCGGTGAGACCAGTGATTTACAACAAGTGATTGTAGAAACGAAAACAGGACTTCATCTGGTTCCATCATCACTGGAACTTGCTGCCGCTGAGTTGGAACTGGTAAGTGTGTACGGCAGGGAACAATTGTTTTCATGGATGCTCGAATCTCTAAAAGATAAGTATGACTTTATTTTTATCGATTGTCCTCCTGCAATCGGCATGCTTACTGTAAATGCTCTTGTCGCAAGTGATTATGTGCTCATTCCTTTGCAGGCGGAATTTCTTCCGTTGAAGGGAGTGTATAGCTTCATGCATCACCTCAATACAATTAAAAAGAAACTCAACCCGAAGATCAATCTGCTTGGTTTTATCCTGGTAAAATTCGATGAAAGAAAAACGATGAATCGAAATGTCCAGCAACAATTGATTGATTCCTATCCCGGCAAATTGTTTAATAATAAGATCCGCACCAGTATAGAACTCGCAAAGGCACAGGAAGCAGGGAAAGATATTTTTTCTTTTCACAAGAGCGCTCCTGTTGCAGAAGATTATAGAAACCTGTCACAGGAATTCCTGGCGAAACTCGATTCACCCGATAAAAAACCAGACGTTGTCATCGGGGAAAGAAAGAAAGAAGAAGTGGTCTGATGGTTTGAGAATATATGGCTGGGAAGAGCAGGCGTCCTTTATGCCTATACGTTAGACTTTCAAAATTCAAAATATGCAAGAGGCCCAGGTTGAAAATATGGTTGACACTAATATTCCAATGGAATTTCAATACCTCGAAAATCTAATTCTAAGCAGGCTGGGAGAAAAAGGCGAACTTCTGATTCCTTCAATTGACGAATGGAGCCTGCCTGTAAAAAACTATATCCTGGATCAAAACCTCGACCAGGATGAAGCGACTTTGTTGTTGATAGGACTGGCTCCGCATGCGGTTCCTGAATTGTTTGACCAGGTAATTGAAAAGAAATTAAAAGCTGCTGCAGATTTTCCTGAGATCGGAGGCGTACGGGGAAAAAATTTCCGCGGTTTTTTGCCTACAGGCCAGACAGCTGTTTTCCTGATTGGAGGAAGCGATCGTAAAAAACAGGAAAAAATTGAAAGGTTATTTTGGTCAGACAAAAATTTTGCAAGAAAAAAGATCTTATGGCTTGAAGAGCTGCCCCAGGGCGAGCCTGCCATGAGCGGAAAAATAATAATGGCTTTGGATTATGTTGACCAGTTCCTATTTGGTACCGCGGCTCCGCCTCATTTCAGCACAAGTTTTCCGGCGAAGAAGATCGAGACAAAATTATCTCTTGATGATATCGTGATGAACGAGGATTTGAAGAGACACTACAAAACTCTTCGGGACTGGATATTTAACAATCCTGAATTGATGACCGATTGGGACAGGAAGAATCGGTTGAAGAAAGGATTCAGGGTATTATTTTACGGACCCGCAGGAACCGGCAAAACGCTCACAGCAAGTATACTTGGAAAAGAAACAAAAAAGGATGTCTATAAAATTGATCTTTCAATGGTGGTTTCAAAGTATATCGGTGAAACGGAAAAAAATCTGGAACTCTTATTTGCCAGGGCCGAAGACAAAGACTGGATACTATTCTTTGATGAAGCCGATGCCATATTTGGCAAAAGAACAAACGTTCGTGATGCGCATGATAAATATGCAAACCAGGAAGTGTCCTATTTGCTCCAGCGGATTGAAGATTTTAATGGACTCGTAATCCTCGCCACGAACATGAAGAATAATATTGACGATGCTTTCCTGAGAAGATTCAATGATATAGTAAAATTCACAGTCCCCAATGACCTGGAGCGGAAGGAGATTTGGGAAAAATCATTTCCTGCAAATTCGGATTTTCATACTATTCCTGATAAGGTGAGAAAATATGAGTTAACCGGCGGGAATATCATTAACGTGGTTCACTATGCAGGTATACAGGCTGTAATGAGAAGAAGAAAAATATTAAATGCGAAAACCGCAGGCAATGGAAATGGTATACACAATGCTGATGCAGATTTGCTGAAATTTCATTTGGAAGATATAATCGAAGGAATAAGACGAGAAATGATCAAAGAAGGGAAACCATTCGCCCTATAAAATTTAATATAATCTAAGTTTGATAATATAGAAATCGAAATCAATTCATCATTTCATATCAAATGGGAGATACTATTTTCTTAGGTATGAGCCTGAAAGACTGGGCCTGGTTCCTCGGCGGACTCATAACCCTCATTAGTTTAATAAATGGATTAAGGTCGTATGTAAGAGAAAACAGGATAAAGCGTGCAGAATTCCTTGAAAAGCTTATCTCTGAATTTAACGAACACAATAAGTTCCTTGCCAAACGAATATTGGATGATTTTTGGATTCTTACTGAAGGTCCGGTTGAACTGGCCGAAAAATCAGATGAATGGCTGATCAAAGAAGGAAGCGTGGAGAAGAAGGAAAAGAGTGAGCTGAACAATCTTGTTAAAGACCTTCTCCGGGATCATGGAGATAAAAGTGTTACCAATGAAAGTGAACAGCGTGCACGGCAATCTTTTGATGATCTGCTGGACTTCTTTGTCAAGCTTGATTATTATCTTTCGCTTAGATTGATTACAAGGGACGAACTTATGTATTTCTATTATTATTTTCAGCGCTGCGCATTCAAATCTGAAGGCGCTGTAATGCAATATGCTTCTACTTATGGTTACCCTTCACTATTCAGGCTGCTTTTTGTGTTGAACATAAAACCAAAGAACAGGAAGCTCTTCGACGAAAACCTGCAGTTTAATAATTATAAACAGGAGAAGTATTATTCCCGGTTAAGACATAGAAATCCAATAGTTAACAGAAGGGCTAAAAATCCAGCGGCATCTTCGATAGCAGGTCCTGCATCTTAATTTTTACACCATCCCGGTTGAATGCGGTAACCCACTCGTTGGTGGTTTTTAAATGAATGGGATTGTTCTTGTCATCAACATCTGTAGGTTTGTCCTTATTGATCTCCTGCGTTGCCTTCCTTACAATGAAATGGTGGAACATCCTGTAGAATTCAGTAAAATAAATATCACAAATCCTTCTCAGATCTTTTCCACCTTTGATCACCAAAGTATTTTCATCATTTGATGTCACGGATGGATCACTGAAATTAGCAGAGCCAATAATAAGTTTTGGCTTATCCGTCAGCGGGTCAATCAACAGGATCTTGTTGTGCACATAGTTCGTACCTACTACCGGGTTGTGGTTCTTATTGAGCAATATCCCTGAATTTATTTCTTCCAGCCAGTCAAACATTGGCTTCGCGAAATAAGCGCCGTTAACTATAATGGTATTGTTATCCTTTTTTACTATTCCATCTGCATTGCTTATCCTGTCGACAAGAAGGTATTTCAAATGATCCGTCTTTTGACTCAATGAAGCTTTCATATCCTTATTGAAGGAAAAAGGGAAAATGCCGCAAACGAGTTGTTGTGTGCTTTCAATAAATTTTGCGTAGGTCTTCAAAATGGCTTTCTTGGACCTTGGACTGAAAAACACTGTAATGTCATCTGTAAATGAAGTAATATCATCAATGTCTTTTTGAATAGAAACAACCTCAGACTGAAAATCTTCAATCTCTGGATCATTCTGCAGCTTTAGCCAATATTGTAAATATCTTTTTGCAATTGCCTTGTTTCGTACCCAATGCCCAACATTGCTGTGTCCCAGTATACCCTTGTCCGTTATATTGGTAGAGCCGGTCCAGACTTCAATCGGATTATCGCCATCCATCAGCACCATGAATTTGTTGTGTGAAGGGACCTGCGGGTCTTTTGTTCTCCGGGTAAGAACATTTATTGTCTTTCCTCCTTTTGTGACCGTTCGAACCAATCCGGATTTTTTTATCGCTTCGTCGTTGTCATCTTTTTCTTCCCGTGAGTCATAAACGATCTGAACATCACAACCTTTGTCTACTGCTTCCTGTAACTTCATCAGAACAGGTGCATAGGTGAATTCATAGAATGCGATCCTCAGTCCGTATTTATTTTTTATCGCATTATCTATGAAATTCAGCAGCGCTTCTTCCAATCCCCGTGAAAGCCATTTCCTTGCATACGCTTTTTCTTTTTCAGTCATTTGGTCGGGACGTTTATTCTTAAACTTCCTTGCATATGCAAGACTGCCTGAAACTCCCATATTAAAATACACAGAATGAAGAATGCCTGTATTTTTTTCTGACTCGATCGTTACCGATACTTCGTCGCCATATTTAAGATTCTTGGGTTTTCCATAAACAGGAATGATATGATAAACATATTTATGTTCATATTTCACCGTAAAGTCTTCCCAGAAAAAAGATTGTACAGGATGTTTGTCTGTATCAAATAACTGGCCGGGATCAAACCTTTCAGCCGTCTGGGTGAAATATTTAAAACCTCTGAGCGGGTAGCTTTCATTTTCTGTGAGGTCGTCACGCCTGATCTCGAAGCCAAGAAAATCCTTCTTGTTTACTTTTTTATTGTCCATTATACGAACGCACAGTAGTGTAACGAATGTGCCCGTAAGCGCAGTTACTTCCAGGCCGTTCTTTTGATTCCTGTTTCGCATGGTTGCATTTATGGTTTGTAGTTTATATGCTTTAGTTATCTGCCTTCTATTGATCACGCTTCTCACGTCTCACGTTCTACTTTGCCGTTTGCCGTCTCCCTCTGCTCCATAGCAACCTCGCGATACCTGCAAAAAGCATTAGCCAACCTCATCTGCCCGGGACTCTTACAATCGAGCTCAAACAATTTCGGGCTTGCTACAAGCATGCATGCTGTTTTCGCCCGTGACACAGCTACATTAAGCCTGTTCAGGCTGTAAAGAAATTCCATTCCCCTTGGAGCGTCTTCCGGAGAAGATGTGCTCATTGAACAGACCACTACAGGCGCTTCCTGTCCCTGGAACTTATCTACAGTGCCTATATGCGTTCCCGTTGGTAAGTATGACTGAAGCATCACTACCTGTGCATTATAAGGTGCAATTACCATGATGTCGTTTATTGTGATCCGTTTGGTTTCATTTTCTTTGTTTGTCCAAAATACTTCGTTGGTGGTAAGATCGCTGATAATTTTTGAAACCCTGTTGACTTCTTCTATGGAGCAATTCTGGTTGCCGCTATGTTCTACAGCTTCCAGCCATAACCCAGCGTCTTTATAATCTGTATTTCCTCTGATAACCTGGTTGATCAGGTTAGGCCTTGGCGTTAGCTTGCCCTCGTAAAACATTTCTGAAATAAAACTGCAAATATTGGGATGCATCCTCCACGTCTCGTTCAGGAACAAACCAGATTCGTCAGGTATTGTTTGATGGCCATTGAGAATATGTTCCAGTGCTGAAACTTCAGTTCCCTCAGGATGACTACCCTGCTGCGGCTGCTTTAGCTGCTGGGGATCTCCCAACAAAACAATATTCTTTGCTGACTGTGAAACAGCCAAGGCATCTATCAGTGAAAGCTGCCCTGCTTCATCAACAAAGAGAACATCAACAGCATCAGCAAATTCTTCTCGGGTCCAGAGCCATGCTGTGCCGGCGGCAACCGTTGCCATTCCGGATTGCAGGAATGTTAATACAGCATTGTTGTCGGTAACTTCAGTTATTTGTGGATGGGGATTGCCTGATGCCTCACTGACTTTTTGAACACAGCTAAGAGGGACATCATTTTCATTAGCCACACGAACAGCTTTTTGCAAAAGATTCCTGATGACCTTATGACTTAATGCCGTTATCCCAACTTTTTTTCCTGCCTTAACCAAAGACACGATCATGTGTGCAGCAGTATGACTTTTTCCTGCTCCCGGCGGTCCCTGTATGGGAAGCACTCCATTGTCCAGCGATTGAAGCCAGTTCAAACCCACTTCAAGAGGACTGCCATTTTTAGAAAAAGCATCTTTGGTTCGCGGTGGATTTCTTAAAAGCAGATCTCTTCCTGCCCGGAATGGTCCATTTCCGTCAATGCCATTATCTGCAACCCAATCTGCGATCCGGAAAATAGCTTCCTCTTTTATTTCATAAGCAACATCATCATGCGAAAAAATTGAATGAGGATGAATCTTCGCTTTTGAGGGACCTTTTTTAATGTCAATGGTACATTTGTTCGTGTCTATGGATACGACGGTCCCAAACTCCTTTCCATCTTTCGTTTTGACTTTATCTCCTTCACGGATTTCACATTCCTGGTCCGGAAATTTATAGCGATGAATTACACTTTTCTTCACCGGCGCCTCATACCCGGTGAAATTTAAAAAAGCAAGGCCAGCCTTTTCACGGAGCAGATCTTCATCAGGCAATTCAGCCAGCCTGTAGTACTCCCACCATTTGGATTTTTGTTCTCTCCAGTACCAGTCCAGCATATTGGCCAGCAACCATGTAGCATGCTGTTTATTATCTCTTTCTTCAGGACTAAGAGGGATGCCAATCATAAGCTTTTCCCTGATTGCACGAACCCGTTCCTGTCTTTCTGTTACATTGTCACTGGCTTCACCGCTTTTCAGCTCAGGCCTCGGTATATTGTCTCCCTCCTTTACAAGTTTTTCTCTTAAATTTTCGAGCCAGTTTCTCAGGTTCTTTGTAGACAGGCAATCTTCCTTATTATAAATTTCTATTGCGTCAATGGTTTCCTTCGGGATACCATCAGTGATATTTGTTTCAATAAATTTTTCGATTACCCGTAGCTGTGATGCAGCATCACGCAGCTCAAGCTTCCTTCGAAACTCATAAAAAACTTCCAGCTCTTTCAATGAATATCTTTCTATCCCTGCCTGGAGTGCCTGCTTTGTTATATAATACAGATCAACAAATAAACCTCCGCGCAGCATCCGGTCCATCTCAGTCTCACGTGTAGCGTACTTGCCCATCAATCTTTTTAAAGCTGCAGGTTCGTAAGCTGTGTAATGATAGATGTGCATGTCCGGAAATTTTTCCCATCTCTTCATCACGATATCTATAAAAGTTTCAAATGCTTTCTTTTCATCTTCGTGCTTCAATGCCCAGATGCGGTGGTAACTTTCATCCGGTTCATCGGCATACGTCCATCCAAACAGGTATTCCAGGCCGTTAGTTCCTGCAAGCGGATCGCTTTCAAAATCAAAGAACATATCTCCATCCGAAGGCTGAGTAAGCTTAAAAAATCCTTTTTCGTCATTTAGCTTTAATAATTCATAAAGAGGAGTTGTCTTATTGCGGGACTCAAATTGAAGCCTGGCCTGTTCCTTCAGGCGTTCGTATGTTTCCTTTGCTCCTTTCGAAGGATTGTACTGCAGCGGTGAAGGCAACTCAGCAAATTGCCCGAGGGTTTGGACATCCCATTTATTGATCTCTTTTGCATGTGCATTTGACAATCCGGCAACAAATGAAAGATGATCATCAGCACGCCGCTTATCGTTGCAATGCTGCCACCACCTGCAGATGTCGCAATGAGCAACTGGATTTGGATAAAGGATTTTTTCAGAGGTTCCATTTTCTATGGCAGTTAAAAGGCGGCCTCTTACAAAACGATAATATGCAAGAAAATCATCGAGGCGGTAAGAATGTGTGGTCAATCCATCTTCGGGAGTTACCACATGCATGAACTCAGGCATTGTGCCCTGTATTTCAGAAAGCAATTCTGAATAAAGGCAGATCTGTAAGACAGTTCCTGCACGGGTTTCAGTGGCAAGCTTTGAATCGGCAACCTCGTACGACCATGCACCTAATTTACCCGGTCTTTCAACACGCAATAAAAAGTCAGCTCTTCCCCTCCAGGCACCGTTTTTAAGAGAAGCCTGGTAAATAACTCCCGTGCCTTTCTGCATGGCCGATAGTGTACGTTCAACATCGGAAGTGTCTTCATCGTCCATGGATTCAGAGATTGAAATGCCTTTTTCTTTCAAAGAATTAAGATAGAAACGTTCAAACTCCAAACCTTTTGCCTGAAGAACTGCAAGTGATGGATCCCAATAATCCGGCGATTTTATTTTCTTTTCAGCTTCAGCAAGATTCAGGTAAGTTAGGTAGTGACAGGCAATATGATTTGAGAGATCAGTTGCGGCAAGCTCTATGTTGTTTTGAATTTTGCGCATGGAGGTCCTTATGCTAAAGCCTTTGGGTATGATCCGGCTTGCAAAGTTAATCAGTTATACCAGGGAACCGAACTGAAAATATTCATGCGTTCAATAAAGTTTTGGCAACCG